>Ga0118677_10001871_pt1 | contig 43548 bp, 30 predicted proteins | sample AliMusrvi5mmetaG_FD_86154 | JGI IMG/M metagenome (GOLD analysis project Ga0118677, IMG submission 86154)
GGCGGGGGCATGAAGCCGGGGGACTGGTTTGCGGTGGACCTGGGCGCGCCGCACACGGTGCACGCGGTCGCGATGAATGCGGCCGCGTCCGGCGGCGACTATCCGCGCGAGTGCCAGATCTTCACCTCCATGGACGGCTCCACGTGGTACGGCCCGGTGGGGCTTGGCAAAGGCGAGGGCGCGCTCACGACGATCCCTGTGCTCCCAAGCCAGGCGCGGCATGTCAAGATCGTCCAGACCGGCAGCACCGAATTCAACTGGTGGTCCCTCTACGATTTGCAGATCCTCGGGGAGTGAGACACGGAATCAAGGCTGCTTGCCATGAGCATCTCCTCGAAACTGCGGATGGAGGGCAAGGATTACGACGCGCCGGGCTACTATTTCGTGACGCTGTGCGCGGACGAACGGCGGCGCATCTTCGGCAGGCTGGTCGGTGAAGCCATCGAGCTGAGCGACGTCGGCCAGGCGGCCGAAGCGTGCTGGCACGCGATCCCCGAGCACTTTCCAGATGTGGAGCTGGGCGCGTTCGTCGTGATGCCGGACCATGTGCACGGGATCGTCAGGATCACGCGGTGGCAGCGGCCAAAAGGTGTTTTGGCCGATCAGGGAGAAGGACGCAAAAAGACGGGCACGCGCCGGGGCTCGCTCGGCAGCATCATCAAGGGCTTCAAGATCGGCGTCACGAAAGCTAGTCAGGCCAAAACACCTTTTGGCCATCCCATCTTTCAGGCGAACTACTACGACGTGATCTGCTTCGACGCGGCCGAGCTGGCGATCAAAGAGGCCTACATCCGGGCCAATCCGCAGCGCCTGGCGCTGAAGAAGGTTCCGCGCGGCACGGTCAAATGCAGCTCTTATCTCGGGAGTCTGGCTCTGCTGGAGTCCGAGCCGAAGCTCGCGCTGCGGGTCTCCCGAAAAGCCACGGAGGCGGAACTCGCAAAGCTGAGCGCGGAGCTGAGCAGTTACAACGGCGTCGTGGCGAGCACCTTCTTTTCGCCCGGCGAGCAGCGCCTCTTGGACGAGCTGCTCGCGAACGACACGAGCCGCCTGATCTGGATTCTGCCGATGGGCATGCCCAAGCAGGTGCCCGTCAAATGGGGTCCCGCTCTTCTCCGCGCCCGCGCACTCTGGTTGTCGCCCTATCCCGAAGACATGACCGCCGCCACGCGCGAAACCTGCCTCGCCTGCAACGAGTGGGCACAGCGCCTCGTCACCGCCTCTCGCCCGCCGACAGCCCGCTGAACCAGCATTACCACTTCAGCGTTCGGCGTTCTCCCCCTCTCCACTTGAGAGTTGAGCGTTGAACGTTCAGCGTTGAGCGTTTTCTCCCTCTCCCCGATTTCATTGACCGGCTGGACAAAGGACTTGATGCCGTGGATTCGCTCGGCAAAACGACCGAAGGCCTGCCGCAGTGTTTAGATGGGCTGACACTTAGCAGACGGAGACAGTTTCGAGGGAAACATCAAATGTCTCGATGTCCCGATACGACCCCAAGACTTCAAGACTTCTTTATATTCGGACCGGGCCTTCTCCATGAGGTTCAACAAGGGACTCCTGCACGTCTGATCATAAGCGATTTGCCGATCCCAGCAGGACTCTTCGTACGCGTCAAACCAAGCGGAAAAAACCTTGAACTCCGCCTCTGGAAGCGCACGGACGGCATTTTCAATGTCAATCACGGTCGTCATGTTTACGGCTCCTTCAAACGAGTTAAGAATACCGCGTGATGGATCGCCCTGTCAAATGCGCAAATCTCTCATCGAGCAGCGCTTCTTGGACGAGCTGCTCGCGAACGACACAAGCCGCCTGATCTGGATTCTGCCGATGGGCCTGCCCGGTCAGGTGCCTGTCAAATGGGGTCCCGCTCTGCTCCTCTCCCGCGCGCTCTGGCTGTCGCCCTATCCGGCAGACTTGACCGCCGCCACGCGCGAAACCTGCCCCGCCCTTCTCCGCTCCCGCGCGCTCTGGTTGTCGCCCTATCCCGAAGACAGCCCGCTGACTGCGCATTTCCACTTCGGCGTTGGGCGTTGAGCGTTCTCTCCCGCTTATCGCGCTTTCCCGGCTTATCACGCCTAACTCGCTTCCCTCTCTTCTCCCCACACGTTCAGCCGATAGCCATCCATCTCAGCATTCGTCCCATATAGGGAAAAGATTGTGATTAGCGTTAGGCGAGATCCTTTCCCTGGCACCTGCCCGCCCGCCGCGTCAGTTCCTGCGGAACCGGATCTTCAGGCCGAGCAGCGCGAGGCTGATGAGGAAGCCGATGCTGTTGGCGACGACCATCGGCGGCGCGGCGATCATCAGCCCATAGGCGAGCCAGAGCAGGCAGTTGAGCAGGAAGAGCGTGATCATTCCCCAGGCCACGTCTCGCATCTGCTGGGTCCGCCACGACCGCACGACCTGCGGCATCATCATGGATGTGCCGACCACCGTCGCAGCATACCCCACCATATCTGCGGAAGTCATATCGTCCATCCCTCCTGAAAAATGACACGGATGCGAACCATAGCCCTGTTTTTAAAGCCGACTGGGCCTGGGGGCGTTTCTCTTGGACACTCCGGCGCACATGAACGGACGGCCCCGCGGCCCGGCTCTGCCTTTCGATCCGATCCCAGACTTATTCGGGTAGGGTTCGCCGAAAGGGCGGCTCGCGAGGACGCTCGCCCTTTCGACGGACATCGTTGAAACCGAGAGCCGTGCCGCACGCGCGACATTACCCGTTCAGCGTCCAGCCAGCGCGGTACTCGCGCTTGAGCAGCGCGTTCGCCTCCTCGCTGTTCGTCACGCGCCCGGCTTTGCCATCGTAGTCGAGCTTCTTGCCGACGCGATAAGCCACGAGCCCCAGGCACATCTGCTCGATCATGTTCGCGCTGTACTCGAAGTCGCACGCGGTCTTCTGGGACGGATCCTTGCAGGCGTTGATCCACTGCTTCTGGAAATGGCCGACCGAAGGAAGCAGCTCCTCCTTCTTGCGCGGGTGGTAGTACGACAGGCTCCCATCCTTGCCGAGCGGAATCAGCATGCGCGACGTGAAGTCCGCGACCAGGATGCCTTCGCTGCCCTTGAACATGGCGCCGTGGCCGACCTTGTTGAGGTCCACGTAGTCGCTGGGGGACTTCGGCATCGCGCCGCCCTGGTACCAAGAGGCGCTGATCGGGCCGCGCCAGCTGTTCGCCGCGTGCTCGAAGCGCATCTCGGCGCTGACGGGCGTGACGTCTGGATTGAGAGGCTCGCCCTTCGCCTCGGCGGAGGTCGGCAGCCCGCAGTCGACGGCGTTCCAGAGCAAGTCCATCGTGTGGCTACCCATGTCGCCGATCTGGCCGGTGCCGAAGTCCCAGTACATGTTCCACTGAAGGCAGTTCGCCCCCGCCTTGCCCGAGAAATACTCCGGGTTATACGGGTGGTCGGTCTTCACCGGCCCCAGCCACAGGTCGTAGTGCAGGCCGTCAGGCGGCGCACCCGCGGCGGGCAGGTAGCCGGGCTTGGGAATCTTGCGGTTGCCCCAGGCGTAGGCGCTCTTCAGCTCGCCGATCGCGCCGTCGCGGATCATCTCGGCGATGCGGTTGAAGTTGTCGTGCGCGTGGCGCTGCATACCGACCTGCGTGGCGATCTTGCCCTTCTTCGGAAGCCAGTTGGCGCGCACCACGCGCGCTTCCTCGACAGAGATTCCCAGCGGCTTCTCCAGATAGACATGCTTGCCGCGGTTCAGCGCCCAGTTGGCGACGAACGCGTGGGTGAAATCGGTCGTGCAGATCACGACGGCGTCGATGTCTTTCTGCTCGAGGCATTTTCTCCAGTCGCTATAGGTCTTCGCATTCGGAAAACGCTTAGCCGCGTCCGCGAGGTTCCGGTCCCAGACGTCGCAGAGCGCCACGACGTTCTCGTCCGCGATCGAATCCAAGTGCGCGAGACCACGCCCCCAGGTGCCGATCAGCGCGATGTTCAGTTTGTTGCCGGGCGCAGCCTGCCCGCGCAACCCGTTCGGAAAGATCAGCAAGCCGGCCCCCGTGACCATCGCCGATTTCAGGAATACACGTCGATTCATTTTTCTCTTCCTCCTCCGCTAGCTTCCCATGGGCCAGTCAGGCGACATGCCGACGCCCACAATCTGCATTCATTATGAGGTGGGGGTGAAAAGAGTCAACCCCGAAACTCATATAAATCACCATCTGGCAGCATTGGCCATGCGTCAAAGGAATAAGCCGCGCCTTCGCACCGTGGCATTGAACTTGCCGATTGAGCCAACGACAGAGGCGGTGTAGAATGACACTGTCGAAAGGATTTCGAGTTGCCAAGGAGGCTCCATGTATAAGAATGGCTTTGTCCGGTTTCGCCGCGCGTTTCTGTGTTTCTCGCCCCTGCTCTTCTTGCTGAACGCCGCTATATCGGTGCCGGCGTCCGCTGAGGAGCAGTCTGCCCAGCCGCTGCCCCTGATTCCGCCCCCGCAGGAAATCCAGCGCGCGGGGAGCGGGACTTTCACCGTCAGCGCCAAGACTCCCATCGCCGGATCGGCGGATTTCGCAGCCGTCGTCGTGGGCGTCCTGGCTGAACGCGTGAATCTGCTTGGTCTTAAGAAGGGCACCGGCGGCATCACGGTCGCCAAGCCGCGCGATCCGGCCGACGGGCTCTGGAAGCACGGCCAGGCCTACCTCCTGACCGTGCAGCCGTCCGGGATTTCGGTCGAGGCCGCTGACAGCACCGGTGTCTTCTACGCCGCGCAGACTCTCGCCCAACTCATCCAGATCGGTCCGGCAATCCCGGCTCTCGTGATCCGGGACTGGCCCGCCATCAAGACCCGGCTGGCCATGATCGCGACCGACCAGGGCGGCTTCCAAGTCATCGACGTCGACTACTGGAAGCGCATCATCCGCGAACTGGCCGCCCTCAAGCTCAACGCGGTCATGCCCTATTTCGACGGCGGCACCTACAAGTACCGCAAGTACCCGTTCCTCGGCACCAAAGGCGACGACGGCTTTACCCTGGAAAAGGCGAAGCTACTGAGCGACTACGCGTCCAAACATTTCGTCCAGCTGATCCCCCAGCAGAATTCCATCGGCCACCTCGGCGGAGTTCTCGGGCACAAGGAGCTGCAGCACCTGCGCGACGGCGGTGGCACCATCAACACCGTGATGCCGGAGACCTTCGCCTTCCTCGGCGACCTCTACGATGAACTGGCCGAGGCTTTCCCGAACGCATCCGCCATCCACGTCGGCGGCGACGAGTTCGGCCAGGATTTCGGCAAGAGCCCGCTCGTCGCCGCCCGGGTCGCCCAGGTCGGCAAGGCCGCGGTCTACGGCGAATTCATGACGAAGCTCCATGACATGCTCAGGCAGCGCAACCGCTCCATGATGATCTGGTGGAACGAGCAGGGCTTCACCATCGAGGCCGGCCCCCTGATGCCCAAAGACATCGCCGTTTTCGACTGGCACTACAACGCGCAGAAAGACTATCCGTCCCTGGACAACCTCGTGAAGGCCGGGTTCACCGCTCCCTGGGCCACGCCCGCCGTGACCCGCTACTACGACGGGAGCGACGACTGGGGGCCGACCTTTGCCAACATTCACAACTTCGCGGTCGCCGGGGCGAAGCGCGGCGTTCCCGGCCTCTGCACCTGCACGTGGGTCCACGGCATGTGGGGCGGACGCAACATGTTCGAGCTTAATCTGTACGGGCTTGCCTACAGCGGCGAATGCGGCTGGAACCCCTCTGCCGAGGTCGAGGCAGAAGCCTTTGCCCGCAAATTCGCGGCCCGCTGGCTGGGTTGCCAAGGTGCGAACACGGCGACCTGGATGGCCGAAGGGATACACTCCCCCTACGGCGCTCCCAGCGCGCAGAAATTCTGGCGGGACAACCGGAGCCTGGAGACTTACGCCGGCTCATCGCTCACGGCCATCATGACCCTCGTCAAGGCCTCGCCCGCTTTGGAAACAGAGGCGGAAGAGCTCCTTGGCTTCTGCGGCCGGGCGGATGCCGCCCTGGACGCCCTGAAGAAATCCTCCACGCGAAATCAGCTCACGCTCGACTACTTCAAGCACGACGTCCGCATCCACCGGCTGGCCGCAAACCGCGTGCTCGCGGCAGCCGAACTGCTGCGCTGGTCAGCCGGTCTCAACAGCTCCAAACCTGTCCCCGAAAAAACGCTCGTCCGCCTCGATTTCGCCGCACCCCAGCACCCTGCAGCCCTCGCAAAAGTCGATCCAGGCGCGAAGATCGCAGAGGGCGTCCTCATCACCTGCCCCGGCGACAACTGGAAGAGCGACGGGCTCACGGTCGGCCCCATGCCCCTGTCAGAGGGCGGCGCGCTGGTCGAATTCGACATGCGGGTGCGGCAGTTCGGGCAGCAGTTCCAGCAGTTCGCGTCCTGCAAGCCCGCGTCCCATCACTACATGGTGTTTGTCGGACCGGACAAGAAATTCCATCTCTACACCCGCTTCGGCCAGAACTGGGGCGAGCAAGGCATGCTCGAATCGGTCTGCGCAACCGGAAAATGGTATCACTGCGCCGCTGTCATCAAGAACGACAGCCTCTCGTTCAAAGCCACGGAACGCGAAACCGACAGGACAGTCTGCCGTTCCGGAACCGTTCCCATGGACGCCGCAGGTCCAGAGCTGATGTTCAATTTAAGCGACTGCCACGGCGACGCGGGCAAGAGCGATCCAGCCACAGAGTGGGACAACGTGGCGGTGTCCGCGCTGACGTCAATTCCCGAACAAACCGTCACGCCCCCTGCGGGATTAATCGAACGCTTGAACCAACTTATCGCGGATCACACCGTCATCGAAGCGACGTTCCGCAAGTCGGTTCTTGAGGCGGGCGGAGGCTCCGCGGACACAGGCGACCTGGGCAAAGGCGCCATGCAGTTCCGCAGCAAACAGGGCCGGGAAGACACCGAGCACCTGATCCGGGATCTCACCGCCGGCCGCCTGCCCGCGAGCTTTGGCGAGTGACCTGAGCGCTACTGAAGCACCATCAGCGGCCAGAGCTCAGGATGGCCGTCGCAAGGCTTGCCCGGCTCGGTTGATGTGCTCAGCCCTTTGCTGTTCTTCCAGTCTGCCGCATCGTGGTCGTGCAGATAGAGTCCGCAGCCGGCGACAAAGCCCGGCTTGAGCACAATCGGCTCGATGTAGCGCTGCGCGAAAGTGATCGTCATCGCATACCCGGTCTTCGTCCGCTCAAAGTGACACGGCATCTTTTTAGCGGCCTCTTCCTTGGACGCCATGTTGACGCCATCCGCGAGCTGGTGATAGACCTCGCGGAAGCGCCAGACGAGGCCCGCCCCATCCTGGCCGTCCTTGGTCGGCGCAAAGTCGTAGCGATAATCGTCGTTGTCGAAGGTCTTCGCCGCGTTCGAGCGTCCGTTGGCGCCGGTGTCGAAGTAGACCTCCAGCGCGCCATCGACGTTCCAGAGCTGGGTCTCCGCGTTCGGACGTTTCCAGGCCTCCGAATCAGTCAGCAGCTTGTCGTCCGCGACTTCGACCCGCAGGTAGAGGCTGTGCGCATCCCACGCCATCTTGTACGTCGCGTCGTGGTCGCCCGGCGTGACCGGGCGCGGCTCGCCCTTGAAGCACCGGTTGGTGATGGCGAGCGCAGGAAGCGACTCCCATTTCGGATCTCCCTCGCACTTCGTCACGAAGAAGGTGTCCATCTTCCATTCGCCGCAGAACGGCTCGCCGCTCGCCGGAAGCAGCCTGTAGGAGGCATTCCAACGGTGCATCACGTTCGCGGCCGCACCGTCGCCTGCGCCGGGCACCGCCAGCGTGGCCTCGCCGTTGCCTTGCATGTCATACGGGATCTGCTGCCCGCACACCTCCAGCACGCCCTTCTGGACGCGGCCAGTCAGGTTCTTCAGGGACGCTACGACGTGACCCTCCTCGGTCGGACGAAACGCGACCGCCAGCGAGGACGCCGAATCGTCCGGCTCGGCGTTCTGAAGCGCCTTCGCCAGCCTCGCGACATCCTTGGCCCTGACGAAAAGCGGCGCAGGCGTCACCGGCATCTTGATGTACCCCTGCTTGTCCGGCGCGGCGAACCGCGGGTTGCCCATGAAGTCAGTGAACGTGACCGTCTGCCCAAACTTGACCGCCAGCACCGGGCACTTTTTGAGTCCGTTCTCCACGTCCGCAGTTGTACACCAGACAGGTGCGATACCTGTGCCGTCCGGAAGCTTGAACGCGTAGCCGCGGATGCCCGCCGCCGGACGGAGATCCTCCGTGTAGGCCACATCGCCCATGAGATGGCCGAGCGTGTTGACCGCCTTGCAGAGCAGGATCGGCGTCAAGTGCAGGTCCATGTACGGACGCGAACACCAGATGTTCGCACACCGGATCCGTGGCCAGTACTTCATGCAGGTGATGTACAGGCGCATGGCCGAGGCCGCCTGCACGAACTCTCGGTTGCCGAAGTCGTAGGTCGGCTTGCCGCTCTGATAGGCATCGTATGAAGGTCCCGCGCCCCACTCGGGCACGTAGGTCTCCGGAATGTTGAAGCACTCGGTGAAGAGGATCGGCGTCTCATCGCCGTAGCCATAGCGCTTGCCCTGCTCGATCAGGCGCGCGGCCTCGTCGTCCAGGTCGGAGGTTGAGAGCGAGCCCTTGTCGATGCCGCCGTAAGGATGCACCGCCAAGGCGTCGTACTTGAAGCCCTTGTCGTGCGCCGCCCTCAGATAGCCCTCGTAAGGCTCGAAGCCGCGCAGCAGGCTGTAGCCGGACGTGCCGCTGGTCGGCGTGCAGCCGATGCCCGCGCGCTTAGCGGCGCGGCCGACCGCCGACTGCAGCTTGACGTACTCGCTGAACTTGCCGCTCGCCGGATACTTCGAGCTCTCCTCCTCGTTGCCGTACGCGGTGTACGGCAGCATGTCTTTGGGCACCCGCTTCAGGATATCGTACGAGGTCTCCTCCACGTATCTCACGTACTCCGGCGTGATCTCCGGAACATCATAGAAGTCGTGAGCCGACTTGGCCCACGGCGTATCTTTGGGATCGCGCATCCGCCAGAGGTGATCCATAATCGTGGTCTGCGCGTTCACCATACGGTAGCGGCGCATCAGATCGACCGCGCAGCTGTTCGTCTGAAGCATGTCGTGGATCGGCATCCAGGATGTGCCGCCCCAGCCCCACTCCATCAACTTGCGGGCGAGATCTTCGCCGCGCGAGATGCGCCACGCGTCGCCCACCAGCGTCGCCATCAGCCGGCTGGTCTTGTGCGTATTGCTCAGAGGGGCCATGATTGCAAAGCGATAGTAGTCGGTGTACGGCAAAGCGCCATCCGCCGTGATCTTCGCCTTGACCACGAACACGCCTGTGCCGAACTGCGACGTCGCGAGGTTCAGCGGAACGCGCGTCACGCCGCTGGAGCTGATCGAGGCGTCCACCTCCCGCTTGAAGAGGACTTCGCGGAAGGCATTCTGGATTTCGACCTCGACCTTGCCCTTGGCGCCGTCCTTGCCGACCACGTTCAGCGCGGCGTCCATCGCGTCGCCCGGGTGCAGGTCATTGTCGGCGCTCGATGTCACAAAGTTGACGTCGAGCGGATCGCAGACAAACTCCGTCGGCGTCTCGCCGAGCTCCACCTGCAGGCCGTCCACCAACACGCCTGAGCCCGAGAGATGCAGCGCCACGCCGGCTGCGTCGGCCGTGAAAGTACGGTGGTAGCGCCGCCACTCGTCCGTGACCTGGAACCTCGACTCTTTGTTATCCGCATCACCCCACGGCAGTCCCGAGAGCGAACCGCCGCGCGCGGCACTGCCGAGAGTCAGGTTGAAGCCAGTCTTCTTTTCGACCACTGATTTTGCGTAAAAGCTCACCACATACCGCTTGCCCTTTTCCAGCGAGAGCGGCATCGAGCGGATGTTCGGCGACGCCATCTGCACGCGGTTCATGCGCAGTGCGCACTTGCCGAATACGCCCTCCTGAACGATCTCATATTTCGGCACATTCGTCGGCGTGTACTGCGCGCCGCCGCCGATCCAATACCAGCCGCGCAGCCCCTGCTCGAAGCTCGGGTTGTGCATCACGTTCCTCGTCGGGGAAACAGGCACGTGGGTCGCGTCGTCCTTCCAGAAATCGATGCCTCCGACCGGAGGCGGCGCCTCCCGGCTTACGAGTTCGACTTCGCCCAAGTCGATGACCACCCGGCCTTTGATGTTCCCGCTCTTGTCCGTGGTGCGGTAGCTGAAGTTGAAGTGCCGGACCTGACCCTTGTCGTGCACCGCAGCGTCCTCGCTGATCCCGCCCGACAGTTCGCCCATCTCCAGCGTGAAGCCGTTGACCGGATCGCTCACGTCGTAGATGAGGTCGCCGCCAGCGAACGATTGAAATTTCGCCGTCTTATTCTGCAAGTCCTCGAAGCTGTTCTCGATAAATTCCTTGCCGCCGATGGTGATCCGCCTGCCGCGGTAGCGCGTGCCGAAGTTGACCCACAGGCTCGCACCGGCCGACGAACCCGTGTCCCACGCAAGTTCGACGCGGCTGTTGTCCAGCGGCTTCAGCCGATAGGTGAAGACCGCGCGCTTGCCGTCCGGGTCTGTATACGGCTTGGTGTAGGTGGTGATGCCGGAAGCCTGATCCATCTTCAGGTCGTCCGGATCGCCCACAATTGGCTGGAACGGCCAGCCGAAGCCGCGGTCTTTCAGCGAGCCCCACCACATGAACGAGCAGAGCTCCTTGTCGGCGGCGTAGACCTTGACCGCCATGGCCTGATCTTTCATCTGGCGGTTATCGGCCAAGCGCGTGGTGACCATCTTGTGGCCGACCTGATAGATCGGGCGCGCCACCATCTCGGATTCCCGCTCCGGAAATTCCACGACGCTGAACTTCGGATCAGCGCGACCAATCTCGCTCGCCTTGAAAACCGGCGCCGGATTGGGCAGCCCCGGCCCCTTCGGTTCGAAAGGCGCGCATGCCGCGATCAGCGCCAACACCGGCAATCCCGCAATCAGTTTCTTCACGGCCATTTGATTTACTACTCCTATTGCACCGCGCCATCTTTCAAAAAGAGGTCGCCGTCACATACGCCGATCGTGTGTACGAGCGCACGTTTCCCAGTCGCGCGGCTGGTTCGCGGCTCACCGAAAGTGACGGACACCGGCGCAGCGTTCGTGAAGTTGCAGACGGCGGTCCCGCAGGTGAACTCCCGCGCCAGAGCCCCGTCGCTGCGAGGCAGCCCCGATGCCACCGGCCGCCCCAGCCGGCGCTCCCAGAAGGGATACCAATTGTGCAGATGGTCAGGCGTGGGCAACGGGTTTGGATCGGAAAACAGACAGTAACCGTCCGACAGCGTCAGCGAGAGTGTCGTCGCACAGCGCATCAGGTTCTCGTCCGCACGCGAAGTGTGGAACCAGATCTCCACACAGTTGATCCGCGGTGACCGCAGATTCTTCTCGGCCCACGACAGCGTGTCGGCGATGCGAGCCCAGTCTTCAACGGCCTGGCTGCGATAGCACTCCATGAAGTAACCGTTGATGAACGGTGCGGTCTTCGGGGTTTTCCGATCATTGGCATTGGCCAGAATAAGCACACCCTCGCCGATGCGGGCGCGGATGGTTTTGACCAGCGCCAGGCGCTCCTCGTCGTCTTGCCACCAGTCGAGCATGATGCCGTCCACCACACCCGAAGCAATCGCAGCCTTCGCCTGTAGCGCCACCTGTTTGCGGAACGCCGCTTGGCCGAAGTCCAACTGAATGTAGCCGCCCTCTTTCCAACCCGCTACGATGTTCCCCTGGCTGTCGCGGCGCCACCACGAGTGCCCTTCCGGCAGATAGCTTTTATGTGCGTCCCGGTAGCGAATCTCGACCAGCAGCACCAAATTCGGATTGAGGCTTAACAGCTTGAGCCGCTTCTGGCGCGCATCTTGAACGCTTTCCGGCGTGAAGCCGGTGGCAAGCCCCTGTTGCGGCGAACTCCACCGCAGCCCAAAGAAACCCGCGTCACCGAAGATGAGATCGTGACGGGCCGCTGTGACGAGCCGGTCCTCCTTCAGATTATCTGCCGGATTCCACGCCTGAAAAACCGACGGGTAACTTCGGTCGGCAATGCGGTGCTGCACCGATTTTTCGCCCGGCCTACTCTCTTCAGCACACACGCCCACAAGCGCTGCGAGCGCCACCACGGCGACAACCCTGCCTGACGCTGAACGGCTCATGACAGCCCCCTGTTCAGTTTTGTTTGATGTTCTACAACACGCGCACCGCAACTATACCTTGAACAGCTGCCCTTCGCGCAGGCGCACGCGCTGCATGACGATGCCCAACTCCTGCTCATAGCGGCGGGGCAGGTGCGACTCAGCCTCGGTCAGCAACGTAACCGCCACGCCCGACGCACCGGCGCGAGCCGTGCGTCCCACGCGGTGCAGATAGGCTTTGCTGAGCGTGGGCACATCGAGGTTGAAAATATGCGTGACCCCGGGAATGTCGAGCCCGCGGGCCGCGACGTCCGATGCGATCAGCACGGTCGCGCGTCCGCTTCGGAAGTCGTCCATCGCCTGCTTGCGGTCCTGCTTGTCGAATGCGCCGTGAAGCTGCGCGACGTTGACGTGGTGGTAAGCCAGCTTGGCCGCCACGGTCTCCGCCGTCTCCGTGCGGTGGACAAAGACGATCGAGCGCTCGCAAGCCATGTTGTGCAGCAGGCTGCGCAGAATGTCGGGCTTGTCGCGCTCCTCGCAGATCAGATAGAGGTGTTCGATGTTCGCGTTCATCGGCGTCTCAGCGGTCTGCAGCATGACGAGGTTCGGAGAGAGCGATGCGATGACACCCATGCTCTCTCGCTGCTCCGTGGCCGAGACGAACACCAGCTGGCGGTCGCGCGGCACCACGTGCAGCAAGTCGCGGATCGCGGGCAGGCTCTCCTCGACCATCAGCCGGTCGGCCTCGTCGATCACGACGCTCTTGATCAGATGCGCCTTCAGCTTCCCGAGCTGGATCAGCTCCCGCATGCGCCCGGGCGAACCGACCACAATGTGCGGCTTTTTCTTGAGTTTCTCGATCTGCCGGTCGAGCACCGTGCCGCCGATCAGCAAGAGTGTGCTGATCGGCCAGCCTGAGTTCTGAGCCAGATCGCAGCACTGGCGCTGAATCTGAAGGGCCAGTTCGTGAGTCGGCGCCACGATCATCAGTTGCGTCGCCGCCAGCTTGGGGTCGATGCGGCAGAAGAGCGGCAACAGATAGGCCAGCGTCTTACCGGTGCCGGTCTCGGCGTTCAAGTAGGCGTCCTTGCCCTCCAAGAGCACGGGGTACGCCACGGTTTGGATCGGGGTCGGGTCCGTGATCCGCTGTTTCGCCAAGGCCGCGATCAGCTCGGGCTTCACGCCAATTTCAGAAAAAGTCATAGGCTGTCTTGAAGCTAAGGGTTAATGCCGTCAGAGTGAGAAAGCAGTATGGCACGTTTGACCCGCTTCTGCACGGACGGAATGAGTTCTCGAACAAACGTCAGGTGTCAAGGGCCTCGCCTAAAAGCCGAGCTCCTCGCCAAGGTGAGTGGCCATGCCGATCTGCTCGACATGCCCGCGGCGGCCGTTGTACCAGAGCAGCCATTTGCCATCGTCGAAAAGGGCGAAAGGTTTATAGCAGGCCTCGTGGTCCCATTTGCCCTTGCCGGGACTGATGATTGGGTTGGCCGGATGACGCTCCCAGCCGCTGATGCCGTCGGCGCTCTCGACAAGCGCCACGCTCTTCTTGGGTCGCCACGAGAACCACATCCGGAACTTGCCTTCATCCTTGAGCACGCAGACGTCGAAGCAGGTGCCGAGCGCGCCGCCCAGCACCGGGTTGGCTTCAGCCTTGACCCAGCCCGCACGGGTTTCCAGATTGGCGCTTTCGGATCCGGAGTATCCCGGCCAAGGAAGGAACAGCAAGATGACAAACGGAAGAGTGAAACGCTGACCTCGCTGCATGATTCACCTCTATTTGAAGAACTCCACGCGAACAGGCCCTTGCAACCCGGAAGGCTGCAAGGCATCTTCGGATGCGAAGCCCTGGAACCCTTTGAGCGTGCGCTTGCCCTTCTCGAACGCCATATTGCTCTTCGTGATCCGCTGCTCGGGCGGCAGCGCCGCATCGCCGACCAGCCGGTTCGCCCACGGGTTGGTGACCTCGATCTCCAGCTCGTTCTTGCCCGGCTTCATCGCACCCGTCAGCTCGACCTGCCACGGCGCGGTCCACACGATGCCAAGGTCCTGGCCGTTGAGGCGCACCTGCGCCAGCGCGGCAACCGTGCCCAATTGCAAAACCGCTTTCAGCCCCGCCTGCGCCGCCGTCACTTCGAGCGTCTTGCGATACGCCGCCGTGCCGGAAAAGTACTTTATGCCGCTGTCGGCGTGTTTCGTCCAGTCGATCAGCGACTCGAACACCGCACTTTCCGGCGCGCCGCGCCCAGCCTGGAACGTCACCGCCCATGGCCCAGGGAGTGGCAGGACTTCCGGACGCGCGACGTCCGACGCGCGGCGCGCGACTTGCGACTCGCGGCTTCTGAAGATGACGAAAACCGAACCGTGTTCGGGAAGGTCGAGCGCTACGCGCGTGCGACCGTCCGCCGTCCTCTGGCCTCCGACCTCCGCATCGATTTTGCCGCTGACCGCGTCCCACAGCTCGGGCTTTTTGCCACTCACGCGGAACGTGCAGTCAGCCTTTCCCGTACCCGACACGAAGTAAATCTCCGTACCGCCGTCGCGCCGGTGCGTGTAATCGAACGGCCCCTCGAAATCGGGCGTCAGCTTCTGTGCCTTCAGCGCCTCCGCCAGCGTCGGCGACCCCGCCCACAAATCCTCGCCCAATCGTTGCACTTCAGCGTCGCCCGCAGCGAGGCCCGGTGTGCGCAGCGGCTTATGCGCACCGAGCACCACAGGCACGCCGGCTTTTTTGATCTCTGCGATCTTGCGTAGCGCGGCCAGCGATATCTGTCCGTCCTCCAAGTCTACAGCCAGCAGGCGGTAGCTCATGCCGTCCGGCAGAACGAGCGCTCCGCCCTTCGCCGCCAGACGCGTCAGCAACGCCTCCGTGGTGATGAGGTCGTACCCGAATCCCTGCGGCAACGCCATCGTGGCGCTTGCGCTCCAGTTCGTGGCGAACCGCCCCCAGTGCTGATATGGAGTGTCGCCCTCATAGACGCACACGTCCGCCACAAAGAACCCCTGCCGCAACAGATGTTGGCAGCGTCCCAGATAACTCATGAACGGCTTGGCCTGTTCGAACCAGGTCACCTTCGGGTTGATGTGCGTGCCCGCGAAATACTCGCTGCCCGGCAGTCCGAACTCCTTCGGCGAACAGGTGAACGTGTGCCAGACGAGCTGGTTGACGCCGTCGCAGAAGGACTCGTCGCCCGCACGCTTCAGCAGCGCGGGATACGGCGTCCAGTGGCGCACCATGTGCGTGAACGCCTCTGCCGCCGCAAGCCGCTTGCCGTAGGTGTGCGCTGTCATGGATTGAGGCCGGCTCATCTGGCGTCCGCGACGGTCACTTTCGCCCGTATACCAGAACTCGCATTGCGGCATGTCGTTGCGGGCGAGAAAAGCCAGCTGGTCGGCCTCGCCGAACACGGCCGGGGCGCGGTTCCAAGGGCCGCCGGACTCCGAGTGCCACTGGAGCCCGTTCTTGTGGCACAGCTCCATCATGGTGCCGTAAAAGTTGTCCCTGAACGCCTCGTTCCGCGCCCGGCGGTAATCGCTCATGAAACGCTTGGCCTCGCCTTGCCCTTTGACCGCGAACCCGGCCAGCACAGGCATCCAAGGCCGTATGGCATAGCCCCGGTGCTTCGTGAAATCCTGTTCAAAAGAGCCGGTCCACGTCGGCACCGCGCCCTCCCAGCTCACGCTGTAGAAATGCGTCAGCGTCTTGCCAGCCAGCGGACCGACATCCTCCAGAATCACTTTGCCCATGCGGTTGAAGTGACCCTCGACCGCCTTGGCGTCCAGAATATCGACATCGTACTCGTGTCCGTCTATCGTCGTGTAGCCGAAGCGAACCAACGCCCACTGGCCCTGCGGCACGTCCCAAACCAGGCGTCCGCCCGCGTCCACCTTCCCGGTCAACTCCACGACCTCTTGCGCCGCGCGGAGTTCCATTTCCTTCTGGCCGTCGATCTTCTTACCCCACGCCGACGCATGCATCGTGTAAAGGCCGTCACCGGCGTTCAGCCAATCCTCTTTGTCCGCAAGGACCGCGCCATCGTACTTCACGGCGAAGGTCGCAATGTTCCAGAAAAATTTCCGGTCCGGATATTTGAGCGCGGCGTCCACGTGCGCCCCGCCTGTCAGCGGCGTCGCCTGACAGACAAGGCGTTTGGGCGCATCGGCGCCGACTTCCCAAGGCCCTTTCAGCGCACCCGCGCAACTGCTGAGGTTGACGCTGACCTGCAGCCCCACCCGCGCCGCTTCCTGAATGCCGAACTTCAGCAACTCCCGCCACTCGGAACTCATGAACTCCATTTGGGGCTTCGGCAACACGAGATGCTCTTTATCGTCCCAGTAGCCGCGCGCATCGAACATCAGCAGCCCGCCGAAACCGACCCGCCGCATGGCTTCCATGTCGCTCGTGATCGTCTCTTTGTCCACGTGCCCGTTGATCCACCACCAGTAACACCACGGCCGGCTCGTCACCGGCACATCGCGGAAATTCTCGTCCAATGTCGCCGCGTGCGCACCCAGCGCGGTGCAGGTCAAAACCAAGCCCACTGCCATCCGTTTCATTCGAGTCCCCTTTGCGAAATTCGCATCCCCATGTCAGCCAGTTTACTGACTTCGCCCCGCCACGCCGAAAACCTTCTGAATCGCTTCAAGCGGTGCCATACCGTCCTGCGCCTCAGGCAGCAGGTAGCCGCCTTCCGTCCATTCGTTCCACGCGTTGATGAGCACCGCAGGAGGGTGGTGCGGATCGTTCCTGACCAATTGGGCCGCATCGCGCAGCAGCGTTTCGAACCGTGCGGGTGTATTGCTGACCACGACCGCCACATAGGGATATTCGTAATGGGGAAAAGGCCAAGGCACCTCTTTCCGACAACGCGGCGTCGCGTCCCATCCCCTCGTCACGACGGGCAGATTGACCAAAGGCGCGTCGAGCATCCGCTTCCAGTGCTGCCTGTGCGCCTCCATGAGGTCCTCATAGCTTTCGGTACCGTCCGGACGGACCTTGTTCGCCGTGGCCACGTTATAACGGCTGGTGCTTCGGAACCCCGCCGCTTGGAGCAAGACGGCCTCTTGGACAGTGGCGACCATGCCGTTCCAATGCACCGGCGGCAAACCCGCCGCGCGAAGCCTAGCATCGATCTTCTCCAGCACCGCCCGTGTCTGCTGCGGTCCGCCCAGATCATCCACGAAGTGCTTCCCCTGGAAAATGCTGAAGAACATTCCGCCTTCGACGCGCCAGTAATTGGGCTCGCGAAAATAGTGCGCGATGCAATAATCGATCACGCAGTCCAAATCCCGCGCCGAATGCCGCGAGGGCAACCACACGGTCCGCGGCTGGCCGAACACCGGACAGAACTGGTCCCGCCGATCGTGATTCGCCCACATCAGCGCGAACTTCATGCGCCCGCGGTTCGGGGCCATGAGGAAGCCCTGCTCCAAGGCCTCCTCCATGGTCCGAACCCCGATGTACCAATACCAGTCGTACAGAAACACGTCGATGCCGTGGTCGGCCGCCAGATCGATCTCTTTCGAGGCCCATTTCGGGTCGCTTTCATCGAAACAGCCCCACGTCGGTTTCAAAGGCTGGTTATGCCCGGGGAAACGGGGCACGGCCGCCTTGAGCCCCTCCCACTCCGTCCACCCTTCGCCCTTCCACGCAACGCCGTGGTCATAGAGGTGCCAGTGCGGATAATAGACTGCGACCACCTCGGGACGCGCCTCACCCGCCTTTTCCGCCGGCGCTGACAGCAGCCAGCAGAAAACGAGAAAGACAGACAGAAAAAACGTATTGCGACACTTTAAGGAGCGCATCATGACAGTCCTTCTTTCGCTTACCGCGCACCGGTCTCTCGCTCGTTCGGCGTCACGACAACAGCCTCGATGCCCAGAACCTTGGCGATCTTCACCAGTTCGTCGGCATGGTGCCCCACTCCCAGCGCGAAGTGGTGCGTCGGCCCCTCCATGGCCCAGCGTTTCAGGAAGGTGCGCACGTCCGGCTTGAACTTGCCGTGCGTGTTGGTGTTGCCTGTGGGCGGAATCGGGCCCGCCATGGACTCGCCCTCGGCGATCACGAACTTGAACTTGCCGTCCGCCTTGACGCCGATCGAGAGCATCGTGATCGGGCCCTCTTTGATGTTGAACTCCACGCCTGCGCCTTTGCCCGGCTTGCCGTGATACGTCTTCAGCGAGCGCAGCACCGGCTTGCGTGAGGCGATGTTCAGGTGGTGCGGACCGTCGTGCCCCACCAGCACCGAGTCGCGCTCAAAGTCGATGGGGTGGAACTCGGCGAAGCTGCCGCCGATGTCCAGCCGGTCCAAGATCATCATCGCAACGCAGTTCTTGAGGTCGAACTCGCCGCACATCGGAAAGCCCGCTCCCGTCAGCAGCGAGTTGCCGACGATCAGGTTAGTCACCAGCTCGCGCATCGGCGTGTCGGGCAGCGCTTCGTAGTAGTATGCAAGCCCGTCGAGGTTCCGCGCCACCGTGAACTTATCCAGCGCCACCGCCGCTTTGGCCGCGACCTCCAGGTCGTGCTCCGTCAGCTTGGTGGTCAGCGGATCAGAGACTGGATCAGGCGTGTCAAAGAAATCGAGGATCACCTTCTTCTTCGCCTCCACGGCGGCCTTGTCTTCCTGCTGATAGAAAGTCAGAATCTCGTCCGGCTCGCACAGCGCCACGTGGCAGCCAAAGGCGGCAGTCACCGCCGTGGGGTCCACATGCATGTCGTACATCGACTCCAGCACGTGGCCCATCAGCCCAATCCGAGCGCGGTGCAGGTCGTGCAACACTTTGGCGATCTGGCACCATTTCGCCACTTCGGCGTCCGCCGCGGCATCCCCCTCGCGCACGCCGATAATCACGTCCGCCACCGGATGCCCCATGCGGATCGCCACGCCCGTGAACTCCGGCACCGAGCAGAAGTCGTCGTTGCACAACTGCGTATAGGTCTTCGCCTGCGCGTAAGGCATGGCCCGCAGCGGCTGCAGCGCCACCAGCACGATCGGCACGTTCAGATCGCGCGCCAGCACGCCGAAGGTGGACGAGGTTGCGTAGGTCACCATGTCGATGAACAGCACGTCCACATCGGCCGCTTTGATCTTGGGCAGCGCATCGTAGGCGTCCTGCGCCTTGTCGAGCAACCCGAACGAGACCGTCTCAATGCCGTTCGATTTGACCTTCGCGTCGAACTGGCCCATCTTGCGGTGCATCTCGTCCAGCAGCCCGTCGAACTGCTTCCAATACGTGTGATGCCCCACACCGACGATTCCCACCCGAGCCGTCAGCGGTTTGCGGCGTTCGATATGCGGGCCCTGTTTCGCCGCCTCAGAAGTCTGTGCCAGCGCCACCGAGCCGACCGCCAAAGTAAACATCAACACCATTGACCGAACTTGCATTGCTTTCTCCTTCTGACCACTCGGCGAGAATCATGACTGAAACGACCCTTCTTAGTATACGAGGCCTCACTCGCTTGTCGATAGATGTTTTGCGTATCTTTTTTCGACTTTCTGCGCACTCTCCGCTTGCGGGCAGCTTGGTCTGCGCGGTATAGTAAAGCTATGTTCGCGCCGCCAAGAAAGTCCGAGATCCCTCACGTCGTCATCCTGACGTCGACGATCACCAAAGGGCTGCACGATATGCTCCAAGGCGTCCTGCAGTACGCGCAGGAACACGGGCCGTGGCGCATCTATCAGCAGGAGAACCGCCCTTGGGCCTATCGGTTGAGAGACGTGAAGCAGTGGGGCTGCACCGGCATCGTCGCGGCGGACTACCACTCCCCCAAGGAGGCCCGGCTCATCGCAGGCCTCGGCGTGCCCGTAGTCGTCCTGCTTCAGCCGCACGTCATGCGCCAGCCCTCGTATCCCTTGTATCCATACGCCTGCGTGCTCTGGGACTCGATTGCCATCGGCCGCATGGCTGCCCGCTATTTACTGGAGCGGCACTATACGCAGTTCGCCTTCGTCGGCGACACGCACAGCGCCACCTATTGGTCGCTGGAGCGCGAGCAGGGGTTCCGGGACGCTCTCCGGAAGTCCGGGCATGGCATCTGCCACAGCTATGGCCCTTGCGCAGCCGCAGAGCAGCTCGACTGGGCCGTTGAGCGCCCGCGAATGCAGGCGTGGCTGAAGTCTCTGCCAAAACCCATCGCCCTCTTTGCTCCGAACGACCGGCGAGGCAAGCAGGTGCTGGACGCCTGCCTGGATGCGGAAATCGCCGTGCCTGATGAGGTGGCCGTACTCGGCGTCGACAACGACGAATGGATCTGCGAGGCGGCGGTTCCAACCCTGTCCAGCATCCGGTGCAATCCCGCACAGGCCGGCTACCTGATCGCCGGGCACCTCGACCGGCTGATGCGCGGCCAACGCGCAGGCAAGCGGGAATACCTCGTTTCGCCGACCAGCGTGGTCACGCGCCAGTCCACCGATTGGACCGCCATCGGAGACAAGCCGATGATCCGCGCGCTGAAGTTCATTCGGGAGACCGCTGCGACTCCAGGTCTCCGCGTCCCAGACGTCGCCCGGATCTGCGGACTTTCGCGGCGGGCGACCGAGATCCGGTTCAGAAGCGCGACGGGACGCACGGTCCGCGAAGAGATCGAGCATGTCCGGCTGGAGCGGCTCCGGTCCATGCTGATCGAGACCGACTTGAAGATCGGCGAAATCGCCTTGCGCTGCGGCTTCGCCTGCGAAACCCATCTCGGACGGATCTTCCGCAAGCGCTTCAACACCACCATGGGGCAGTTTCGCGCCCATGCGCGAAACCAGAAATGAGCGCCCTGTTTTCTGAAGTCACAAGACAGGAGGAGAAAGATTATGAGAACGTGGATGGCGGCACTGCTAACAATGGCTTTGGCTACGGCCAAGGGCGAAGAGAAGGTTCGGCTGATCGCTCACCGCGGCGGCTCGCAGGAGGCAGACGAGAATACACTCGCGGCCTTCACGGAGGCGTATGAGAAGGGCCTCCGCGCATTCGAAACTGACGTGCGAATCACAAAAGACAACCAATTGGTGCTCATGCACGACGACACGGTTGACCGCACGACCAACGGGCACGGAACGATCGAAGCGCTGACAGCGGATGAGGTCAAGGCGCTGCGTTCGAAAAAATCAGGCAGTCCCGTGCCTTTTCTGGCGGACCTGCTCGCCGCCTTCAAGAACAAGCCGGGCGTGTTTCTGCAATTGGAGATCAAGCCGGGCAAAGCTTCCGTGTCCGAAGACCGGCTGGCCCTGTTTCTTCGCCTGCTCACGGGCCAAGTCGCGAAAGACTTTCCACACGAAGCCTATTGCTACTCCTCTTTCGACCAGCGGTCGCTCGCGACCGTCAAACGCGCAAGGCCTGAAGTTTCGACGACGCTTCTCTACAGCGCGGCACCCGACGTCAAGCTGCTCGACACTCTGAAGACGCTCGGCTGCGACCGGATCAGTACGATTCCCTCAAAGACCTCCAAGGAATTCGTGTTAGCGGCGAAACAGGCGGGCTACAAAGTAGCCTGCTGGTCGGTTAAGACGGACGAGGATCTCGCGCTCGCCCAGTCGCTGGGCCTTGAAGGCGTCACGACTGACTGCCCTCGCCGCATGTTGGCCGCAGGGCTCGGACAGCCGTAGAAACAGGAAAAACTTCCGCCGCCGTTTACTTAAAAGGCATGAGCTTAAGCAAGATCACACCGTGCGGCGCGACGGTGACAGGCAGATTCCCCCGCGCGTCCGGCAAATCCGTCTGCCGCCAAAGATCCCGCACTCGGACTTTCCCTTGGATGCCGATACGCTGGAGCTTATCGAACGTCGCCGTTTGCGGGGCGTCCCCCCGGTTGAAGAACCCCAGCGCCCAGCCGCCGTCTTCCAACTCTTTCTTGTACACATCGACGGCCCCGAAAGTCGCCACACGCACCGCCTGCCGTCCCAGCGCATCCTGGCCGACGGCCAGCACCTCGTCGTTGCTGAGAAGACCGAAGGTGAAATCGTCGAGACGCTCCAAATCACAGCCGATCAGCAGCGGCGCGGACAGGAGACACCACAGGCTGATGTGGGAATACTGCTCGTCGGGAGTCAGTTTGGTCTGGTGCAGGCTCGGCCCCCAACCGACCCAGCCAACGCCAACCACCAGCATGTCGGGATCGTTCCAGTGCCCGGGCCCCGCATAAGGCACCCATCGATCCTGCGAGAAGCCGATCTCAGACACGCTGTCCATCCATTCTCGGTTCGCGTTGTCGCGGCCCCAGCAATCGTAAATGTCGCCGGTGGTGCGCCAGCACTCCGCCAGCTCGGCCAGCTCCGCCGCATTTGCGAAGGGTGCGCGGTTGGACAGGCTGAAGACCATGTCGCGCCCCGTCTTCCTAAGTGCCTGACTCATCGTCCGGACACTCGGAATATCATTCGGCATCCAATCGTACTTCAGATAGTCAAAACCCCACTCGGCCCACTGCCGAGCATCCTTCTCAGCGAACGAATATTTTCCCAGCCGCCACTGTTTGTCGTCGGCCATCGCTTGGGTCCAGGTGCCGTCCGGGCTGTCGCTGGAACTGCCCGCGTATTTGGCATAGGTGGTGATCCACGGCGACGAATAGATTCCGACCTTGAAGCCCATGGCGTGAATCTCATCGCACAGTTTCCTCATGTCGGGAAACTTTTCGTTGCCCTGGAGCGCCTGATATTTGCCGCCGCGGACGCCCTGCCAAGTGTCGTCGATGTTGACATACGTCCAGCCGTGGTCGGTCAAGCCGGAGGCCGCCAGCGCGCGGGCGGAGCGCAACACCTTCTCCTGATCCACCGCAGCCGCCCAGCAGTTCCAACTGTTCCAGCCCATCGGCGGCGTCAGGGCAATCCGGTCGCCCACAACAATTCGGAATTTTCTGATCGCGCTTCCCCTTGCGTTCTTAGCCTTCAGCAGCACGGCGTACTCACCTTTCGAGACAAGGTTTCCCGTGATCCGTCCGGTGGCCGTGTCCACACGCAGACCCTCCGGCAGATTCTCCGCGCCGAACTCCATCGGGCGCTCTCCCGTAGCAGGAATCGTGTAGAGGAACGGTGAGCCGGGACGGACGCCGAAGACCGAAGGACCGTTGATGCGTGGCTGCACCGATGATTTAGGGGTCAGGCTGGCAACCTTCTGACGCACCGGCTCCTGCGCCAGCAGGGGACCGGTGATGCAGACAACGGCGCTTGCAACGCCGAACAGAAAACGAACCGAGAATCTCTTCATACGACTTTCCCCGACCTCTTGAGCGCTTTCAGATTCGACAACAGCAGGGCCCCGTTCACTTCGCTTTTTTGCCGGCCGGCTTACGGATCACCACGGGCACGTCGTTTCGCTGCGGCGCGCCGGGCGTGCTGCGGCCTTCAGCCACATAGCGCTCCAACAACTTCATCAGCTTATCGACGATCTCCGGATGCTCCGCCTGAAGATTTTTCTGTTCGTCCGACTCCTGCTCCATGTTGTAGAGCTGCGTCGGCGGCGACCCCGCCTTGCGCGCCGCAGGATCGCGCGGCTCGCTCCAGCCGCCGGAACCGGGGCACAGCTCCAGTTTCCACGCTCCTTGACGAACAGCGAACATGCCGTTGATCGAGTGATGCACCACCGCCTCGCGCAGCGGCTTCCGGTCCGCGCCCAGCAGCGCGGGCAGAATGCTGACGCTGTCTTCACCCACGTTGTCGGGCAGCCGCTCACCCACCAACTCCGCACACGTTGCCATCAGGTCGGTCAGGCAAATCAACTGCGTGCTCGCCGTTCCAGGCTTGATCTTCCCTGGCCAGCGGACGATGAAAGGGATCCGGTGCCCGCCGTCCCAGATGTCCGCTTTGTACCCGCGGAACTGCGCGCTGGGATAGTGACCCTTGGACTCCAATTCCTTGATGTTGGCCACAGGCGAGCAGCCGTTGTCGCTGGTGAAGACGACCAGCGTGTTCTCCGCCAGGCCGTTCGTTTCCAAGGCGTCCAAGATTTGCCCCACGCAGTGGTCGGTCTGCATCACGAAATCCGCGTACGGATTGAGTCCGCTCTTACCCTGCCATTCAGGCGAAGGCACGATCGGCGCGTGCGGCGAAGCCAGCGGCAGATACAGGAAGAAGGGCTTGCCAGCCTTGGCATCGGCTGTACGGGACTCGAAATAGGCGGCCGCCTTGCGCGTCAGCGTCGGCAGGACGTCCACGGCCTCGAAGGCCGGGCTTGCAACGCCCTCGCGCACCCACTTTTTTCTGACCGTGGGCTGTTCGGTCAGATGATCGTTTTCGATCCAGGCGAAAGGAGGCATATCGAGCGAGCCGGCGATGCCGAAATAAGCGTCGAACCCATGCGTAACCGGGCTGTCGACAAGCGGCTTCGTGTAGTCGACCGCCCCGCCTTTGAGGTCGGGATCGTCCGTAGTCGGCCCGGCCCAACCGAGGCCGAGGTGCCACTTGCCGATGCAGGCCGTGTGATAGCCCGCACGCTTGAGCAACTCAGCGACCGTCAGCCGATCGCGCGCGATCAGCGGCGAGCTGAGTCCGAACAGCACACCGCTCTGCAGGCGGGTGCGCCACGCGTAACGGCCGGTGAGGATGCCGTAGCGTGTCGGCGTGCAGACCGACGAGCCGGAGTGCGCGTCGGTGAAGGCCATGCCCTGCCGCGCCAGCCGGTCGATGTTCGGCGTAGGTATTTTTCCGCGAGCCGGATTCAGCGCCCGCACATCTCCATAGCCGAGGTCGTCGCACAAGATATAGACGATGTTCGGACGCTGCGCCGACGACGCCTGTGCCCACGATATGCGTGGCAACGCCGTTGCCACCAGCCCGAAGCCCGCCAACTTCAGAAAGTCCCGCCGCACGTAATGGTCCATCGTAGCTCCTTCAACCCTGATTCACCTATTCCTGCGGCACCCACAGGAGTTGCGCGCCCAGAGAGTCGATCGCCGACGTGGTCGTTGTCGGACTGACTCCGTTCACCAAGAAGTACCCGGATCCCGGCGAATCGTAAGCCGTCGTGCCGAACGTCCACTGCAAGGGCGATACGATCCCCTTGTAGGTGATCTTGCGCGTCACGGTCTTGCCGGACACCGTATCGCTCAGCGTGAAGCCGCCGCTGAAAATACCGGTCTGGCCGTTCACGCTCAGCGTCGTGCCGCAGGGGTTCGCCACACCTTTGGAAGGCAGCCAGATCGTGTTGTCGGAAATCGCTACAGACACGGCGGGCTCATTGGTCGTCGATGCAATGGTGTCGAAGTTCAAATACAGGATGTTATTCACCTTCGCCAGCCGCGCCTCGCATGTCATCGCCCCGGTGTTGTAATAACCGCCGCTGACCATCAGCCCGAGGCAGAACCCGTCAGGGTACAGCCGCGATGAAGACTGCACACCCGAAATCCAGAGCAAGCCAGCGCCTTCAGGACTCGCCTGATCACTGAAATAGTTCGCCGCATATCCTTCCACCTGGTTGTCGTCGCGCCCCAGCGCCTGCGGCGCGATGCGCAGCGTCCCCCACACTTGCCCCGCACCCGAATTGAGCGCCGAGAAAACAGGAATGATCAATCCTGTGCCATCCGGTGCCGGATACGCCGTGGACGAACCGCTCCAGGCGGCTCCGTCCGACATCACACCGGAGAGCGTTGCCACACCCGATGTGCTCAAGCTAACTGTGAGGTAGCTCGTACCCAGCGGGTAAGCTGCGCCTGTATACACCCTGTTTTCCGGCAGAGCGGCGGTATAGTAGCCCACATATTCGGCCAGCACTGGCCTGTTGTCCGCCCACCCATTGCGCGTCAGCATCAACTCCTGCCGCTCCGTGGCGCTGAAGAGCACACCCCGATAACCCTGTTGCGAGAGCTCACCGTCTTGATAGGGCCACATCTGAAACACCGAGACCCGTCCGTCCTTATGCTTGATCGTCTTTTCGAAATAGAGGCCATCCTCACCCTCCGAGAGATACCCCGTGAACGAATAGGCCCCGTCCATCAACTGCAGCGACCCGCTGACCGCGCCGCCTGAACTCACCGTCATGTGAGCCGCGCCGCGAAGCTTCTCGCTGAGGAACGTCCTGTCGGACCACGCGCCGCCTATTCCGACCAGCCCGGCGAATGAGCCCGTCAGCGCTTTCGGGGTGGCCGCCACAACGATTTTGAACGTCGCTGCCGGGCCGGACCCAAACGCGTTCACCGCCGCAACCGTCACCGCAGAGGTGACAACACCGGCTGGGCGTCCGCTGATCACTCCCGTGGACGTCGAGGCCGTCAGCCCGGTTGGCAGTCCTTTGACACTATACGAAGTCGCCGCAGGGCTCCCGTCAGCCAGCGCCAGTGCCAGCTCGAACGGCAGCCCCACAGTCGCCGCCTGATCCCCTGGCGCGGCCGTCACGGCCAGTGCGCCGCCCGGCACTTTGAACGACCAGACTGCGCCTCGAGTCACACGCCCAGCCGCACTCACCGCATCCACTCGCCAGTAATAAGTCGCTTTCGGCGTCAGTCCGCTCACCGTGCACGACGCGCCATTGGTTTGTCCCAGCAGCGTATTTTGAGCCGCCGCGTTCGTTCCTAGATAAAGGGTGTACGAGACTGCGTCAGACGCCGCCTTCCACGACAGCTGCGGCGGTACGCTCACAAGCGCCCCGCCCGAAGCCGGCACAGGAACGGTCGGCTGAGCCGCATCCGGCACCCACGCCACCCGGTCCAGCCAAGCGGTGTCTTCCACATTGGAGACCGTGGCGTTCTTCACAAACCGCCATTTCAGCGTCTGTTTGCCCGAGGGAACCACGATGCCCTCCACGCGCGCCCAATCGCTCTGTCCCACCAGGTTGGTCTTGACCGCCGTGCCGATCAGGAAGGCCAACACATCGTTCGTCTGCGCGGCAAGCCGCCACGAGAAGGCCAGTACGCCCGGCCCGGTGACCGTCGTCTGCATCCACGCATCCTTGCCTTTGGCCAGCGTCGCCGCATAGAGCTGCGCAGCACCCACACCATCGGCGCTCTCCGCCGTCTGGCCGTACCAGCCCCCCGCACCGCCCACCGTAAACGCCTGCGCCCCGGCATCCAGCGCGTCTGACAACGTCACGGTTGACAGCGCGTCGCGCAAGACGACCGTTGCTTTCGATCCGTTCCTGGCGGCCGCCAGTCCGCCGCTGAAACCCGTGAGCTGAACCAGGAACGCCAGATCGGCCTTGTACACGCCGTCGTTGAGCAGCGGCACCTCAAATACGCGCGGCGTCGCGTCCCCGTGCGCCCAGCTCAACACCGCATTCGTAGCCACGAAATTGACGCCCGCCTTCGCGGTTCCCGCAACGGTTGCGACTTTCGCAGTCACCGCGCCATCGAAGCCGCCTTCGCGAAACACCGTCACGCGCACCAAGCCATCGCTCTCACACACCCGATTCGTCGCCGGGTCGATCCGCGCCACGCCCGGCGTTTTGACGGTTCCCGAATTGACGAGGGTCACCTTCGACGCGCCCGGGCTACCGACCGTGATGCCCGACGCGTCGAACAGTTCAACCGAAAACGTCTCCGCGTCCTCCCACGACGTATCGGCGAAAACCGGCACGTTGATCGCACGCGGCGTCCCGTCGCCCGCGCACCACGACAGAACACCGGTGACCGCGCCGAAATCCAACCCTTCAACCGCCGAGCCCGGAACCGTCCGATACCCCACCTCGGCCGCACAGTCCAGACTGCCAGAACGCATGACGGAGAGGCTTGCGAACCCGCTGCTCTCCGTCGCACTTGCGCTCGCAGAGGCGAAACGCACCGTTCCCGTACTGCCCACATCGTTATCGAGGATCGTCACCAGCGTCTTCGCGTGGCTCTCATCAAGCACCGCATGCTTCGGGCTAGCGCACAGAACCCAGAAGGTCTCGTTGCCCTCTTTTACCGCATCATCCGTGATTTTGATGGTCGCACTCTTGGGCGTCAGATCTCCGGCGCTCCACGTAACGGTGCTCTGAGTCGGCACGATGAAATCCTTGCCCGGCACCGCTGTTTCGCCCACCGTCTGGATAGTCACGCTCACGCTTTTGAGGCCATTGCCCGCGCGCGTCAAGCGAACCGCCACGGTCCCGGCGCCCTCTGACACCGACAGCGTCTCCGCCTCCATGCTGATGACGTCAGGCTCGCCCAAGGCGATAATGCTGTCCAGCACCTCCGGGTGATAGCTCTGGGGCGTCTGTACCTCGTACCTTTCCGTGTCACGGATGACTCGCGGCACCGCATAATCGTGAAGTTCTTTAAAGGTCAGCGCCGAGTCTCCGTTGACGTCCGACACAGCTGTATTGGTGACTGACGCCAACACGTATCCCGTATAGAAGCTGTACCCTGTGTCGTAAGCCCAAGACGATTCATCCTTGTTGCTGGCCGTCATGAACGCCACATTCTCCCCTAGCGCCTCCTTAGACACCAAGGTCGTCTTGGCCTGCTTGGCCTGCCGGTAGGACGCCATGACGCGTTCAGCAAACTTCTCGAACACCGCCGCATTATTGGTAGTCGCCGCTTTGAACATGCCTGCAGAGAAACAGGTGTCCAACATCACCACGACCTTCACGTCGCTGTCGAACAGCGCCAGATCTTCACCGAGTTCCCAGTCGCAGTAGTCGTAATCATACAGGCAGACTGATTCGTAATACCCATACGTGGAGTCGTAACCATACGAGCCGTGCCCGGAATACATGAGAAAGAAGATGTCGCCCGCACGGCAAACGTTCGCCGCAGCCTCGATTTTCGCCCGGATCGTATCGTAGGTCGCCTGCGAGTCCGCAAGCGTGGTGACGTTGGTGCTGTTCCAGTACCCGTCCTCCGAACACAACACCTGGCTTTTCATTCCCTGGATGTCGTTGATGCTGGTGCCCAGCTCGGTCAGACTGTCCGCATAGGTGTTGCACCCCGCCAACAGCGCATACCGAGTCTCCGCGAAAATATTCGTACACGTCAACGCAGCCATGACTCCAGCCAGCGCCGCAGCCTTCAAGGAAAACCCGTCTTGCATAGCCTTCCCCTCTGAAAAGATTTGATCGGATTCTACGCTCTTCCCCCTGTCTCGGCAATGTCTTACCGCGCACCGGAACCCGATCAGGTCTCCAGAGGCCGGATTTCACGAGTCCGAATGAGCTGGCCGATCAGCCGCCGAACGATGAAGAGAGGGATCGCACCGAAGAGGCCGAACGAGCAGTCGATCAGCCGCCAGCCAAAAGGGATGCTGCGAACAGCCCCGGCGATGAGCGCCAAAGGAATGACCAGTGCGCAGGCGATCAAGCCGAAGTCCACCACCCACACATTTCTGATCGGATCGCACAAAGGGCCGACGAACGCGACTGCGATCGCCAGATGCGCGAAGGCCAGCCAGTCGGTCCCGTACGCGAGAAAAGGGTAGTGGCTGTTTGTCTCGGCCAGCGCGTCGCGAACCCGCACCAGCCACGCCGTCAGCGCCGAAGGCCGAATGCTCGCCGAATCGGGCAAGCGCGAAACCAGCCAGCGCAGTTCGGTCTCCAAAGGAAACGCTGTAAGGCCACTCAGAACCAGCCCCACAATGAAGAGCGCCAGCCAGAACCTCGCGAGTCGGAGGAGTCGTTGATTGTCTGTCATCGTTTCCATGGCATCAGGCAAGACAGGCCGCCGGGCCGGCCGTTTTCTTTGGAAAGTGAACACTCCTCGTCCGATATTGACTCGCCAAAATCGCCCGCTCACGCACACTGGCGGTTGATAAGCGCGGCGGCGACGCCCGCGCCGAAGCCGTTGTCGATGTTCACAACGGTCACGCCCGCCGCGCAGGAGTTGAGCATGCCGAGCAACGCGGCAAGGCCCTGAAAACTCGCGCCATAACCCACGCTGGTGGGAACCGCGATCACCGGCTTGTCCGTGAGGCCGCCGACCACTGAGGGCAACGCGCCCTCCATACCCGCCACCACGATGATCGCCCGCGCATCGGCAAAACGCTCGAGCCTCGAGAGCAAGCGGTGCAGGCCGGCCACCCCCACATCGAAGACGCGCTCGACCGCGGCGCCCAGGCGCTCGGCCGTGACTGCCGCCTCTTCAGCGACCGAAATGTCGGACGTGCCCGCGCAAAGCACAGCGACCTTGCCCTTTCGCTCCGGCAGCGGAGCCACGTCGCAGGTGAGGATGCGGGCCTCCGCGCGATAGACCGCGCCGGGCAGTTCCGCGCACACCGCAGCCGCCTGCTCGGGCGTCACGCGCGTGGCGAAGGCGTTCTGACCGGCCGTATTCAGGGCGCGCATGATCGCGGCAATCTGTGCCGCGGTCTTGCCCGCGCCGTAGATCACCTCCGGCATGCCCCGCCGGTGCTGGCGGTCATAGTCCGGCTTCGCAAAGTGCAAATCGTCGGTCATGGCTCCCTCCCCACCTAACAGTCTAACAGCCTAAACCGCTAACCGCTTTTCTCTCACACAATCAACACGTCGTCCATCTTGGCTTTGAGCTGCTCCAGCGTCAGGCGCTCCTGCTTCATCGTATCGCGGTCGCGGATGGTCACCGTGCCGTCGTCCAGCGTCTGGAAGTCGATGGTCACGCACCACGGCGTGCCGACCTCATCCTGGCGGCGATAGCGTCGGCCGATAGCGCCGCTCTCGTCCCAGAACGCGGCATAGCGGCGGCGCAGGTGTTCGAAGATCTCGCGAGCCTTGTTGTAGACTTCGGGCTTGTTCTTGACGAGCGGGAAGACCGCGACCTTCACCGGCGCGATGCGCGGGCTGAAGTGCATCACCACGCGCACGTCCTCTTTGCCCTTCTCGTCGGTGAGCTTCTGCTCTTCATAGGCGTTGCAGAGCAGCGCCAGCATCATGCGGTCCACGCCCGCCGAAGGCTCGATCACGTGCGGGACGTACTTGCCATCGAACAGTTTCGCCACAAAGGCGCGCGCGGCCTCGGGGTCCTTGTTGCGCGCGGCCCAATCCGCCACCACCTTCTCGGTGAAAGCGGCCTTGGCCGCGGCGTCCAACTTCGCGGAGGCGAGCTTGAGCGGCTCGTCGAAAACTTCCATGCTCTTGCCGCTGTGCTTCTGGTGTTGGTTCAGATCGAAGTCAGAGCGCGCGGCGATGCCTTCGAGCTCCTGCACGCCGAAGGGGAAGCTGTACTGGATGTCCACGCAGGCGCGGGCGTAGTGCGCCAGCTCCTCGGGTTTCTGCCAGTACTCCACGAACGAATCCACGGGCAGGCCGCACGACTGGATCCACGACTTGCGCCGCTCCACCCAGTACTTGTGCCAAACTTCCCAGCCCCACGCGTCCTGCGGGGTCGAAAGATCCGGTTTGTCGGCCATGGTGGTGACCTTGCCGCAGATCAGCTCCACAGCCTCGTCGGGGCGGATGAAATATTCCAGTTCCATCTGCTCGAACTCGCGCGAACGGAAGGTGTAGTTGCGGGGCGTCACCTCGTTGCGGAACGACTTGCCCATCTGCGCGATGCCGAACGGCACGGTCTGGCGGCTGGTCGAGAGCACATTCTGGAACTGCGCGAAGATCGCCTGCGCGGTCTCGGGACGCAGGTAGGCGACATTGGCGGGATCGTCAACAGGCCCGACGATGGTTTTGAACATCAGGTTGAAGGGGCGCGGCTCGGTGAGTTCGCCGCCGCAGTAAGGGCAGGGCGTGATGGCCGGCGTGGCTCCCTTCGCGTTCGCGAGCAGCGTGTAGAGCGCCTGCACGTTCGCGTATGCGGCAGGGTCGGCCTTGATCTTCTCGAACGCCGCGGTCAGCGTGTCCGCGTCCAGCACGGCGGCGAGGTTCGGCGCGAGGCCCTTGGCCTTGCCTTTGCACCAGCCCGCGATCTTTCCCGCATCCGCGCCTGAAGCGAGCTCCGCCAGGAGGCTCTGCCCAATCTCGCCGTCCGTCAGAATGTCCCAGATTTGATCCGCACGCATCAGTTTCTTGCAGACGCGGCAGGTGCTCATGGGGTCGGAGAAGGTGTCGAGGTGGCCGGAGGCCTTCCAGATAGCCGGGTGCATGATGATCGTGGCGTCGAGTCCGGCGACGTCCTCGCGGTTGCGCACGGTGGTCTTCCACCAGTCTTCCTTGATGTTGCGCTTCATTTCGCAGCCCATCGGACCGTAATCCCAGAACCCGTTGATGCCGCCATAGATCTCGGAACTGTGGAAAATAAACCCGCGGCGCTTGCACAGCGACGAAATGACATCAAGACTGCTTGTGTTCGACATAGGAATCCTTCGCTTGCTAACTCCCTATAAAAGGGCAGATAAAGTCGGGTTATTGTCGCCCAAACACCCCGTGATGCGCAAGTGCGAATGTTGGGAGCGGAGGTGCCGGTTAGAAGTTGCCTTAAGTCGACAGCGCCCCTTCTTTCTTCATTGTTGGATGTTCAATCTTGCGACCTGTGCTCTGCCCGATACCGATACGCGGCACGGCCATTGGGCGCGGTGTCTCCGTCGGTGAGCCATGCCAGAGGATCATCACCTCGCACGTTGTCTGACCACTTGAAGCGCAGCCGCAACGGCTCTCCTGGCTTCAGCCGCAGCGCGGCTCGCGGGAGCGCCACCACCACGCGGCTGCCGGTCACCGTGCACGGCGCCTGCGCCTGCGCCTGCCAAGTCTGCGCGGACGTGCGCACGAACACCTGTGCATGCTGACCGCCCGCCTCCGGCTGCACCTTGACGCAGAAACCCTGCCACGCCGGACGGGACGTGTCACTCTCCATGCCGATGAGGAGCGTCATCCACCCGTCGCCTTGTGGCGGCGTCAGCGGCTGCGCGCACTCGGCCATGAACCAGAGCGTCGTCTCGCTGCGCGCCACTTTGCAGAACCGGATGTCGTTGCGGCCCGTGTCGTTGGTCAGCGCGCCCACCGCCCCATAGCCGAAGTGGCTGCGGTGAAACGTGTCGCCCGCATCGTCAATATACGATGGAGCGACCGCGTTCCACTCCGTAGCCGCCCAACCCTCCGGCACCGCAAGGGACGCTTGCGGCAGCGGCCGCACGCCCTTGAAACGCCGGATGTTCTGCCACATCTGGCAATAGAAGGCGTCGCCGTACCCGCCTTTCATCGGCTCAATATCGCGGTTGTACTCCATGTTGTACAGATCGACAAAGAGGCCCTCCGGATCGCTCATTTTCTCGCCCGCGTAGTTTTTCCAATGGATATCCTTTTGGGTGAAGCGCATGGCGATCCACTCGTTCCACTGCGTGATGAAGACAAACTCGGGATCGACCTCGAGTGCGCGTCTCCACTGCTCCGCGAAGTAGAGTCCCTGCTCGGTGCGGTGCGGCGCGGGATTGGAGCCGTCATGGAAACTCTTGCCGCGGTCGCTGTCGGGATGTTCGGCCGTGGAGACCACGATCTGTTCGGGCTTGTCCGGCGACTCGTGCCAGCCGAACTGCTGCGGCGTGTGGTCCAGCCACGGCCAGCGGTCCTGGCCGTCGCCGAACCATTTCTGTCCCTGAGTCCAAGCCCACGACTGTCGCAGCGAGAAAAACTGTTTCAACCCGTCATCGAGGCCTTCGGGACTGGCCAGCAGCAGCGGCCTGCCCTTCCACATGAACCAGAGTTCCTTGTAGAGCCCTTTGGAATAGAGGTCGGTGTAGAGCTGCCTCACGACCTTGTCATGCGCCGAATTCGTCAGGAACGAAATAGCCGGCGTACGGCCGCCTGCCGCGCGGATCTCGGCGTAGATGCGCAGGATATTCATGTAGATCGCCCGGTAGTGGCAGGCGTTGGTCACGTCGAAGACGACCACGTCCACGCCCGCGTCGGACAACATCTGCGCGTGCTTGCGGATCACCCACTCGTCGTTCGCCACATAGAAACCCAAGAGCGGCTCTCCCCAGTGGTGGAAGGCGTGGTGCGGGCCCCATGCGCGCTCGCCGACCGGCGCTTTGATGATTTCAGAGATGTTGTAGGGACTGTTCGTGTCGGACGGCATCGGAATCTGGACGTCCTGCGCCTCGCCCATGGGCCCTCCGTGGCGGTCATACCCGTGGGCCCCGTGCCAGATGTAGTAGAAGACTCCCACAAAACGGTTTGTCCGCGCGGCAGGAGCCTGTCCCTCGCACGGCAGCTCGCGCCCCAGCGCATCGACGCCCGCCCACGTGTCGCTCAGCGTGTCCTGTGCCCTTGCGCTCAGCACCACCCCAAGCAGCATCGCCGCCAAAAGTCTCGTCATAAGTTTCTCGTCCCTGCGCATGGGAGACATCTTACCCGCGACTTCCCCCTCTTCGCAACCCCAGACCCCTTCCTTAACCCGGGACATTCGTCCACCAAGAGAAGGTTGACGCGACAGGCACATCACACTGAGAGCGGAGGCCCTTCTTCATGCCGAAATGAATAAATCAAGCGGTTTCAAAGTCCGGCATAGGCGCGCAGTGGTTTATTTGCAGAATACGTGTGAACCTAATGCATGCCTCTGGCGTTCTACAGTTGACCCTTTGCAAAAAGTGCTCTTTCTGGCACAGCTATCAGCAAACCGAAGGGCGTATAACAAGAACAGGTGGAGAAAGGCAAGACGCGATGACTAGGCAACACGGGATACCGGGTATGGCATGGCTGGTGACGTGCATGGTGTACGGGACGACTTTGGGCATGACGGAAGGTGCCGGCTCAACTAACGCAGTGACGTATTTGAAGCCGGTGATCGTGGAGGCCAATCGCTTTTCTGCCGCAACAGACCGGCCCTACACCGTGACGACCGCACATACAGCGGCTTGGACCGACGTGCCGCTCGAAAAGACCCCCGTCTCCGCACAAGTCGTTCCTCGGCAGGTGATCGAGGACCAAAGCGTGGACCGGCTTAAAGATGTGTGCCGTAACGTCAGCGGCATTTCACAGGTCAAGACTGAAGGGCGGGGCATCCAGTTTGAGGAGTTCTACATTCGCGGGTTCTCCCAGCGGGCACTGCTGGACGGCTTCAACCTCTACACCATGCCGTCGATCAACCTCGCCGGCGTGGAGCAGATCGAGGTTCTCAAGGGTCCGTCGTCCTCCCTCTATGGCGCCATCGAACCGGGCGGGCTGGTCAATGTCATCCCGAAACAGCCCGAGTTCCAATCGCGGACCGAAGTCTACGGCGAAATCGGGAGCTATGGGATGCGTCGCAGCGGCATCGACAGCACCGGCCCCATCGACAGCAACACCGCCTACCGCGTGATTTGCGACTACGAGAACAGCGACTCATACCGCAACTACCTCAACAAAGAAGCCTATTTCTTCGCGCCGAGCCTGACGTGGGTCCTTCCAGACCAGACTCGGATAACCGCCTGGCTGTGGTATCAGCATCTGGTTCGGCCGCAGGACAACGGCGTCGTCTTCAACTATGCCGGACATCCGGTCGGGCCGGTCTCCCGCAACCTCGGAGGATCGGAATACAATTCCCAGGCCATCGACGACATCACCACCGGCCTGCGACTCGACCATCCCGTCAGCGATGACTTCTCCCTGCATATCCGATACCTGTATCACTATTTCGACGGACAGACCGACGCCATCCGCTGGTCTTCGGTCAGCGCGGCCAATAAGATCACGCCCTATTACGACAACTCTTCGTTTCATAACGACGAACACGATGTGCTCGATTATGCCGTCTGGCACTTCGAAGCGGGGCCGACCGAGCACCGCCTGCTTTTCGGTACGGAGTTCAGCTATAGCGACTACACCTATGACCGCCTGACCGACAGCACGCTCGCCCCCTTCTCGATCTACGCCCCCGTCTACCCCAACGGCCCGTACACCCATCTGGTTCGCGGCGCGGCAGAACAGAACACGCTCTCTCAGGTGGCCGCCGGCTACGTTCAAGACCAGGTGGACATGCTCGACAACCGCCTGCACCTGCTGGCCGGAGGCCGGGCCGACTACGTGGACCAGTTCTACCGGGCTTGGTCGAACGGCAAGGAGTACAACCAGTACGACCTCGGCTTCAACGGACGGGCCGGCCTGATGTACGACCTCACCGAGTGGATGTCGCCCTACGTCAATGTCTGCCGGTCGTTCAATCCCAACACGGCAGGCAGCAACCTGACTTATGACGGCCAGCCCCTCGACCCCACAACCGGCGTCCAATACGAAGGCGGACTCAAGTTCACGCTCTTGGAGAAGCGCCTTCAAATGACCACGGCCGCCTATCAGGTCACCAAGGACAATGTGGCGATCGCCGATCCCGATCATACGGGCTTCAACCTGAACGGCGGAACCCTCCGCAGCGAGGGTTTCGATGTCGATCTGCTCGGCCAGATCACGCCGGAGTTGCAGGTTGTGGGCAGCTATGGCTATACCGACATCCGCGTGGTCGAGTCGAGTTCGCTGCCGATCGGAGCGTCCTTCATCAACGTCCCGCTCAACAGCGGAAGTCTCTGGCTGAAGTATACGCTCCATGACGGTCCGCTGAACGGTTTCGGCGGCGGCATCGGCTGCTTTGCCGCCGAAGAGAGCGCGGGCGATGGAAAGAACTCGTTCGATTTGCCCGGCTACACGCGCTGGGACAGCGGCGTGTGGTACACATGCATGCTGAAGGGCGGGTGCCAGCTCAAGGTGCAGGTCAACGTGCTCAACGTGTTTGACAAAACCTACTACGAGTCCTCCAGCAGCGCCGCCCAAGTGGAGCCGGGATGCCCCCGCTATTTAGTCAGCCGCGTCAGCCTGACCTTCTAAACCCATGCACCGCACACTCAGATTGGCTTTAGCCGCACTCCTCCTGGGGAGTGCCGGCCTCGCTGCGATTGCCCTGCTGATGGTTCTGGGCAGCGGAAAAGAACCCGCCTTCCGAGTGACCGCCACCCAACCTCAAACGGACCAAGCGCCGTACTCCGTAACCATGTCCCCCATGGGCACCGTGCGCTTTGACCGTGTGCCGCAACGCATCGTCACGCAGGATGCCAACTACAACGACATTCTCTTTTCCATTGGCCAGGACAAAAAACTCTCAGCAACGGGCTATGCGAGCAACTTCTACGACGGTTTCTATGCGCAGCTGAAGGGCGTGTCGCCTGCGGTCGACCGGCAGCGGCTGATCTACCTGTCCGGCGCATCGGGCGCCTTGTTCGACAAAGAACTGCTCTACCGGCTGCATGCGGACATCCATCACATCGACCCGGTTCAACTGGCCGCCAGCCGGGGATGGAGCCCTTCCGACGTGCAGGAAATCGCCCGCAACGTCGGACCCTTCTTTGCTAACCGGTACAGCCGGGAGGACAACTATCCGGGCAAGGAGCCGTATTCATATTACTCCCTTTGGGAACTGTCGGAGAAGGTCGCCCAAGTCTACCGCCGCCCGGAGCCGATCGCCCGGCTCAAGCGGATTTACGACCAACTGGTCCGCGATGTCGAAGCCCGGCTGCCACCTGTGGACAAACGTCCGCGGGTGGGCCTCGTCTTTTACGGAAACGGCCGGTTCACGCCCTACAGCTTATCGCGCAGCGGCTTCGGACAGGCCCAGTACCGCGTTCTGGGAGCGCGGGACGCGTTCGAGAAGATCCAGGCTTCCACGTACGGCAGCGGCGGCGGCGCTGGGACAGCGCTCGACCTCGAAGGGTTGCTAGCCATTGACCCCGAGGTGATTATCGTTCCTTTCGCGATCTACCCGGCAACCGCATCGGGCTCGACATCGCGGACCAGCTACGAGCAACTGCTCAAACTCAAGGACAATCCGCTAGGACAGCGCCTGACCGCTCTGCAGCATGGCCGCGTGTATCCCGGCGGCACGCCGTTGCAGGGGCCGGTCTTTCTGCTGTTCCAGATTGAAATGGCGGCCAAGCAGATCTATCCTGACCTCTTCGGTTCCTACCGCGATGACCAAAGCTATCCGCCGACGGAGCAACTTTTCGATCGCGCGGCCGTGGCCGCCGCTTTAAAAGACGAGAATCAGTGACAGCATGACACCCAGCAAACCATTGACAATGCCGACAAATCACCGCCGCCATGCCTTGGCAGGGCTGGTCGTCTGCTCGCTGGCGGTCGCCGCCAGCGCGGCGTTCATGCAGGTGATGCTGGGCTCCTATGAAATGACCTGGCACCGGGCCTGGGCCGCCTTGACAGACCCGAACGTTTGGCAGCCGGCGGTGTGGGTGCGGCTGCTGGGCGGCGAGATGACCGCCTGCGCGTTACATCTGCCCGAGGCGCCCGCACTGGATACCGCCACGCTGATTGTCTGGAACGTGCGGCTGCCGCGGGTGCTGGTGGGCGTCATGGTCGGCGCCAATCTGGCGGTCTCCGGCAGCATCTTCCAAGCGATCACGCGCAACGAACTGGCCAGCCCCTATCTGCTGGGCGTGAGCTCCGGCGCCGGACTGGCGGTACTGCTGGCCCTGACGGTTTGCCCCGTGATTGCAGCGTATCTGCCATTGGCGGCCATGCTGGGCGGCGCAGTCGCCTTCCTGATGGTGTACGCCATCGCCTGGCATCACGGCACCAGCCCTGTGCGCCTCGTGTTGGCCGGCGTCATCATCGGTGCCATCGCCGGTGCGCTGCAGACCATGCTCTTCTTTCTGGCAAAGGATCTTTCGACCGTGCAGAACGCTCTGTCGTGGACCGCCGGGTCGCTGACCGGAGCCGGCTGGCAGCAAGTGCGGCTGATCGCTCCGTGGACGCTGGCGAGCGTCGTTCTCGGCCTGTCCTCCACGCGGTACCTGGATGTGTTGCTGCTCGGCGATCCGGCCGCCTCCGCGCTGGGCATGAACGTAGAGCGCGTGCGCTTTCTGCTGGCGGCGACCGCCATCATGGCCGCATCGTCGGCCGTGGCCGTTTCGGGGCTGATCGGCTTTGTGGGCCTGATCGTTCCCCACATCGTCCGCACGATGGTGGGCTCCGCACACCGGCATTTGCTTCTGGGCTGCCTGTTCGCAGGACCGGCCCTGTTGGTCGTCGCCGATGTAGCGGCGCGCCTGGCCTTCGCGCCCGTGCAGATTCCCGTGGGGATCGTCACCGGCGTGTTCGGCGGCGGCTTCTTCCTGTACCTGATGCGCCGTCGGCGTGAGCTTGGAAAACTGTGAACTGCAAACCACATCCCGCTTCCCCGGCTGAATCCGGCCTCTATGGCGACCGGGTGTCGGTTCGGTACGACCGCGGCCAACCGGTGGTCATCGACGAACAGTCCATCGCCATTCCCGTCGGAAAAATCACCGCGCTCATCGGCCCCAACGGATCGGGCAAGAGCACCTTGCTGAAGACGCTCGCCCGCCAACTTGCACCTGAAACAGGGCAGATCGTGCTGGATGGCCGGGACATCGCCACGCTCACGCGGCTCCAGTTCGCTCGGCGTGTCGGCATTCTGTTTCAGGAGAATGTCGCGCCCGCGGGGTTGACGGTCGAAGACCTCATCTACCACGGCCGCTACGGCCACCGCCGCCTGTTCGAGTCGTTCACAGCGGAGGATCAGGCCGCCGTTGAGAGTGCCCTGCTGTTGGCCGATATCGCGCATCTGCGGCAACGGCCAGTCGTCCAGCTCAGCGCAGGTCAGAGGCAGCTGGCCTGGATCGCCATGGCGCTGGCGCAGGAGACGCAGTATCTGTTTCTCGACGAGCCCACGACCTTTCTCGACCCGGCCCACCAGTTCGAAGTGATGGACCTGCTCCGCAAACTGAACCGCGAGCTGGGCAAGACCATCGTGCTGGTCGTTCACGACCTGAACCTCGCCGCACGCTACTCCGACAGACTCTTCGCCCTGCGCGAGGGCCGCATCATCGCGTCCGGCACCCCGGACGAAGTGCTCGACTCCGATACGCTGCGCCGGGTGTTCGATATCGAAGCCCGCATTCTGCGCGACGAAAACGGCCGCTTCCTTTTCTGCCTGCCCGTCGGCAGGGTTTGCGCCGCATCGAAGGAGACCTCCTCATGAACGCGCCTGCCGCCAAACCCCGCAAAAGCTGCCACCTCGCCTGGCATGTCACCCAGCGCTGCAACCGGAGCTGCCTCCACTGCCTGCGACGCACGCCGGGTCAGGCGCAAACCGATCTGCCGCACGACGCGTGCGTCGAGATTCTCGAGTCCTTCATCCGCTTCGCCAAGGAAACGGACCGCGACGCGCGCGTCGAATTCTCGGGCGGCAACCCCTTGGTGCGCGAGGATTTCTTCGACCTGCTTCGCCGCGTTCACGCGTACAAGCGCGCCGGCGTCGTGAAGCACATCCAGATCCTCGGCAATCCCGAGACGCTGGACGACGCCTCGATCGCGGCGCTCAAGGAGGCCGAGGTCGACAGCTTCTTCCTCAGCATCGACGGTCTGGAGGCGACCAACGACGCGCTCCGCGGCCCCGGCAACTTCGCCGCCATGCGCAAGGGCCTGCGCGCGCTCGTCGAGGGCGGCATCCGCACGAGCATGAAGTTCACGCTCATGCGCTGCAACGCGGACCAGCTCTTCGATGTGATCAAGCTCTCGCTCGACAAGCGCGCGCACCGGATCGGCATCGGGCCGCTCATGACCACCGGCGGCGGCCTCGACCTGCAAGATGAGGCGCTGACGCCGCTCGAATACCGCGAGGTCCTGCTGCGGATCATCCGCTTCCTCGACGGCGAGGGCCGGGCTTACGATAACATCCGCCAGCGGCTGTTCACCCAAGGCGGCATGTACCCGCTTCTGTACCACGAACTCGGCCGCGGCGACGAGTACCGCGCGCTCATCGGAACCCGCCGGGGCGAGAGCGACGAAGGCCCCCAGCCCCACAGCGCCGGGAACGTGCTGTTCGTCGTGTGGTCGGACGGCGAGGTCGTCGTCCGCCGCGACATGGCGCGCGTGGGCTGGGTGCCGCGGGATTCGTTCGCGGACATCTACGCGCACTCGTCCCTGCTCCATCAGCTCGAAGACAGCGCGAGCATCCGCCGCCTCGCGAAACACGAGCAGGCGAACTACGTCAAGTGCAGCGCCTGCCCAGTCGCCGACCTCTGCCTGCCCGGCGTAGCAGGCACGTTCAACTCACAGTTCGTCTTTGCGTCCAACAGGCATTGCTGGAAATAGCGAAAAGGCCGGACACATCCGAAGATGCGCCCGGCCTTTTTGCAGTCAACGTCTGAAGGCGCTTACTTGTCGCTCAGCGCCGCCACGCCGGGCAGCTCTTTGCCTTCGAGGAACTCGAGGGAGGCGCCGCCGCCGGTGGAGATGTGGGTCATCTTGTCGGCCAGGCCGCTCTTGTTGACCGCGCTCACGCTGTCGCCGCCGCCGATGATCGAGACCGAGCCGCTCTCGGCCACGGCCTTGCACACGCCCGTGGTGCCGCCCGCGAACTTCGGCATCTCGAAGCAGCCCATGGGCCCGTTCCACACGACCGTCTTGGCGCCCTTGATAGCCGCCGCGTAGAGCGCCGTGGTTTTGGGGCCGATGTCGAGCGCCATCCAGCCGTCGGGGATCTCGTTGCCGACCACCTGGGTGTTGGCGTCGTTGGAGAAGGCGTCGGCCGCGACGTTGTCGACCGGCAGCAGGAACTGCTTGCCGTTGGCCTTGGCCTTGGCGATCATCTCGTTGGCGTACGCGAGCTGGTCGAGCTCGCACAGGGACTTGCCGACGTTGTGGCCCATGGCCTTGAGGAACGTGTAGGCCATGCCGCCGCCGATGATCAGCGTGTCGACCTTGTCGAGCAGGTTCTTGACGACCGCGAGCTTGTCCGAAACCTTGGCGCCGCCGAGGATCGCGACGAACGGGCGGGTCGGCTTCTCGACCGCCGTGCCCAGATACTCGATCTCGCGCTCCATCAGGAAGCCGGCCACGTTGTCCTTCATGTACTTGCAGATCACGGCCGTGGAGGCGTGGGCGCGGTGCGCGGAGCCGAAGGCGTCGTTGCAGTAGATGTCGCCGTAGGAGGCGAGCTTCTGCGCCAGCACCTTCTGCTTGTCCTTGAGGGCGGCCTTCTTGGCCTTGTACTCCTCGTCGGTCATCTCATCGGTCTTCTTGACGCTCGCCTCTTCCTCTTTGTAGAAGCGGGTGTTCTCGAGCATCACGATGCCGCCGGGCTGAAGCGCCGCGACTTCGGCGTCCGCGTTCGCGCAGTCGGCCGCGAAGGTCACGGGCTTGCCCATCAGCTTGGCGAGGTACTCGGCCACCGGTTTCAGGGAGAAATCAGCTTCATAGCCCTTACCCTTGGGACGGCCGAGATGGCTCATCAGCACCAGGCTGCCGCCCTTTTCAATCACGTAGTTGATCGACGGCAGGGCGCCCTTGACGCGGGTGTCGTCGGTGATCACGCCGTTCTTGATCGGCACGTTGAAATCGACGCGCATCACGACGCGCTTGCCCTTCAGGTCAACATCACGCAAAGTCTTCTTGTTCATGTCCGGCCTTTCCTCAATAGGGGGTTAAAAAATGAATTTTAGTTTAGCACATCCGGTTCGGGAATGTAAAACCGGACTTTTTTTGAGAGCGTTTGAGGGGCGGATGCTCGTTCATCGCGGATTTGATTTATCCTCTTGCGCCCGGCGGTCGTCTTCGCGCTTACGGGCAGCCTCGACTGGCGCGAGGGTGCGCTGCCATTCGGCTTGCAGAAGCTCCTCGAAGCTCCCGAGGGCGGGATGGGGCGGCACGAGCGGCGAATCGCACCGGATCTTCCCCGCCGCGTTTTGATACTCCCACAGCAAATCGATGTAGTCGCCTCGCCTTTCACTGGGCACGATGACGGGCGGGTAGCCGCCCCGCAGCACCGGCAGGTTGGAGACGAGCCGAGCGACGCGGCCGTTGCCGTCGAAAAACGGGTGGATACGGACGAACCCCATATGAGCCTGGACATACACGCCGATGGCGTCGGCAGGGCAACGCGATGCGTCGAGGGTAGCGTTGAACGCCTGAAGCCAGCGCCGCATGAGGTGCGGCACGTCCAGCGGATCGGCGTATTCCATGTAGGTGACCTGCCCGCCTGCCACGCCGGCGGTGCCGTTGTAAGACTGCTTCCAGTCGCCGACCGGGTTGAGCGCGTCGACGGGCGAAGAGGTCCGCCTCCGCGACCTCCGGCTGGCGGATCATGCGATAGACAAAGTCGATCGCCCGCGCGTGCCCGTAGACTTCCTGGTGTTCGCGCAGCGGCTTGCCGCTGATGGTGAGGCCGAGCTCAAGCACCTTGACGGTCTCGCCCAGCGTCAGGGTGTTGCCTTCAATGGCGGTGGAATCGTGCGTCCACACGGCGGCGACCCGCTTCAGGAGTTGGTCGCGGAGGTCCGGGGAGAGTCCCTCGTAAAAAAGGCGCGCGCCGCGGCGCTTGCGGCGGCTCTTGGCAAAGGAGAACACCGCGTTGTGCGTCACCGCGAGGCCGTGAATTCGTTTCAGGTCCTCGGCGACCTGCCTGAAACTCCTGCCGTTGTCCAACAGGGCAAGGATCTCCGCCTCATAGGGGATCAGCTTCGACTGGAAAGGTTTGCCGGGTATCGTAACCTCTTTATTACCGTCAACGCTCATACTGTAACGACTTATTGCCCGTTTTTCAATCAATATGTCGTTACAATCATCCCCTCCGCGTTGCCTCACAATCCATGACACCGAAACAAAAAAGGTTCGGGGAGCGCGACTTTCAGGTTGCCTCAAATGAAATGACACCCAAAATGGGGCGATGGAGATGTCGAAGGAAGAGAGTGC
>Ga0118677_10001872_pt1 | contig 43535 bp, 38 predicted proteins | sample AliMusrvi5mmetaG_FD_86154 | JGI IMG/M metagenome (GOLD analysis project Ga0118677, IMG submission 86154)
GCAGGCCGATGTACTGAATCCGTCCATCATCCGCTGGCAGGGTGGACTGCTCAATCTCTATTCGAACTTCGATGGCAAGGCCTGGCACACCTCGGCCACCACCTCTGCCGACGGCAAAACCTGGTCGCCCGGCGCGAAGATCCTCTCGCCCGATCCCACCACCTGGGAAGGCGACTACATCGCCGCCAACGGCTCTGCCGTGGCCCTCGAAAACGAAATCCTCTACTGGTATCAGGCCGGAGGCCGCACGCCGCGCATCGGACTCGCCCGCTCCAGGGACGGCCGCGCCTGGTCGAAACATCCGGAACCCGTTCTCGGCCTCGGGCCCTACGGTAGTTGGGACGAGCGCGGCATCGGCGATCCGTATGTGATCCGTCTGAACGGCACCTTCTACATGTACTATCTGGGCCAGGATCGCGCCCGCCGCCAGCGGCTCGGCGTGGCAACCTCGCCCGACGGCGTCAACTGGGAGAAGCTCCGCTCGAATCCCGTGCTGGAGCTGGGCGAAGTCGGCGAATTCGACGACAACGGACTCGGCGAACCAGCCGTCTGGCAGTCGCATGGGGCCTATTGGATGCTGTACACCGGCCGTGACCGCAAGGAGTTCCGGCGCATCGGCCTGGCTAAGTCACGCGACGGTGTCCACTGGTCGCGCGTCTCGAAGAAGCCGGTCATCACTGGCACGGAACCGTGGGACGCCAAAGTCGTGTGCGATCCTGAAGTGATGGTGGATGGCAACAACGTGCGAGTGTGGTTCGGTGGCGGAGACGTCGCCCGCCCCGATGAAAACCTAAATGGTCAGATCGGCACGGGCGTTCTGCGCATCCAATAACCTACAACCATGAAAATTGGCATCACGTGTTATCCGACCTACGGCGGAAGCGGCATCGTCGCCACGGAACTGGGCCTGGAGCTTGCCAACCGCGGGCACGAGGTTCACTTCATCACTTACGCCAACCCCATCCGGCTCGATCCGGGCACCCAGCGCATCTACTATCACGAGGTGGAAGTCTCCACCTATCCGCTGTTCCAGTATCCGCCGTACTGCCTGGCGCTGGCCTCGCGCATGTCGGAGGTGGCCGAGGCGCATGATCTGGACGTGTTGCACGTCCACTACGCCGTGCCGCACTCCATCTCCGCGATGCTCGCCCGCCAGATGCTGGCTCCCAAGCGCCGCGTGCCCTTCATCACCACGCTGCACGGAACCGACATTACGCTGGTCGGGTCCGACCCGTCCTATTTCCCGATCACCAAGTTCTCCATCGAACAGTCCGATGGCGTCACGAGCATCAGCGAAAGCCTTAAGCGCCAGACGCTCGACGTCTTCGGCGTCTCCAATCCGATTAAAGTCATCAATAACTTCGTCAACTGCCGCATCTATCAACCGGCCGAAGAGCGCTCGCAGGAAGAGAAGATCCTGCTCCACATCTCGAATTTCCGCAAGGTGAAGCGAGTGGGCGATTGCGTCCGCATCCTGCACGAAGTCCGCAAACACACTCCGGCCCGCCTGTGGATGGCCGGCGACGGCCCAGAACGCAGCGCCGCCGAACGGCTGGCCCGTGAATTGGGAGTGGATCATTACATCGACTTCCTGGGCAAGCAGGACCACGTGGAGCGGCTCATCCCGCGCGCTCATGTGCTGTTGTTGCCCAGTGACAACGAATCGTTCGGTCTCGCCGCCCTGGAGGCCATGGCCTGCCGCGTTCCACCCGTCACCACTCGAGTCGGCGGCGTGCCGGAACTGGTGACGCACGGCGTGGACGGCTTCCTCGAACAGCCCGGCGACGTCGAGGCGCAATCGGCTCGCGTCATCGAACTGCTCACCAATGAAACACTGCACGAGCGCATGTCAAACGCGGCGCGCCAAACGGCGCTGACCCGCTTCGATACGGAAGCGATCATTCCGCAGTACCTGCGCTATTACGAAGAGATCATTTCGCAGCAGTGATTTCGCGGATGAACGTCACTTCCTCGGGTTTGTAAGCCTTGCCGTTGGTCTGGAACACTTCGTGGAACCAGATTGCCGGTTCGCGGTCCGTGTACGGCTGCTTCCACGAATCCCACGGCAGGTTGGTCTGGGTCTTGCCCTGTACCAGGCCCCAGTTATACGCCGCGACTTTGTGCTTTTTCGCCACCGGCATGCTGCCCTGGAAGGTGCTCTTGTTACCGCGCGCCATGTATTCGGTGCACAGGATCGGGCGGTTGAACGGCTTCAGCCACTCGATGCGTTTTTCGAACTCCGCACCGTCGTCGTAGTTGTGGAAGCTGATAATGTCCGACTGTTCCAGTTGCACCTGCTCCATCTTCGACCTTCGAGAAGCTTCAGACCAGTTGCCCTTCCAGACTCCACTGGTAAGAGGCTGCGTCACGCCCGCCGCGCGCGCCCATGCGAAAGCTTGCGGCAGCAGCGCCAGCACCAGTTCGGCTTTGCCTTCCGGCTCCTGTTTGCCGTAGCTCGAATCGTTGGTATTGTCCGGTTCGTTCCATACATCCCAGGCGAGAATGCGCTTGTCCATCGCGAAGGCGCCGGTCACGCCTTTCACATACGCCTCCAGCCGCGGAGTCTGGGCCGGGTCCTCTAAAGCCTTTCGGCCCGGGCTCTGCATCCAGCCGGAGTTGTGCACTCCGGGCTTCGGCGCACGCTGCTTGCCCAGTTGCGGGAATGGGTCCCAGCACGAATCGAACAGCACGAACATCGGCTTGATCTTGTGCTTTGCGGCGATCTCCAGGAACTTCGCGATGCGCTGATGAAAGCCCTTTGCATCCTGCTGCCAGGGCAGGTCGTGCAGAAACACGCGCATCGTATTCATGCCGATGCTTTCGGCCCAGCCCAGTTCCAGATCGATCCGTTTCGGGTCAAATGTATCGGCCTGCCACATTTCGAGCTCATTGATCGCGGTGGCCGGAATGTAGTTGGCGCCCACCAGCCATGGCTGCTTCGCATACCATTCGTTGGCGGCCCTTTCGGTCCAGCGCGGCGCAGCGGCGAGGCTGCCCAGCGCAAATAAAGAAACAAGAAGAATCGTTCGCATGAAGCTACGATTCTACAATGGTCGCGCCATTCGCTAAAGTAGTGGGAAGGTCTCTCATCATGACACTCACTTCGCGACGCGCCCTGCTACAGAGCCTGGTTGCCCTGCCCGCACTGGCGCAGAAGAATCGAGCCAGGATCTGGGCGTATGTCGGCACCTACACACCCAACGGCGGCGGCATCCACATCTACAGCATGAACCCGGCCTCCGGCGAACTCACACCGGTACGCGTGGTTCCGGCCCGCAACAGCCCCGGCTGGCTGGCCTTCGATCCTTCGAAGCAGTTCCTGTATTCGGCGAACGAAGGCGCCGCCACACGCAACGCATCCGGCTCGGTCACCGCCTACAAGGTCGATGCCGAAAGCGGCGACCTGATCCTGCTCAATTCGGCTTCATCGGAGGGTGCGGGTTCCGCGCACATGAGTGTCGATCCCTCCGGCAAATGGATTCTGGTGGCGAACTATGGCGGCGGTAATGTCGCGGTGCTGCCCATCAAGGGAGATGGCTCCATTGGCGCTGCAACCGACGTCCAGAGCACCGCCGCAGCCTGCACTCCGCGCTGCTCCACCGGTCCGCTGCAAGCAGCGAAAGGGCCCAAGGGCAGCTTTGCGATCAGCGGCCACGACGCGCCGCACGCCCACATGTTCCAGACCGACCCCAGCGGCAACTTCGCCATCGCCAATGACGTCGGCATCGACCGCACGATCGTCTGGCGCTTCGATCGCACCAATGGAAAGCTTCTGGAGCCGAAGCTCTTCGCATCGTCGCCCGGCGCCGGACCGCGCCACTTCGTCTTTCACCCCAACGGCCGCTGGTTTTATTCGCTGAATGAAGAGTCGTCCACGCTGACCACCATGTCCTGGGATGGATCGAAAGGTGAGCTGGCCACGCTCGACGAGATCTCCACGCTGCCCGCGGGCTTCGCCGGCACCAGTTTCGCCTCTGAGATCGTCATCACCAAAGATGGAAAGACCATCTATACGTTGAACCGCATTCATGACACCATCGCTATCTTCTCGGTGCTGGCTGATGGAAAACTGAAGCTTACTGGAGAAGTGTGGACGCAGTCGGACTATCCGCGGCATTGCGCCATCGATCCCTCCGGCAACTTCCTGTATGTGTGCCACAACAAGAGCGACAACGTCACGTCCTTCCGCATTCAGCGCGGTTCGGGCAAATTGAAGTTCACCGGACATTATGTAGGTGTCGGCAGCCCGTCGGCGATCACGTTCCTGGCATGAGAGTCCACGGCCATCGCGGCGCACGCGCCATCCTGCCGGAGAACACGGTGCCGGGGTTTGTTTACGCGATTGAACTTGGCGTGGATGCGATTGAGCTCGATGTGGTAGTCACGAAGGACGACGTGGTGGTTGTCTCGCATGACGGGGAACTCGCGGGGTCCGCTGTCATCCGCAAATTAACGCTGGAAGAGTTGCACCGGTGTGATGCGCGGATTCCAACACTCGACGAAGTGCTTTCACTATCGGATCGTGGGCCGTTCGTTTTCCACATCGAGATCAAGACGTTTCCCGAGCAGCCTGGCTACAACCCGCCTCTCGATGACTTCGCAAAGCTCGTGATGGAGCAGGTTCACCGGCACGGGCTGGCCGCGCGTTCGGTGATTCTCTCATTCGACTTCGCGGCGCTGCATGCCGTGCGCCGCATCGATTCCACGATCCGGCTCTCGGCGTTATACGAACCTGGCGAGCGTGATTACGTTTCTCTTGCCCACGAAGCCGGGGCACAGGTGGTGAGCCCGCACTATTCCACTGTGACTCCGGAAAAGGTGAAGGCCGCACAGGAGGCAGGTTTGGAAGTGGTGGCGTGGACGGTCAATGCGCCGGAGGATTGGCGGAATTTGATGGAAGCAGAAGTGGACGCGATTGTCGCTGACGATCCGGCGGCGTTGATGGCGTTTTTGGCGACGAAGGACAATACCGCTCACTAAGACGGACAGGCGAAACCGCCTGTCCCACCTCCGGAAGTTCCATGTCTTAAAAGTGGAACAGGCGGTTTCGCCTATTCGCTCGCTTGCGCGTGCATTTTTTCACATCCTCTAACGTTCGTGGCGCCTCTACTTCTTCTTTTTCTCCACCGCGCGCGCAATGAGCTTTTCGCGGTCACCGGCGCTCCAGATGTCCTGAATCTCCTTTTCGGGAAGCCCCAACACCCGGCCTACCAGAATGTAGGCGGGCAAGGCATGCGGCAGGTGCTTCCAGCGCGCCATCTCGACCAGCGCAGGCATGGCCCGTTCACGCAGGTGCGACAGCATGCGTTCGTCGCGAGTCTCGGTCAGATTCACCAGCGACACGGCGGCGTTGTTGCGGTCGGTCCACACCAGCGAGGTCAGCATCTCGATGAACCACGTCGGCGAGACTTTGATGCCAAGGTCCGGATCCTTCATCGCCAGCACAGCGAACCCGCCCAGCGTGCGCATGGAATGGTTGCGGACCGTCTCATCGGGATCGCGCATGGCATACTGCAGATCGTCGACAACCAGGCGCTTGGTCTTCACAAATCCGATTACATACGCCGCAATCGCCCGCTGTTCGGCATCGCTCGAATTGCGCAATACGTCCTGGAGCAGTTTGATGTTGTCCTCAGCCAGGGGAATAAACGCTTCCTGCGTCTGCCGTGCCTTGGCATTGAACATGCGGCTGTGGCCTTGTGTAAATTCTTCGCCGACTTCGCCTACTGCGACGGCCGCCCGCACCGCCAGCAGAAACGTACGGTACGCGTCCATGATCGCTTCGGGGAGTTTCACCGTGCCCTGGGGATCGTCACGATACTCGAAGGCGGTTACACCCTTCTCTTCGATACCGACGTAAAGAATCGCTTTGCCTTCCGAGCAGCAGGTGGCTTCCAAACGCGCGCGGACGACGTTGGGAACCGCTTCGATGCGCTCTTCGACGTCTTCCTTTGACTTCGGCAACGCATCGCCCGGCGCAACGCCAAGTGCTTTTCGAATCTTATCTTCGGGGACTTTTCTGATGCCGTAGAAATCTACCAGGCCAACGCGCGGGGCCTGCGCGACGGCCAGCAATGGGATGAGAAATAGGATTGGGAGCCGCAAATATCTTAGATGCATGCGGCCCCCATTTGGCTACGCCTGTTTTTCGGCCAGAGGGCCGATAACTGGCAGCAGGAACTTCTCTTTGTTGTAGGCCTTGTACATGAGGAACAGGTAGGTGCAGAACAGGCCGAAGCCAAGCAGCATGCCGAGGAGCGCAAACAGCAGTCCCAGCAGATGCATCATATGGCTCATGATGCTGGCGAGGATGCTGAAGCCGAACCACACCACAAAGGACCCAATGCCAAAGAAGATGGATTGAAACGCGTGGAACCGGATGGTTCGATTCTGATTGTACGGAGCCAACACCAGGAATAGAATGCCGGTCAAAATTCCAAATACATAACACAGGGCGGAGGCGATATTCTCTTCCAGACCTCCCGCTGCCTGCGGCTGCGCGGGCGGAGGTGGTTGATAGCCGGGTTGCGGCCCGGGGTCACCGCCGCTCACTGAAGACGAACCACACTTCGCACAGAACCGGCCTTCCACCGGAGCGCCACAACTTGCGCAAAACGCCATTAGTACTACCTCCTGTTCACGTATTCACAACTGCGTGTACTGTAGGATACTATTCGCGGTGGCCGGACACAACTCCCACGACCCCGGGCGCTTGATCTTTCTTTTACTGCCTGTAGAATCGCGGCGTCGAATCTCCTATCCTAGGAAACATCAGGATGCTGCTGTCACTCTTTCTTTTCGCACAGATTTCGCCGCTCGATAGCTGGCGGGCCGAGATCGCCAAACTCGATCATAGCCAGATCCTGATCATGCGCGTGACCGAGGATATGGCGCCGCCGGAGGATCCCGAGGCCCGAAGCATTATCACAGGCGTTTTCCAGAGCCCTGGCTTCGCTTCGCAGATGGCGCGGGCGGAGGCGATGAGCGTCACCAACGGCGGCTATCATTTCATCCTGATCAATCCGGTCTTGACTCCGGATAAAGATGTCGATGCCGTGCTGGCCCACGAGCTTGGCCATCTCTGGCTGAAAGCGCAGGGGTATCCTTCGCTGGTGTTTCAAGGGGGCGATGCGGGCTGTCTGACCGTCAATGCCGGCGATATCGTGCAGCACGTGCTGGTCCGCGCCGAGTTGGACAAGCGCAAGGTGAACTGGCGCCCACACTGGCTGGAGAACCTGGAAAAGACCACGGAGTTTCTGGAACGAAATGGCAAGACGCAGCCCACCGCGGCTGTCTGCCAGCGACTGGCGCAACTGGCGCTCTGGGTGGACGTCAAAGTGGGGCTTAACGAGAACACCTGGAAGGGGTTCCCGGCATTTGAGAAGGCCATGGCGATGAGCTTTCCGGAACTTCGCCAATCCGCGGAGTATCTTGCCGGTTATCTGTCGAAACTGAACCTCGCGGATAAGAACGTTCACCGCGAAGCGCTGCGCGTAGCGTTTACACGGATGAAATCCACGGGCCTCGAAATCAGCCGCAAACCAAACGAAACAAAGACTCCTTAAGGAATTGCTGTTGATGATCCGGCAAACCGTGTGCTACCCTTGTGAGGGACTGCTTCCCCCTCATCACCAAGAGACTGGCCGGTTTCTTCCCTGCGGATTCCGGACCCCCACCAGCAGCCCGCCGCAGTTATTTAGGAGTAGTTGGAGCATTCATGAATCTCCGGTCGCTGTTTAGCTTATTTTCGTCGGACCTCGCGATTGACCTCGGTACCGCGAACACACTGGTGTTTGCCAAGGGAAAGGGAATCGTAGTTAATGAACCGTCCATTGTCGCCATCAACAAAACCAACGGAGAAGTCGAAGCTGTTGGAAAAGAAGCCAAGGAGATGCTTGGCCGCACGCCCGGAAATATTGTTGCGATTCGTCCTATGAAAGACGGCGTGATCGCCGATTTCAAAGTGACCGAGCGCATGCTCAATTACTTTATCCAGAAAGCGCACGGCAGGAAGATGCTGGTTCATCCCCGCATCGTGATCGGTGTTCCCAGTGAAATCACGCAGGTGGAAAAGCGCGCGGTGATCGATTCAGCGTATCGCGCCAAGGCCAGTGAAGTACATTTGGTGGAGCAGGCCATGGTGGCGGCGATAGGCGCCGGTCTGCCTATTACCGAGCCTTCGGGCAACATGGTGGTGGATATCGGCGGCGGCACCACTGACGTTGCCGTGATCTCTCTTTCGGGCATTGTCTATTCGCGTTCGGTGCGTGTTGCCGGCAACGAGATGGACGATGCCATCATGCAGTACCTGAAGCGCAAGTACAACCTGCTGATCGGCGAACGCACCGCTGAGATGATCAAGATGACGGTCGGTTCGGCGTTCCCGCTCGATAAGCCGCTCACCATGGAGATCAAAGGCCGCAACCTGATTGAAGGCGTGCCCAAGACAATCACGATCGACGACTCCGAAATCCGCGAAGCACTCGCCGAATGCGTGGCCACCATCATGAATGCCATTCGCGTCGCGTTGGAGCGTACCCCTCCGGAATTGAGCGCCGATATCAGCGACCGTGGCATTGTATTATCAGGCGGCGGCGCTATGCTCAAGAATCTGGATCGCCGTATTCGCGAAGAGACCGGATTGCCGGTATCGATCGCCGAAGACCCGCTGGCCAGTGTGGTGTTGGGCACGGGAAAAATGCTGACTGATTTCAAATTACTGCGGCGCATCGCGATCGACTAGCAATCAAATATCGGGCCAGCCCGCGTATATCGTATGGATCTGTTTCTCAATCGCTACCGCAACCTGTCAGTGCTGCTGGTCGTGATTGTCGCGCAGCTTCTACTGCTCGCCTATCAGATCAAAAGCAACCAGGATGTACGGCTCATTCGTGTATGGGCCGTGACCGCCGTCACGCCATTGGCGCGCGTGCTGGAAGGCCTGCGCAGCAACTCCATCGGCTTCGTGACGGACTACATTGTTGTCCTCAATGTACGCGAGGAGAACAAGCGGCTGCGAGTCGATCTGGACAAGATGAAGATGGAGAATCAGTTCCTGAAGACGGAACTCTCCACTGCCGATCGGGCCAGTGCACTGTCGGCGTTTCAGAAACGGACGCAATCCCGCACCATCGCCGCGCGCATCATTGGTGCGGGCACTTCGGCAACTTCGCGGGTCGTGTTTGTGGACCGCGGCACCACTTCCGGCGTGCAGCGCGGCATGGCTGTGGTGACGCCTGACGGCATTGTGGGCAAGGTGCAGAGCGTGTATCCCACTTCGTCGCAAGTGCTGCTGATTACTGATTCCAGTTTCGCCGCGGGTGTGATCTCGCAGAAGCACCGCGTGCACGGAACGCTGAAAGGGCAGGGACTCGGGCAGACCACCGGCGTGGTGGATTACGTGCAGAACGAAGAGGTCGTCGAGCCGGGCGAGTGGTTCTATACTTCGGGCGACGATCTGATCTTTCCGAAGGGCATGCCTGTCGGCATTGCGCGTGTTGTACGTCCGGGCAAGGTGTTCAAAGAGATCTATCTCGATCCGAGCGGTTTTCAGAATGGTCCTGAGGAAGTGCTGATTGTGCTGGAAGGGGTGCATCAGATAGTCCCCGATGGTCAGCCCAATCCGCAGGGTGGTATCAAGCTGTTGACTCCGCCGCCAACCGAACAGGCTCCTGTATTGGTGCAGCCGGAAGATCCCGAACGCGCGATGAAGACCGATGCCGACCGATTGCGCGATCGCTACAAGCGCATTGAAGAGACGCAGGGCATTCAGTTTGGCGATGCGGGACGGATTCCGAATTTTAATGCCGGTCCGCCGCCACGAAAGGTGGAACCCGCGCCGCGGGGTGTTGCTCCGGATCCGCCTGCACCGGCGACGCAGCAGCCGGCGCAGGCCCGTCCGCAAGCACAGCCGCAGGTGCCGCGTGGACCGGCTGTTCGCCCATCGCCTGAAACCCCGATTCGTCCACCAGCACAGAAACGCGAGGCCGCACCGGCAGATCCGCCGGTCAATCAGCAATGACCGATTTTAGCGATCAGATCCTGATTGACAATCCGCGCAAGGGCCGCATCTCGCGGTACAAGCCGGCAGTACTGGTGCTGATTCCGCTGGGCGCGATTCTGTTCCAGGTGTATGTGCCGCTGTTCTTTCAGTCGCTCTCGTACCTGGAGATGCCGCTACTGGTGACGGTGTACTTTGCGTTGATGCGGCGCCAGCCGATTGCGGGGACGTTAATTGGAGCGGCAATCGGGTTGATGCAGGATTCGCTTTCGCACCAGCCGCTGGGCATGGTGGGAATCGTTAAAACGCTGGTGGGGTATTTTGCGGCGTCGGTGAGTTTGCGTTTCGATGTGGAAAACGGAGCAATTCGTCTGATTCTCGGATTTTTCTTTTTCTTCTTTCACCAGTTTTTTTATTGGGTGCTGGCCAGGTCGCTGCTGGGGCAGGATCTGCATTTCGACTTACAGCAGACCTTTTTATTTGGGCTGTTGAATGCGATTGTCGCGCTGCCTCTTTTCCATATCTTGGATAAACTGAAGGAGCGGACGTAGTGTTAGAACGTGTGAAAAGGACAGGCGAAACCGCCTGTCCCACCCTTGCACTCACACGGCATCAAGTGGTGGGGCAGGCGGTTTCGCCTGCCGAGTGGTTTAGAAGTACAAGGATGTATAAGCAGTGCCAGTAATACCCGAAGAAGAACGAAAATACGGCGAGAAGCCGCTGCTGCGTGACGATCCTAAATTCGCCACCGGCAAGATTGCGTTTCTGCAGTACCTGATCGTCGCAGTGTTTCTGTTTCTCTCCGCCGGCTTCTGGAAGCTGCAGGTTCAGGATCAGGGTATCTACGACGAAGCGGCTGAGCGCAACCGCATCAAGACGCTGCCGCTGCCTGCACCGCGAGGAAAGATTCTGGATCGTGACGGGCGCGTCATCGTTGACAACCACTCTTCGTTCCGGTTGATTCTTTCGCGCGAAAACCTGAAAGAAGAGCATCTGCCTGCGATCGCGGCCGGACTGCATCTCGATCTGGACGACTTGATTCAACGGCTGCGCCGGTTCAGTTCCAGGCCGCGTTACGTGCCCATTACCATCAAGCAGGAGCTGACGCAGGGCGAACTGGCGTTTGTCGAGTCGCACCGCGATCAGGAGACTTTTCCCGAGATGGAAGTGATCCACGCCCAGCGTCGCGTCTATCCTGGCAACAACATCGCCGCGCATACGATCGGCTACATCGGTGAAGTCAGCGAATCGGAATTGGATCAGGCCGATTTCGCCCGCTATTCACAGGGTGATGTGCTGGGCAAGACGGGCATCGAGCGGCAGTATAACGATTCACTGATGGGCGTGGATGGACAGCGCCGGGTGATGGTCGATAACTGGGGCCGTGAGCGCCAGTTGATCGATTACAAACCGGCCGTGCCCGGAACGAATCTGCAGCTGACGATCGATCTGGATTTGCAGTCTGTCGCCGAACTTGCGATGGAGACGCGCAAGCGCGGCGCGGTGGTCGCCCTGGATCCGCGGTCAGGCGAAGTGTTGGCAATGGTGAGCTTTCCTGCCTTCGATCCGAATCTGTTTGCCGGCCACATCTCGAATGCGAATTATAAGCTGTTGACGACGAATCCGGACAAGCCGCTCTTGAATCGCGCCACGATGGGTCAGCTTGCTCCCGGTTCCACGTTCAAGCCGATCATGGCTCTGGCCGGGCTCGAGACGGGCACCGTCGATGAGAACACACGCGTGGTCTGCCAGGGCGGAGCGAGTTTTTACGGCACCTATCATAAGTGCCACTTGAAATCGGGGCACGGTACCACCGATCTGCATCGCGCGCTGGGGCAATCGTGTGACGTCTATTTCTACAACCTGGGCAATCGTCTGGGTATCGATAAGATCGCGCAATATGCGGAGATGGCCGGGTTGGGCAAGAAGACCGGCATCGATCTGCCCTATGAACAGGAAGGCATCGTCCCCAGCACGAAGTGGAAGATCCGCACGGCACGCCAGAAGTTTTATGCGGGTGAAACCATTTCGGTTGCCATCGGGCAGGGTGCGCTGACTGTGACGCCATTGCAACTGGCGCACGCGATCGGCGGCCTGGCGATGGGGGGCAAGTGGTTCAAGCCGCATCTGGTGAAAGAAGCGACTCCGCAGCCGCCGGTGAGGAATGAGAAACTGGATCCGTTGAACGTACAGCGCGTGGTTTCCGGCATGTATGGCGTGGTGAACGAAGGCGGCACCGGATACCTGGCGCGATTGCCGGGCATCGAGCTCTGCGGCAAGACCGGCACTGCGCAGCTGGCTTCGAACGACTACATTAAAGCTCACAAGGGCGACATGGATCTGACCGACAACGCCTGGTTCGTTGGTTTCGCGCCGCGCGAGAATCCGGAGATTGTTGTGGTGGCGCTGTTGGAAGGCGGTGGCCACGGCCCTGCCGCGGCGCCGATTGTACGGGACGTGATCAAGGCATATTTCGATAAAAAGGCCATGAAGTCAAAAACGGGTGGCGCACCCGCACTGGCCTTTGCGCGGCCGGGGGGATTTTAGCCGATGGCGAGCTACCGTTCGATTCGCGACCTGGATTGGCCGATGCTGATTCTGACGCTGGCCATCTGCGCGTTTGGCGTCCTGCAGATTTACAGTTCCACTCGTGACACCAGCTGGAAGGACAAGTGGTGGCAGCAGATCCTTTATATTTTGCTGGGATTGCTGCTGATGTGGGTCATTTCCTCGATTGATTACCATACGCTGCTGGGGCAGGTTCCACTGCTGTACGGACTGACGATCACGACACTGATCGCGACCTTTCTGATCGGCTCTAAAGTGTGGGGCGGACGCCGCTGGATCCCGTTTCCAATGGGCTTCCGCTTTCAGGTCTCCGAATTCGCTAAACTAGTGATAGTATTACTAGTGGCTAGGTACTTGACGGAATTGCGGCGAGACCGCCTGGAACTCAAGGACCTGTTGAAGCTGGTAGGTTTGGTTGGACTGCCGTTCGTGCTGGTGAATCGCCAGCCGGATTTGGGAACGTCCCTGACTTATCTTCCGATTTTGGCGGTAGGTGTTTTTATTGCTGGGTTGCGTTGGCAGCAGGTGGCCGGAATCGTATGCATTCTCGTTCTGCTTGTGCCGGCGTGGTGGTATTTCGGATCGAGTGAGTATCAGAAGAAGCGGATCACTTCCTTTCAGGATCCAGGTCAAGATGCGAAAGGCTCGGGATATCAGGTTATCCAGTCTAAGATTGCTGTAGGCTCCGGCGGTATGTGGGGCAAGGGTGTTACCAGAGGGCTGCAGACGCAGTTGCGGTTTCTGCCAGTTCCTCATACGGATTTCATCTTCAGTACGTTTGCTGAAGAGCATGGTTTTGTCGGTGTTGTAGTGGTTTTGGGGATGTATTTCTTGCTGCTGATGCAGATTGTTCAAAATGCACAGACCGCCCCTGACCGGGCCGGAATGTATATCTGCATGGGCGTTTGCGTGCTTTTGCTGTTTCACCTCCTGGTGAATGTTGGGATGGTTGTCGGGTTGATGCCGGTGACCGGCATTCCACTGCCACTGATGAGTTACGGCGGCTCGAGCATGTGGAGCGTTTTTTTAATGTTGGGGCTGGTTAATAATGTCCGGCTCAGACGTTTTGTGAATTGATGGCGGGGCGGCGGACGATTCGCCCGCAAAGAGGATTCAGGAGTTAGGACGGCTTCATTGCTCGTCCGAGACGAGTTGGTGCAGTACTACACGGTGGAGACGTTTTCGAGTTTGTTCTCCGTTACTGCCGTGCTGGAATTGAACCCTGGTTCTCCAACGGTGTATCGCAAAGGATCGCCTCCCGCGCATCGCGGAGAGGATTTCGATGAGTAAAGAGTTAGTGATCTCATCCAATCGCCACGAAACAAAAGTGGCGATTCTTGAAGACGATCAACTGGTTGAGATATTTTTTCAACGGGCCAATGAATATAGCTTGGCTGGGAGTATCCACAAAGGCCGCGTAACCCGCGTGCTGCCCGGAATGCAATCGGCATTCGTCGATCTGGGCCTGGAGCGCGATACGTTTTTGTACGTATCGGACTTCTTTGAAGAGAACCCCGAATACGACCGCATCGCCGGAACCGGCGACGAGCGCAATCCCAAGGTGCGTGGCGAACGTCCGCCCCGGGAACAACGGGAACGTGAACCGCGCGAGCAGCGCGAACAGCGGGAACCGCGTGAGCCGAGGGAACAGGCCGTCGAGGCTGCTCCTGTGGTAGAGGCCGCGCTGCTCGCCGAAGGCGCAGTGGCCGAAGCGGGAGCCGCGCCGGCAGGAGCCGAAGGCGGAGACCGTGACCGCCAGGATCGCGGTGATCGCCGTGGTGGACGCCGTCCGCGCCGCCGTCGCAATCGTGGCCGTGGTTTCCCCGATTCCAAGTACGCCTCCAATGTTCAGGATGATTCCGCCGCTGCCGGTGGAGAAGCTCTCGAAGCCGAATCCGGTGCGGAAGGCGAGGAGGAAGAAGAACAGCTCCCCGTGGTAGTTGCTGCTGCCGAAGAACATGTCGCGGCTGCTCCGGCTGTACATCGGGAGCCGGTGATGATTCTTCCCGGTGAATCGCTGGCGAAGTATCGTGAGCCGGTGGTGGAAGAGAAGCACGTTGAGGTTGCCTCAGTTGCACCTGTTGCCGCGGTTGTGGAACCAGTGGTTGTGGAACCGGTGATTGTTCCAGCGCCCGTGGTTGCTGTTGTGCCTGAGCCTGAACCCGAACCGGAGCCTGTACCCGCGCCTGCGCCTGTTGCCGCTGCAGAGCCGGAGCCGGTGGTGGCTGCGCCTGTTGAAGACGAGCATCACGAAGCCGAGCCTGCTCATGAAGAGGCGAAGCTCTCTGCTTCTGAACTTGCCGCTGCCGCTGAAGAGATCGCTGACATCCGCGCCGAAATGGCCGAAGCACTCGCCGCCGCCGAAGAGGATGGCGACGTGGATGAACCTCTGGAATCGGAAGCAGGCGTGGACGAAGCGCTGTCCGAGGAAGATGGCGAGGAGTTGCCGGAAGGCGAAGCTGCCGCTGCCATCGAATCGGAAGGTGTTGAACCTGCCCGCCAGCCGCAGAGCCTCACCGCTGTGCTGCGCGAACGCGACAACTCGGCACGCTTCCAGCAACGTTCCGGACGCCGCATGCGCCGCCGCGGACGTGGAGGCCATGATCGTGGCGAACGCCGCGATGAGAATCCGCAACGTAGTGCCGCGCCGCCGGCAGTGGAGGGCGTAGCTGCCCCGGTCGCCGCCGCTGCTGCTGCCGCCCCCGCTCCGCAGGGCCGGACGCTATCAAGAGAAAAGGCTCCGATCCCTTCGATCACAGACCTGTTGAAAGAGGGCCAGGAGATCCTGGTTCAGATCGCGAAAGAGCCGATGGGCCAGAAGGGTGCGCGCATCACTTCGCACATCGCCCTGCCCGGACGCTACTGTGTCTACATGCCCACCGTGGAGCACATGGGTGTTTCGCGCAAGATCGCCAGCGACGAAGAGCGCCTGCGGTTGAAACGCATTCTGCAGACCCACCGAGCGGGCGTTCCCGGCGGCTACATCATCCGCACCGCGGGTGAAGGCAAGACCGAAGAGGATATCGCCAGCGACATGGCGTTCCTCTATAACCTGTGGCTCGATATCCGGACCAAGTCTGAGCGCCGGCCAGCGCCGCTTCTTGTGCATCACGATCTCGACATCGTGCAGCGCATTCTGCGCGATCAGTTGACTACCGACTTCAAGACGATCTGGCTCGATAACGAAGAGATGTACGAGAGCGTGCTCGCGTTCGTGCAGCGCTTCCAGCCGGCCCTGGTGGGCAAAGTTAAGATGTACACGCGCCAGGCGCCAATCTTCGATGCGTTCAACGTCACCAGCGATCTGGAGAAGGCGTTGCGTCCGAAGGTGTGGTTGAAGTCCGGCGGCTACATCGTGATCAACCAGACCGAAGCGCTGGTGGCCATCGATATCAATACCGGCAAGTATGTCGGCAAGTCGAACCGGCTGGAAGATACGATCGTCAAGACCAACATCGAAGCGGTGAAGGAGATTGTCCGCCAGATCCGGCTGCGTGATCTGGGTGGCATCATCGTTATTGACTTTATCGACATGGACGAGCGCAAGAATCGCCAGAAGGTGATGCAGGCGCTGGAAGATGCGATGCGGGTCGACCGCGCTCCATACAAGATTCTGCAGTTCAACGATTTCGGCCTGGTGGCAATTACCCGCAAGCGCGTGAAGCAGAGCCTGGAACGCACGCTCTGCTCGCCGTGCCCGTATTGCGAAGGCGCCGGTTCGGTGAAGAGCATCGATACCGTTATCGGCGAGATTCTGGTGGAAGCCGGGAAAATCTCCAAGGCGGTGGAAGGCAAGGATGTTCTGCTGCGCGTGAATCCCGATGTTGCCAAGGTTCTCAAGAGCCACAGCAACAAGTTCCTGGAAGAGTTGGAGGAGATCTTGAAGCGGCCTGTGCTGATCAAGAGCGATCCGTCCATCCATCACGAAAAATTCGACCTCGCGTGATCTACCTGCTTCTTTTGGCTGCGCTGCCACTAGCGGCGCAGCCTCTTCGAGTCTACTCCGAATTCTCCCGCATCTCGCCTTCGGGCGAGGTGGTGGAGATAGACCGCTCCGATTCCGACCCCCGCGAAATCCTCTCTCCTGCCGTTCCCCGAAACGGGTTTGCGTCCTATCACATCGTTGCTACGATTCCTGCCGGCAAGCCGTTTATCTTTACCATTGGGCAGAATCCGGAAGATGCAGTCGCCGTGACGATGTATCGCGAACTTCACGACGAAAACGGGATTCCCGATAAGCTGGAACCGGTCACTCTCCCGTATGAAGCGACAGCGCCGGAGGCCGGCCAGCCTCTGGTGTTCTGGATGGACATGTGGTCCGATCGCAACGCACCGGTTCGCCGCATCAAGGTGGAGCCGCAGTTGCACATTGAGGGCTACTGGTATACGTATCCGATGGAGGTTCGTGTCTCGTCGCCGGTGGTGCCTGCGTTCAAGCTGACGCCGTGGAACCTGGCGCCTCCCGCGGCTCGATCCGATGCCGACATCCAGTCCGCCGTGCGTGGCCTGCTGTGCAGCGTGGGGCCTGCGACGGCCGCTGCGCCGCCTGCTCCTACGGTGCGCAGTCTGTTGCAGCGGAACCTGCAGCAGGACATGGCGCTGGCCCGCGACCGGTATCCTCGAGAGATGACTTTCAAGGTGCTGATGGATGCTGCCAATGTGAAAACGGCCGCGGAATGGTGCAATGCGATAAAAACCCGCCCGACAGGCGGATTGAATGCAGAATGGTTCCTCAAAGTACGTGACTTTCTGTATCGTGCCGCGCTAAACTAGAGGAACACGCCTAATCGACGTGGAGAGGTGGCCGAGTGGTTGAAGGCGCACGCTTGGAAAGCGTGTTTAGGGGAAACTCTAACGTGGGTTCGAATCCCACCCTCTCCGCCAGTATTATTTTCAACAACATACAAAGAATCGGCCTTTAGATTTGAGCAATTTTGGGTAATAGTGTTAAACTGTGCCCATGCAGCTCAACCTCTACCGGCGTCACAGCACCCACTGTACAGGTGGGCGTTCCCTCCACCAAACCACCTACGAAGGCGACGAAACACGACGGGGCTGGAAGTCTTGCGATTGCCCGATCTATGCCTCCGGCACGGTCAACAGAACATTCAAACGCAAGAATACGGAGTGCATCCTTTGGGGTGAAGCGAAGGCCGTTGCGATGGCATGGGAAACCTCCGGATCTTGGGATGGCGAAGTTCCTCAAGTTACTATTGCCCCTGAGCCGTCGTTCGACAGGATAACCATAGAGCGAGCCGTGAAAGCCTACCTCGCGGAACACGCGGAAGTCTCAGCGCCCAACACGCAGAGGAAAATTCGCACGATCCTCAAAAAACTCACCGAGTATTCAGAATCGAAGGGCTTCGTCATGCTCGACCAGTGGGGGCCGATCGATGTGCGCGAATTCCGCACGTCATGGGCAGTTAGCCCACTTACGGCCTCCAAGAATATGACCGTCGTGAAGTCGTTTTTTGAATTCACGGTCAGCAATGAATGGCTCAGCCGGAGTCCAGCCAAATTGGTAAGGGAGGTGCGCGGCAAGGGGGATGGTAGTAACTCGGAACGCATTCCGTTTAGCGACGATGAATTGAAGCGCATGTTCGAAGCCTGTGACACGCAATACGGCAAGCGCAGCATCAAATGGTCACGCGAAATTCATCACCAGCCAGCGATCGGCGTGACGGCAAATTACAAGTTCAAGTGGAGCGGACAAGACTTGGCCGACTTCATCGCCGTATCGGTTTATACGGGCCTGCGGATATCCGATGTGGCGACGTTCCACAGCGAGCGCATGTTGGACACAGGCGAGTGCCACATACGCACTACTAAAAATGGGCGCAAGGTTTATACCTGGATTCCTGGATGGCTGCAGGAGCGGATTCGCGCCCGCACCAGAGAACATGGGTCACTGATCTTTGGGTCTCATACGACGTCGGATGTGAATGTGATCACGGATTTGTGGCGACGAAAATTAAAGCGGCTTTGGGCTTTGTGTGGCCCGTGGCCGGAGAAGCCGACTCCGCATCGCTTCCGGCACACGTTCGCCCGTATCCTTTTGCAAAAGCCGAATGTAACGGTACGCGACGTTGCGGAGTTGATGGGGGATTCCGAGGAGATGATCAAGCGCCATTACAGTGCATGGGTTACGGAGAGGCAGGAACGGCTTACATCCGTTCTTAAAGAGGCCTTCGACGACAAACCGAGACCCAGGCTGGTTGCTATTGGGTAGCGGTTGTCGTTAAGAAGCCGCGCGTAATGGGGATGGGCGACCGATTCAGAAATGCTGTAGTTAGCGTTGGCCTTCCTGCGGCCAAGGCAAACTTTCAGTATGGGCTGGACAGTCTGCACGCGCTTGGCCTTGTCTCGTGTTCGGCATTCCAAAGCCGGGGCGGCGGCTTTTCGCGCTGTGTAGTCGCAAGGGATGGCCATGGATCAACAGCTGCCATTTCACTCTGATGGCGGAGCGACGACATGCGGCGGGTGCGACAGCATTTGAATCCCAAGGCTGACTATTAAGTGGTCTGGTTTCATAACACGATGCGGATCACGTTAAAGAAGCAAATTGCCAAAGGGTTGGCCAAGGGAACTAAACCGTCGGGGGCGAAGGAAATCGGCACCGAGAAACAATCCAAAGTCTGAATCCACCTCTTGATTGTCGGAGCTAACCGAGGAAAGATCCGCCTTCGAGGAGATGCTGGGTAACAGCGGTATTATCGAAAAGATTAAAATGCCGACGGATTGAATAGTCTCGTATGTACCCGACGGGCAACTGATTCCGGAATACTGTAGTGCGTCAACGATTTCCTGTGCCCCATCCGTATTTTCAGAACTCCGGGCTCATCCTTCACCAACAAACGCACAGTTTCACGCCCCAACCGCCACCGCTTTGCAAGATCGCCGATACTGTAATGAATCTCAAAAGTCGAATCACCCTGAAGATGGTGAACTTCGATGTTTCGAGATGGCGCGCCAATCATAATTTTGCTCGCAAGTTATTCGCTTAAGTATCTGAATGCGATTTCGATCCGATCCCACCAGTCGGTCGGGGTGAGGGCGGTGTATGCTCAATCGCACTATTATTTGTACAGCATGTGTGGTGTCCTCTCCAAAACTCTGCTGCTTTATCACAAATACTCTCGGGGATCGCAATGTACAAAATGGAGGCCCGCCGGGGACGCTCGCGGCGAAGATGAAGAATTTTGCGGGCCATCATCACGTGGAGATGATGAATCTTCTTTGGCTTCACCCAAAGATATCTTGTTTCGCTGCTTACGCTCTGACATACGGCCGCGGCGCGAGCTCTCAGATGGAGTTCTCCGCGAGCATCAACTCCCTCAGCACCTCCGATCTGTGCGCCCATCCGGGCTGAGAGGTGCTTTAGACTCATGTCTATTTGTACGGCATTCGCATCGTTCAAATCAAAATTCGCTAAAGTCCTGCCACTGAGAGTTTCGATTTCAAGGGCTTTCACGTCATACTGCGGTGGGTTGTACAATGCCGCATCCCCGGCTATCGGAAGAAGACTAATGACAAAGAGACTCCGCCAAATTCTCAAGGAATCCCAACATGCGGATGCGATGTGGGGACATCAGGGTCATCACGGTTTGATCGAATCTACGTGCCTTGCCATGTTGGCACTCTACCGTCAGTCAGGCCATGAACAATCGCCCGCGGTGCGTGCGCTGAGGGACCATCAGAATCCGGATGGGAGTTGGCCGGCATTTTCGGGAGATGAGCCTGATGGATGCTGGGTAACAGCGCTGGCGGTCATCGCACTATTATCCGCTGGAAGCGAGGTCTCGAGTCTCTCGCGAGCAATCCGCTGGCTGGTTGGCGCACGAGGAAGAGAGGCGAATTGGTTTTGGCGGTGGAGATTCCAAGCCGCTGACAAGAGCGTTCGGTTCGATCCCGCAAAGTACGGGTGGAGTTGGGTTCCAGGCACGACAAGCTGGGTAATTCCGACGGCTTTCAGTGTGATTGCACTTAGCCAAGCCAGGAGACTGGGTATCAACAGGACGGCTGTTGTGACCGAGCGGATCGAACTGGGCGTCAGCATGCTTCTTGATCGTATGTGCCCGAGTGGTGGATGGAATGCTGGCAACGGAATGGCGTTGGGCGTCCAGTATTCGGCGTACATCGATGCGACGGCAATCGCACTGCTCGCACTTGCTGGGCATGAGACGGCGCCTGGCGTTCGGGATTCATTAGCATGGCTCGTGCATCGGCTTCCCGGATGTCCGTCTCCTTACAGCTTGGCCTGGGGCATCCTCGCTTTGTCCGTGTATCGAAACATCAGCACCGAAGCCAGCAATGCGCTGGCCTGCGCAACGAATGAGCTGACCGCTTTGATTGACAGGGGTGTCGGCATGGACGATGAGTGCACACTTGCCGTCTGTGCATTGGCACTCGACGCCGTCGAAGGCGACAACGCGTTCGAGGTGCGCTCGTGATAAGTGTTGATCGCCGGCGGGCTTTCATCAGCAGCGCTGGGCTTGTTGTTGGCGGCATGGCAACCGCAAAGCTCTTGCCAGAGGAGATGCTTCTTCGTGATCGCCGGCCGGCGAGGTCCCAAGTCGCAATTCTGTCTGCCGACGCGTATTCCGAAGGTTTGGCCGATTCGTTCACGCGTGTGCTCAGCATGTTTGGCCTGAGCCTCCGCCACAAATCGGTATTGCTCAAGCCAAACCTTGTTGAGTACATCGCAGGAGTGGAAGTGAATACAAATCCTTTGCTTGTGAGTGCGGCTGCGGAAGCGTTTCGAAAGCTGGGTGCCCGTAGCGTTGTGGTCGCAGAGGGGCCGGGGCACCAACGGGATACGTACCTGGTTCTCGCGGAGAGCGGGCTCGACGCCCAGCTACGCGGGCATAAGCTCACGTTTGTGGATCTCAACCGCGACGAACTTATTAAGGTGACGACGCGGGCAAATTACACTGGGCTCGACCACCTATGGCTGCCACGAACGGTGCTTGAGTCCGATTTCGTTGTATCCATGCCAAAGATCAAAACGCACCACTGGGCTGGCGTCACGCTCAGCATGAAGAACATGTTCGGCATTGTGCCAGGAACCAAGTATGGCTGGCCGAAGAATGTTCTCCACTGGAAGGGAATCCATCGCAGCATTCTCGACATCTGCGCCACGGCGCCTATCCAGTTTGTTATCGCGGATGGGGTGATCGCCATGGAGGGGAACGGACCGCTACATGGAACTCATCGGCACCTCGGCAAGATCGTTCTCGCCAATGATCCTGTTGCGGCGGACTTCGTTTGTGCGCAATTAATGGGACTCAACCCTAATCTGGTCTGGCATTTGGATCGTGCGTCGCACTTTCTTGGGAATGGCTCTCCTGGTCGCATCGATCTGATCACGGAGCAACTGCCCCATCAGATCGTACCGTTCAATGTGCTGCCTGAGTTCGCACATCTCCGGCTGCGGCCGAAAACCTTGCGATAGCTCCAGGAACATTTTTCGAGTGGCGAGGACTTCGATTCAGTCCGATAGGTCTGGGAACATTTTTCAGGTTCGGCATATCAGAATCACGTCGGATAGGTCCGAGTACATTTTTCGGTTGAGTAAAATCGCGATCAGAGTCCGATAGCTCCAAGAACATTTTTCGGGTTTGTGGAACAGCGTTCATGGCTCGATCAATAGTGAGCAGAGTAGTGTCATTCATCGGGAACGAGTGTTCAGCCTGCGACGTTGTTCTCCATAGAATCGGGGTGAGAGGAAGAACGTGTTCTCATCGATCGATGATCTCGGACATCGTTTGGAAGCGACCAAATACGTAATCGATCCGGTTACGCTTCAGGTGGTTTACCTCGCTGCGCGCATGCAGAAGCCGATCATCGTCGAGGGGCCACCGGGCTGCGGAAAGACAGCTCTGGCCCAGGCGATTGCCGCGGCGGGGAACACAGGCATCGAACGTCTCCAGTGTTACGAGGGAATCAACGAAGACAAAGCCATCGGAAAGTTCGATAGCGGCCTTCAGAAGCTGTTCCTCGATGCACAGGGGAACGACGTTCACCGGGATTGGGCGGCGATCCGGAGCGCGCTACACTCGCTGGAGTTTTTCGTGCAAGGTCCGCTGTTAAGGTCTCTACTCTACGAGAAACCGTGCGTGCTACTGATCGACGAGGTCGACAAGGTCGATGAAGGATTCGAGGCCCTGTTGCTGGAGATTTTATCGGAATGGCAGATCTCGATCCCAAAGCTCGGGACGATCAAGCACCGGACGATTCCTTTTGTGATTCTTACGTCGAATGAGGTGCGGCGCTTAGGCGATCCATTGAGAAGGCGTAGTTTTTATCTGCGCGTCGATTTTCCCACCGTCGCCAAGGAGACAGAGATTCTGCAGGTTCGCAGTACGACGACAAATGCGACTCTGCGACGTATTATCGCAGGCTTGGCTCATGCGCTTCGCGGTTGGCAGATGGAGAAGCCCGTCTCTATCGCAGAAATGCTTGAACTGGCTCAGGCGCTGGAAATTCTCGGATTTGAGGACATCACTCCAGAGATGCGCGACATCTTGCTTCCGCTGGTGGCAAAGACCGAGGCCGATCGGAAGCGCCTGCTGCTTCGTGATGGGTTCGCCTCGTTAGTGCACGACTCGCACCGCTATGCACAGGAGGTTTCTGAGGATGTGGCGGGTGAGTGAACTTGCGAGGTTGTCGTGCGCGTTTTTAGCTGGAGGCGTTCTCTGCGTTGGGCAGAACGATCGCGCCGCCGCGATGAAGTTGGCGGACTACTACGCAGCCGCATACCGGGTTCCTCCTGAACTCGTGCACGCCATCATCGAGGTCGAATCCGGGTGGCAGCCGCATGTGGTTTCAAACAAGGGCGCAGCCGGGCTAATGCAATTGATGCCAGCCACTGCGGCCACATTCGGAGTCACGAACCGCTTTGAAGTGGAGCAGAACATACGTGGCGGAGTCGCCTATCTGGCGCGTCTACTGAAACTATTCAATGGGGATCTGCGCCTGGTGTGTGCGGCCTATGTAGCAGGTGAGAATCGAATACTGCCTGCTGGCCTCAATTATTCAAACGCTGAGGTTTTTGAATATGTGCGTAAGGTGGCGCGACTGTATGAGCGGCACCGCTTGAAAAGGTACGAAGGAGGTAGTTCACCGTGATTGGCTTGCAATGGATGCTTTTATTTTTTCCAGCGCTTGAACTCGCTGGACAGACTCAGGTCCGTCCACAAGTCGCGGGCCGGTCGATTCGCGATGGCCAGGTGACGACGGTTTACCTGGCTCCGCGATATGCAACAGCAATTCGCATGCCGGAGGCGGTCAACTCCGTGGTTGTGGGTGACCCTGCTTCATTTTCCGCGGAGCACTCGGATCGCGAGCCGCAATTGGTGTTTGTCAAGCCAATCACCGCGAAGCCCGCGCAATCCAATCTCCTAATATCCACAGCACGCGGATCGCAAGTGAGTCTGCTGCTAGTCACTCGCGGGGAGCCGAAGGGCGGCGATGAAGCCTACATCGATTTCCTGATGCGATACAAACCTTCGGGGCAGTTCATTGTCCAACCGGCGGAGGCTCCATCGACCGTCGTGCCCCACACCGCCGCGATCCTAGCCGGCGGCTCAGGCATGGATCGTACAGTCCCGCGGCGGGCTGCTCTTGACGATCTCCTTGATCGGCAGAGGCGCGCGCCGTTACCCGCACTCTACGGCCAAAAGCCTGGCATCTCTCCACCCGCGAAGGAGTTGATTAAAGCAGGAGTCAGCGAGGTGATCGACCAAGGGACCGTGGTCGTGGTGCTGTTCTCGGCGCTGAACGCGGAGGGTCACGCGGTCGAGTTGATGCCGCCGCAGATTCAACTGGGCGGGGTTAAGAAGACCGGAACGTTCATCCGCAAATCGCGATGGTCAACAGCCGAACAACTTACCGTTACCGACTTCCGGATGAGCCGGCGACGGATCGGCCCGGGCGAGCGCGCCGACGGGGTCGTAGTCTTTCAGCGTCCATCGTTCAAGCAATCGAATGAAACGCTCTTTCTACAGATGGCCGAATCGGGCGCGATTGACCGCCCGGCCTTGGCTCCAATTGGTTTCGGAATTAGCAGCTTTCGGGAGGTGCCTTATGACGGACGATAGAGAAATTCGCGATGAGACTTCAACGTTGGACGATCCGAATCATTCGTCGAACGACAGCCGGCAGGATACGGAAGAAGAGGAACTGACACATCAGGAGAAATCCGAACCTCCATCCGGCGGAATCGTGCAACAGTTCTGGAGGCGAATTCAGGAAGAGAGAAGCCAGCCGAAGCAGGCTGAGATCAATAGTCGTGAACAGAACAACATGGATCGCAGCAAGGCGTTTCTGGTGCTTGGCACTCTGGTCGTCTTGATCGGCTTCGCGTTCCTCGCCTTGTTCTCCACATCCGGCGCGGAGAAACGGGCCCAGGACAAGCGGACAAAGCCTAGCTTGGGAAGACCCGAATCTTCGGTTCAACAGGCCGGCGCCTCGGGTTCGGCGGTCCCACTTCTCAACGCCGATCCGACAAGCGCCGACCCGAACGGAGATCAATTGAGTTCGGACGACATCCTCGCCACTTCCCGGCGCGCCCAAGCAGGGCAATCGCAGCAGCAGGAGCCGCCGCCCGCGAAGGGACCCGATCAGTACGCCCTGAGAAATGCGCCAACATTCACCGATCCTGCTCTTGATGCCTACAAGCGGCAGAATCAAGTTTACACGCCTCCTCCTCCCGCACCGGCTCCACCTCCAGCGGCACCGGTAGCGCAGCAATCGAATGACTCCGAGGGATTGAAGAAATCTTCCCTGGTGTATGTACGGAACACCACCTCGTCAACCGTAGCGAACGCAAGTCACATCGCCGCCGGCACCCAGCAGGCACTACTTGAACGAAAGCGAAACTCGCTATTGCCGACGGGCAGCCGACTTGTGGCGAGACTTCAAACTGCCGTGAGCAGTGCAGTCAAGACTCCGGTAATAGCGGTGATCGAGTACAACTACGAGCGGGACGGGGAGATCGTCATTCCAGCGGGAACGAAAGCGATAGGCCAACTGACTCAAGCGAACCAGAATGGCCATGTCGGTCTGCGATTTACTTCGCTCCAAATGCCAGACGGCAATATGGAGAGTATCGAAGGTAGTGGCGTCACTCTCGACTATGGCCCACTCAAAGGAACCGTCAACGGCCAGAATCGGGCGAAGCGTGCATTGGTTCGATCCCTAACTGGCGTCGGCTCGATGGCGACGTATCTTGTCGGCGGCTCAGGAGGTCTTACTGGCCCGGTCGATCAAAGCGTTCTTCTTCGCGAGCGCATCGCTTCCAATATCGGGCTGGCAGGCGAGCAGGAATTGATGGGGCTTGCCTATAACCAGAACATTGTCGTCACACTCGCTGGAAACACCAGGTTTTACATCGTACTTAATGAACCCGCATCAGCACGGAATGCTGACGTGACACAATCAGCGGGAGCCAGTGCTCGCACAAACGTTGCCAATGGGTATGGACAAGCTCTCCCAACCGCGGCGGAACTCCGCGAACTGATTTCGTTGAAAGACGAGCTCAATCGGATGTATCGGGAAGTGTCGGCAACAAGAGCATCCGAGCCCCCGACGTCCCAGCAATGAACGGTAGACCATGGAACCCAATTGGAAGCCGCTCGAAGCACGACTCGGCCCGGCTCGTTGTGCCGGGTTCATGTTCATGGGCCGCCTGAACGGCATTAACCACTATAAACACGGCATTAGCCGGAGATACCTGCTTCTCGACGACGAGGGACGTTCATTCGAAGCAACCAAGCCGAATGAGTTTCAAGAGATTCCAATGGATGAAGCGCTCGCCCGAGTCGAGGCCCCTTTGATGGAGATGGGTGAGTCGCTCGAAACGCCATATGATTCAGCGTACGTGCGGCGCAAGGAGGAGGCCCTGCACGAGGCTGGCATCGAACTGTTGCGGATTCGGATTGTGCCAGAGGACCGAGAGACATAGCAGGCTCACTTGTCTCGCTCATGTAGAATTCGTTTTCGGGATGCGGTAAATTAAACTCCAAGGAGTAATGTGCTTTCAACTCTTGCACCACTGGATTGCTTCCCGAACGGCAAGCAACGAGTCCGATCAATTGGGTCGTCACCCAACTCGGTCAGTTTCTGGGCGACGGCTATCGAGAGATCCGCGGGCTCATCTCATCCAACACTCCACACAGCCTAAAGCAGATATTCACAGGCAGCCTGCTCGCGCTGATCCTGGCTTTACTCGCGGTGACCGTGATCGCAGCGCAGATCCATCCGGCGGTCGCCCTATTGGCGGTCGCCTGCGTGTTGCTCATCGTTTACGGACGAACTCTCTTCCAACGACTGGCGCTTTTCGCTGGCTACTTCCTCTGCGGTTTCATCCTCTTCATTGGCGCGGGCCTGATTGCCGTGGTGCCAACCGAGAAGGAGTATCCGTTTTTGGCCAGAGTCATTGCGGTTCTTTTGTTCGCCGTTTTGTGCCTGATTATTCCTGCGCTACTTTCCATGAGGCCACGCCAAACGATCGCCGGGAGCGCGGTCATGCAAGGAGGCGAGTTGAGAAAACCGGCGCTCACGTTTGCCGATGTTGGAGGTCTGGAAGAGGCGAAAAAACAAATTCGAGAACTGGTGCAGGCAAATTTGGACGAGAGAAAGTTCAGCCAATACCACGTATCTCGGAACGGAATCCTGATCCATGGCCCGCGAGGTACGGGGAAGACGTTTCTCGCAGAAGCTATTGCCGGCGAGTTCGGGCTGGGATACTTGGTTGTTTCTGGCGCGGGGCTTCACCACAAGTGGGTCGGTGAAACAGAGAGCCACATAGCTTCACTCTTTGAGGAGGCGATCACACAGAGGCCCGTGCTGTTGTTCATCGATGAAGTTGACGCTCTCGGCGCAAAGCGTCAACAATTCGGAGACGGTGATGATCCTGGTGGCGCTGGGAGGGGGTACAACTCCGCCACTACCCAGTTGATGAGTTGCATTGATAAATCCCGCTCCAACTCCGGAATGATCCTGATGGTGGCGACGAACTTCTATGACGGACTGGATCGCGCTCTCATCCGCGAAGGCCGCTTTGATCTTCATATTCGCCTCGATCTGCCTAACGAGGAGGAACGCGCGCGAATCTTCGATGCTCAACTGGCAAAGCGTCCCGCTCAACAGATCAATGTTCAGCAGTTTGCGTGCCGCACACCTGGCTGGAGTGCCGCAAAGATCAGCGGCTTGATTGATCGAGCGGCATTCTTTGCGGCCCAGGAACAACGAAGGATTAGCGAGAATGATCTAACTCGTGCCTTTGTTGAGACTGGTGGCAAAGATAGGGCTGCGTTCAAGGAAGTCGCTTGGGCGGATGTGGTTCTTGCACCAGACATTGAAGCGGACCTCCGCAATTTGGTCCGGCTGATGGATCCGGCATACAGCGAAAGGCTCAACCTACCGATGCCATCGGGGCTCCTGCTCATGGGACCTCCGGGTACCGGCAAGACTATGGTTGCCCGGCTTATTGCCACCCAGACGAATCGCAGTTTCTATCCGATTACCGCGGCCGATATTCTCGGCGGGAACACTGGGGCTTCGGTGAAGAAGCTCGCCGATCTGTTCGCACGAGCCAAAGAGAGCAACCCATCCATCATCTTCATCGACGAAATGGACGGTCTCCTTCCGAGAAACATCGGCCTTCAGGCGCAGCATGACATCCAGTTGGTTGAGCAAGCCCGCAGCCTGATCAGTGATCTGGAACCACAACACAATGTATTTCTGATTGGGACTACGAATCATCTGGACAGCATCGACCCTGCGATCATTCGCGGAGGCCGCTTCTCGGAAAAGATCGAGATCGGGATGCCTGATCAAGTTGGTTACATGCGTCTATTGAAGACACATTTGGATGACATCCATCTGACTGACGGTCTTACAATCGAGCTGCTGGCTGAGCGGCTTAGTGGAATTTCACCTGCGGATCTCGAAGCCATATGTAATAGCGCCAAGCGAATGGCGATGCGGCGCATGTCTCATGAAGGCGACGAGTTGCCACCGCTCGCGTCGAGCGACTTCAGCGATGCAATACGGCGAATCCAGGTCTAGCGTCACTGCGGTGAACTTAAGGTGCACAGTAATAGCGAGTTGCATTCTTGCCTGCGTAACCATTAAAGGTACCTGAAAGATTTGTCTGGCGCGACGAAGCGCTGCGGAACCGTATGAAAACGTCCTTCATCATTCATTGCTTAGAAAATATTGTCCGCCGTGATGGGTGGCGGTGAAGTCTGGGATCCGGTTCGCCCCTGTCTTGAATCGAGACCCAGTGCGCTCGCGGCTGAGAGTATACAAGAGTAAGGGGTCGTGTGCTAAACAACTGCAAGCACAACAGATCTTCTTGTGTGTTAGGATAAAGCCGAAATCTTTACATCAAACAATTTATTAATTGCCTATTCGAGTACACGGGTGCACGACGGGCACAAGCACTTTTCCTATAGGGAGGCTGACATGTTCTGTAGGTCCTGCGGCAGGGAACTAGCGGTGAACCTGCGTTTTTGCGACAACTGCGGCACCGATGTGAACGATGGACCATCCGGCGCGGCAACTCCACTCTCCGAGCAACTCAAGAGTGAAGTGAAGGCTCGATCACTTGAAGCCTGGCAAGGCGTCAAGTTGTTCGCAAAGAGTCCCGTTGGCGGACTACCGGAATCGTTCGCTTTATTCGATGACCAGCGGGCGATACAGGTGGGGATTATCTTTGCCATCGTGTATGAGGCTGCTCTCTTTCTGGGAGCTCTTATCTTTAAATCGAAGGCCGCCGCTTTGCTTGGCGGGTTCCTCCCCATCGGCGAGCTGACCGTGTCCCAAATGTTCAAGGTGCTGATTCTCGGGTTAGTGCCGTTCGCAAGCCTGATCGGCGCATGTGCGCTTGCTCGAGCTATCTTCCACGGCACAGGACGATTTGCGGGCGACGTTTATACGGCTGGCGCGGTTCTACTTCCGACGGGGTTTCTGGTGCTAATGGCTTCGCTTCTTGGTGCAGCAAATTTCGAAGTCATCATGATCCTTCTGCTTTTCGCCTTAACGTATTCGATTCTAATCCTGTATTCAGGATGTGCGCGCATTGGGAACATTTCCGAAGCCGGAGCGGCTCCAGCGGTTCCCATCATTCTACTGTTGAGCGCCTGGATTACAAAAATCCTTATTACAGCGCTTTGGTGATCCGTCGTGGAAAGGTGAAAGTCTATGTTTTGCAAGTGCGGATTCGAGAATGCAGAGGACGCCAGGTTTTGTGGCAGTTGCAGGGCGTCTCTTGTGGAGGTGGCGAGTAGCGCCGCTCCAAATAAACCCGTGGTATCAACTCCGATACTCGTTCCGGCCAGAGGTGGGCAGGCTCGTGCGCGCCCGATGTCTCGCGCGTTAATCGCGGTTGTGGCTGCGATGGTTATTGTCGCTGCGGCAGGATACTGGTGGCTGAACCGTCCCACGGAATGGTACAAGCCTGACAACAGCGGTCTGTACCCAATCAGTGTCAATGGCAAATATGGCTTTATGGACCGCTCTGGAAAAACGATCATCACACCTCAATTTGACAGGGCTGGCACTTTTTCTGAAGGACTGGCAAGCGTACGGGCTGGGACCAAGTGGGGCTACATCAACACAAAAGGAGCGGTGGTGATCACACCCCAGTTCGACGACGCCATGACGTTCCGGTACGGACGTGCAGCCGTCAAGCTGTGCTGTGGGAGTTTCTGGTCACGAAACGCCGGGGACCGATTCGGCTTCATCGACAAGGACGGCAAGTTTATTAGCACGCCGGATTTTACTTGGGTGGCGTCGGGGTTCTCCGGAGATTTGGCTCCCGCTGTGACCGCAGGTGGCGTGACGGCATTTGTGGACCACTCTGGGAAGATATTGCTGCCCGGTAAGTACGAGAGGCTCGGGGCGTACGGATTTACGGCTGGACTTGCGCCGGTGGCAACTGGTGGGAAATGGGGTTATATCGACGCAACCGGGAAATGGGTCATCAACCCCCAGTTCGAAGGTGCCAAGAATTTTGCGTTCGGGATTGCTCCGGTAATTGTCGGAGGAAGAACGGGTTACATCGACGAGAATGGTAAGTTTGTTGTCAACCCACAGTATGATTCGGGAGATGAGTTCTACGATGGCTATGCCCGCTTCGGGAGTGGCGGCAAGTTTGGTTTCATCGATACGAAGGGCAAGGTCGTAGTCGCCGCGACCTTCCAATCCGCCGGTAGTTTCAGCGAAGGATTGGCCGCAGTGAAGACAGAAGATGGATGGGGGTTCATCGATAGAACGGGAAAGTTGGTGATCACACCCCAGTTCGACGACCCTCCCCTTTTTCAAAACGGCTTGGCGCGAGTGACGGTTGGTGGGAAGGAAGCATATGTGACCCAAGCTGGAGCATTTGTACTGGACCCGTTTCCTGGACGAGCGGGGATTCCTGCGCACCCAGTACAGGAGCTATGGACAGGCACACCCCCGGATGGACTCGTAACGTACTTACAGCGCTTCATTCTCATCCGCGAAGGCCCCCAAATTCGTGGATATAGTTATCACTATTTTGACCGAACCAACCACGTCATCGAACTGAAGGGACAGGCAGCGCAGGACGGTTCGTTCAATATGACTGATCAAAACGGGACCGTGTGGAAAGGGAAGTTTGTGTCGTCTATGCTGATCAATGGCGTCCAGGTGAATCCTCCTGGTGCTTCCGTGAAAGAATTCCCTGTTCGGCTACGCTTGGTACGCGACGCAACGGCTAGGGAATCGGAGCCACTACCTCCGACCAATTCGGATTGGAGCGCATTCCTTTCCAACTTCAAAGACGCCGTGGAGCGGCGGAGTTTTGCGGCGCTGTCCCTCATGATGGCGCGGAGCTTTAGCATAGGAGACAGAAACTTCCTTACACCAGACGAAGCGAGCCCCCTCGTCAGGTGGGATCAATTGGGCGGAGCACTAGCTCGGGGCGTTGAGACTTCGAGCAGCACGCCTTGGGGAAGTGCCTTGCGTTCGATATTGGACGAACGCCCTGGTCCAAATGTGCGCTTTCAGGTCAGGCTAGCTTTCAGCCAGGATGGAAATCATCAATGGCGTTGGACAGGGATCGCTTATCCTGGCGATTAAACCTCATGAGTTGAAGCTGGAGTAGTTCAGTCCGTTCCGATCATTCTACTGTTGAGCGCCTGGATTACAAAAATCATTGTGACGGCTCCTGGGTAGTTCGGCGAGGAAAGGTGTCAATTTATGCGATGCAAGTGCGGATTCGAGAATGCGGCGGACGCCAAGTTTTGTGGCAGTTGCAGGGCGTCTCTTGCGGGCGGAGCAAGTAGTGCTGATCCAAGTAAACCTGTATCAACTCCGGCACTCGTTCCGGCCGTAGGTGGGCAAGTTGGTGCGCGCCCGATGTCTCGTGCGCGCATAACGATTGTGGCTGCGGTCGTGGTCATCGCAGCGATAGGATATTGGTGGCTGAATCGGCCTCCGGGACCATTCAAAGTAGATAACAGTGGCCTCTATCCAATCAATGTGAACGGCAAATACGGCTTCATGGACCGTTCTGGAAAAACGGTCATCACGCCACAATTCGAGGAAACCAGGGGGTTTTCTGAAGGTCTGGCTAACGTGCGAATTGGAACCAAGTTCGGCTACATCAATACCAAAGGCGAAGTCGTTATTACCCCGCAGTTCGACGCGGCCATGGTCTTCGCTAACGGCCGGGCGGCCGTCAAGCTGTGCTGCGGGACCTGGGGACAACAAAACGTGAACAACCGATTCGGCTTCATTGACAAGGATGGCAAGTATATCAGCAGCCCCGAATTCCTATTAGTGTCAATGCGGTTCGGCGGGGGCTTTGCGCTGGTCAGGGGGGCTGATGGCCGCAACGGCATTATGGACCGCTCCGGGAAGGTGGTGGCAGTCGCCAACGTCGATCAAGGCGCGTATTTTGGATTTACCGATGGGCTCGCTCCGGCGGCGGCGGGGGGTAAGTGGGGGTACATCGACACAACGGGAAAATGGGTCATCAATCCGCAATTCGATAGTGCCTATGACTTCGCCGATGGACTTGCTCCGGTGCAGGCCGGTGGTCGATGGGGTTACATTGACCAGAACGGCAAATTCGTCATCAACCCTCAGTTCGATGAGGCATCTTCATTCAACGACGGATATGCGAGTTTCCGGAGTGGCGATAAGTATGGCTTCATTGATACGAAAGGCCGCGTGGTGGTCGAGCCACAGTTTGTGGGCCTCCGTAAGCCTGGCTGGTATGAGCCGGCCGCGGGTTTTTTCAAAGAGGGGTTGGCGCGGGTGAAGACCGAGGATGGATGGGGATTCATCGACACAACGGGCAAAATGGTATTGAGCCCGCAATTCGATAGTGCGGGCGATTTTCAAAACGGTTTGGCGCGGGTGACGGTTGCCGGGAAGGAAGCATATGTGAACAAAGCTGGAGCCTTCGTGGTAGATCCGTATCCGGGGCGATCCGGCATTCCTACGCGTCCAGTGCAGGAACTATGGACTGGTACGCCCCCTAGATCTGATCCTTACCGCCAGCGCTTTATTATGATTCGCGAAGGCACCCAGATTCGTGGGTACAGTTACTATTATTTCGGCCAAAGAGACCACGCCATCGATTTGCAAGGGCAGACCGCAGCGGATGGTTCGTTCAGTGTGACGGACAAAAACGGGACCACATGGAAAGGGAAGTTCGTATCCTCTATGTTAATCACGGGAGATCAAGTGAATCCTCCTGGTGCTTCCGTGAAAGAATTCCCTATTCGGCTACGCTTGGTTCGCGACGCAACAGCATGGGAATCGAATCCGCTTCCACCGACCAATTCGGATTGGAGCGTCTTCCTTTCCAGCTTCAAAGACGCCGTGCAGCGCCGGGACTCTGCGGCGCTGTCACGCATGGTGACGCGAGGCTTTATGTCCGGTGACAGAAATGACCTCACGCCAGGCGAATCGTTGCCTATCGTTTTTTCTCTATTGGACGCAGCGCTGTCCCGTGGCGTGGAGACATCGAGTAGTGCGCCTTGGGGCAGTCCCTTACGTTCGATCCTTGTTGAGCACCCCATCCCCAACTATGCTAAAGTTACGCTCATCTTCAGCCAGGATGGAGACCAGCAGTGGCGTTGGGCTGGGTCCGCTTATCTGTAATTTTGGGATTGGGCAATGTTTCGTATTGTGGCTGGTTCCTCGTACGATTAAACCGAAACGGAAGCTCAAAATAATGAGTGTCTGGCGTAATCCTCGGCTCAAGCTTAGCCTCCTACACAGCCGCCGATCGTGGTAGTCGCAATGTGGCTGCTGTTTCCTGTTGGTACGGCTCCTCCGCATCGTAAGTCATTTGAACAAGGTAGTGGTCATTGGTTTCAATTGCGGCTATTCGACTCCCCACGCATTCTGGGCGCGGATGACTCAGATACTCAGCGTAAACCCCAGCAAAGCGGGAGGTCTTAGGCAAGTAGAGCCAGTCTGCCTTTGAGATATATCTTATCCCCAAAGCCACCGCCTGAGTGCTCATCATAGTTTCTCCTTTCTCCAGGAAACGCTGAAGGTCGATGTAGCCTTCGACGAGAACATCCGTCTCTACTTCGAACTTCTGCCCAGAAGCTTTGAACTGCTTGAACAGGAAAAAGTAGGACAGATGTGCCGTGCCCTTTTCGACAACGACGTAGTCGAGGTCACGGGCGTTGAGTTTGTCGTGAACGCGATGCACTTCAATTCGGCCTGGGACATCAGAGACGATGTTGTGGCACAGATGGTAAATCGGGCTGTTAGCCTTCACCTTCCAGAAAGTCTTTATTCGACAGTGCCCCTGCTCGTCACAATAAATTTGGTTCGTTCTTTCGAGATCGTAGGAGGTGGCAGAGAAGATATTGGCTAAGTGCTGGCGCATTGCATCCTCATCCGTAGGTGTGGGCCGGAGGGCTAGATTTGCCGTTGGATTCTTCAGTGCCTCAATGACCGTCTGCACTATCCGTCTACGGAAGTCATTCTCCCACCCAAAGAGCTTTGGGTCATAGCTGATTAGCCGTAGATGCCGGTAGTCAAATGGGACATCCGCAATATCCTGCGTCAGCAATAGCACTGGTTTGCGCAAAGCGTGTGCCATGCCAAGTTCGTAGCTAACGTTAGGATTGCGGCCAGTGACATCGGCCAGACAGATGTCTGCGCGCGCAATTTCCTTGTGGATGTCTTCCACGATGACGCCTGTGCCGTAAATCTCATCTGCTCGAACGCACGCTATACCGGTGCTCGTTAGAGCGGGGCGGATGACGTCGGCGTAGTAGCCGTCGAAGTAGGTTCCAAACGGCATGATGACGAAGCATGTGGCCATGATAGTCTCCCGGGCTGTCAGAGGTACGCTTTTAGAGTAACGCGTGGTGAGCCGGGGATCTTGCTCTTCTTCGCCGATCCGGGCTAATTGGTGGCGAGATTGATCAGCGCCTATTGAGCGCACTTCGGCGGGAAGCTTCTGCAGCGTTATCGAGCACACCCAAAATTTACACTCCATGTGAAAACGCAGTCTAGAAGTTTTCTTGTGGAATCAAGGCCATCGAAGGATGTCGCCGAAATTCCTGTGATTCGTTGCTATAGGCCGTGGTGAACAAGATGAATCTTGCGTGATTCAGCCTTCCATCGCAGTAGCTCTTCCCGTCTGAGTAGCCCTCTTTGCAGCACGTTGGGAGACTTTTGCAATATCCGAGCGACTTGCTTTATTCTGCATCCACGTTCCGGTTGCCGCATTAGAGTCGGCCTCAAGTCCGGCAAAGGCGCGGTCGCCAGGACGCAACGTCATCGCATGGAGGTGAATCGCACCATGAATCAAATTGCACAACGAGTATTCGTCGCGCTTGCCATCTGCCTTGTCATCGCGCAAAGCGTGGCGATCGCGCAAAACCTTGGAGCAGCTCCGCAGACGAACGTCGCCGTGCAGGGCCAAACCGGAGCGCAACCGGAAGGCGCGTTCCTGAATTTCGTGAACTGGGTAGGCAACGTCATTGCGCCCGTGGGTGCCGGGGTTGCGGTGCTGGGTGCCGTCGGAAGTTACGCCACAGGACGCGGAGTATTCCGGTGGCTAACCACGGCGGCCGGACTACTTGCAATCTCGGGCCTCACCCGGTTGATCGAATTCTGGATCTCGCAGGGTGGAGCCGGCGTTTCCTAAACCGATCGCTTGTCAAACGGCCTAACGAAGGCAGGCCGGCGCGATTGAGATCAAGCCGGCCTGCTGGATTTACGATCTGGGGAAAACAATGGCAGTTCCACAGCTCATCCTTGATGGCATCCGCTTTCTGCTCGCACTCGCCGCGCCGGCATCGCTGGTCGCGCTCGTGCTAGCTGGGATCGCGTTGCGGCGCGAGGGAACGACGTCTTTCTCGGTGGGCGGTGGAGGATTTTCGAAATGGATGTTCTGGGCGATTGTGATGATCACACTTCCACAGATGTTTGGATGGTTCGCGTTTTGGGGCGTTGGTGCGCCGCTTCCCGGTGGTGGCATCGGGAACGGGTGGATGGCGGCATTCTCGAACGACGCGACGAACTTGGTGAACACCCTCGTAATAGGTCGTCTCGTTCCCGTGCTCGCCGCATGGATGGTGCTACGTTCGGTGCTCGATTTCAGCGAAGGATACACGCCACTCGCATCGATTCTCGGCGCGATGTTTCTTCTCTCGATTCCGACGAATGCTGCGCTTCTCCAAGGCTGGAACGATGGAACTCGGTTTGGCACTGCGGCAGTGCTCGAAGGGGCCTGGACATACACGGCAAGCCGAATCATGCCGATCGCGGCGGCACTGGCGGTTATCGGCGCAATTATCAACTTCGCGTTTGGGCGGCCTGCGCTGCGGCTGCTTGGATGTGCAGCAGCATTCCTTACTGTATCTGCACTTTGGAAGCTTGTTGTTTCGATGATGTGACATTCGAGGCTTTATGAACTTTTTGAACGGCATCACGAACTTGACGAATTGGATGGGCAACGTCATCATGCCCACCTTGGCAGCGCTATTCTTCGCGCTCGGAGTTTTGCGATTTGCACATGGTCAAGCCCACACCTACACGCCGTGGGCTGGCTTCTTGTGCCTCATGGTCTCGGGAATCCTGCGAGGCATCGAGAAATTCGCGACCCAGGCCGCGTGGAACAACCCGGACCTTGTCTGGATCACACTACGAGGCCTTGTCAATTGGACTTGCAACGTCTTTCTGCCGGTATATGCAGTTCTCCAACTGCTGCAGGGGTTCCTGCAATATTCCGGTGTTGGCCACCGTGTCTACGCCGGTGGCGCATGGATGCGGCACTTTGCCGCTGCCGCTCTCTGCCTTTCGCTATCAGGACTGCTTCGGCTCGCCGAATGGTTCATTACGAAAGGGCTCGCGGGTATTAGCTGAAGAGGAGCAATCGATGGCACTGAATATTAGTCCTGTTCACCGAAATCTGCACACACGCGTGACGTTCCTGCACCTTGAATTCGAGGACTGGTTCGTCGTGATCGGATTGGCGGCTCTTACCAACATCTTTGGGCGCTGGGTGGACCGCAGCATCTTCGGGATCCCGATGAATGTGTGTCTACAGTACATCGTGCCAGTGCTGAGCGTGCCGTTCTTGATGCTGTTTAAATACGGCAAGCCGAACGGCTACTTGAAGGATTTCCTGGCATGGCGCACCAAGCCGCGGATCTACTGCGGCATGGAGCCAGACGCTCAAATCAACCTTGACTATCTTACGGAGGACTACTTCGATGCCAACAACTATCGAACAGCGTGATAGGTCGCTGCACCAGCCGGCCTTTTGCGAACTTCTGCCCGTAAGGGACATTCTGCATGACGTGATCGTCAGAACGACGGGCGCCTTTGTAGCCGGCTACGAACTGAGCGGAATCAATTCGTACTATCACAACGACGAGGGAAGGAACCGCACCAAAGTGGCCTTGGAAGGGCTCATCCGTTCTTTGCCTGAACGGTCGATGCGTATGCAGGCGCGCTTTGAAATCACTGAAGGGCTCGGAGATCTGCTGGAGAATTACAAGCAACAACGCCGAAGCGAGAATCCAACACTCTTGGCGCTCGACCGGGCAAGGATCGAAGCGTGGGTCGCCCGGGAAAAAGATGGCTTCTACCTGCGTCCGCTGCTGCATGCGTACTTTCACTGGAACCCCGTGGTTCATCACGAACTGCCAAGCGGGGGGCTCGGCAACTTCACCAAACGTATAAAGACCGATGGCTTCAGCTTGTCGGCGAATAAGTGCATTCAGCGTACCCGGCGTGAACACGAAGACCTTCTTTCCGAATTCGGTTCCATCCTTTCCGGAGTCGAACAGACTTTGAAGGCTACGGGCATGATGGTGCGGCGGCTGAGCGACGCCGAGATCTTTCTTGAGCTGAAGCGGGCGCTGAACCCGCTGCTGCGCGATCCGGTTCCCCTGCGGCGGCCAGAGTCGTCGCTTCGCTATCACAGCGCGCGCGAGCAAGTCGTCAATACCAACATCGAGCATGAGGAAGAAACCTACATTCGTGTGGGCGGTCTGCTGCACTCATTTGTGACGCTGAAGGATCTCCCTGACGCTACGTTCCCGGGGATCTTGCGTGATCTGGTTGGATTGGATTTTCCGATCACGGTGAACACCGAAGTGACGATTCCCGACCAGGCTGAGATGATCAGGCAATACAAGAGCCGCCTCAGAAAGATGCAGGCCGCGCAACGCGACTCGCAGGGCAATGTCCGCATCGATGTCGAAGCCCAGGTCGCACAGAAGCAACTCATGGAGACCCTGGAGCAACTGATTTCAAGTTCCCTGAAAACTTGCCGGACAAGTATGGTCATAGGTGTCCGAACGTCCAAGCCGGTTCAGAGTCACCGGGACTTGACGGAGCAGGAACGCGTGCTTGCGGATCGGCGTCACAAGGTGCTCTATACGGTGATGCAGATGAATGGCAGCCGAGGGCTGCAGGAAGATCTGGCGAAACGGCGGCTGTTCATCGGCGGGCTTCCTGGGATGGGCGAGGAGAACCAGCGCGAGAACGACTGCCTGACTTTGCATGCCGCTGATTTGCTGCCTGTCGAGACTTCCTGGCGAGGGATGCCGCAATCGCCGCTGATCTTGCTTGAGACGCCGCACCGGCAATTGGTGCCGTACTCGCCATGGGATCCGTCACTGGCCGATGCCAATCTTCTGATTATGGCGGCATCCGGTGGCGGCAAGACGTTTATGGCGATGTTGTTCCTGCTGATGATGGCGCGGATCAAGCCACTGATCTCGATCCTGGAACGCGGCGATTCATACCGGCCACTGGTGGAACTGATGGGTGGGCGCTGCGTGGATGTGGATCTGGAGGGCAGTGTCACGCTTAATCCGTGGGACTTGCCGCCTGGCTCAACCACGCCCGGCAAGGACAAGATCGCGTTCCTTAAAAATCTTACGCGGCACATGATCGGCGACAGCCCGAACTCGGACACTGCGCTGCTCGACAACCTGCTGAGCGAAGCCATAAGCCGCACCTACAAGCGTTGCGCAATTCGGCACTCGAATCCTATCCCGACGTTCAACGATTTGCGCGAGGAACTGCAGCAGTGGCGGGATGAAGAACGGATCGAACGAACTGTTGAGGAGGCGAAACTGGCAGGCCTGAAACTGCGCGAGTGGACTGGGGAGCGCGGGATCTACTCAAAGCTGTTTGATCAGCATACGACTTTGAAGGATGCTGACTGGCTCTTCTTCAATGTTGAGAGGCTCAGTGACGACCCGCGGCTTGAGACTGCAATGAGCATGATGATCGCTCACGCCATGCAGGAACGGGCGTCAGGGCGGACCGGCCAGCACAGCATCACCGTGCTCGACGAGTGTTGGTCGTTGCTCGATTCGAACGTGTTGGCGCCGGAAGTTGTCCAACTGTTCCGGACCGCTCGAAAGCGCGGAGGCAGTGTTTGGGGTATCTCGCAAACCCTTGAGGATTTCGTAGGAACCGAAACGCAGCCACGTATTCACGGCTCCGGAATCGTGCGGAATGTTTCCACCAAGATCATTGGACGGCAACCTGGTGATGTCAGCCCTTTGGCAACCCACTTGGCACTGAACCAAGTGGCTTTGAATGAAATCAAGCAGCTCAGCGCGCCCCGCAAGGGCCGAAGCGCCGACGTGCTTCTTGTGATCGGTGAGAAGGCTGAGACGACACAGACCGTGCGGCTTGTGCCGACATGCATTGAGTATTGGGTGTGTACGACCTTTTCACGTGAACGTGCATACCGGAACTACTTCTTCGCGCGAAACCCCAATAGGCCTCTGCTCGAAGTTTACGAGGAGCTTGCGAAAAAGTTTCCCAGCGGGCTTGCTGAAGTGCCCCCGCTTCCCGAGGAGGTGTCGGGTGCGGTAGCAGGCATGGCGTTGGCGGGAGGTGCTCGGCTATGAAGATGCTGTACCTTCTATTCACAAACCTGTTGGCGTTTTTTCTGCTTACCCGTGTCCGGCGCGTGGTGGCTCTGACGCTTATAGGGACGTTTGCGCTGACTATGGTCGCCCCGCCGCCGGCGAGGGCGCAGCTCGGCATCCCGGCTGTGCTCGCTGCCGCATCATCCGTCGTGAATCTGATCACCAACACGATCGGAGGGTTGCTCAACGCGATCCGAGGCACAATCGGTTCGATCAACGGCGCGCTTTCGCAGTTCAACAGACTTTGGCAAGAGGTTGTCTACCCGCTGCAGCTGATAAACCAAGCACGGGCCCTTGTGAATTCGATGATCGCCCAATATCGTAACCTACTCACGGCGCTGATGAGGGTGAACGTATCGAGCGCACAACTTCCCAATACAATGGCGCTCGAAAACGTCATGCGCGATCGTAGTACGGGCAACTTCGGACAACTCACCAACACTTACGGGCAGACCTACCGAGCTGTTCCGCAACCGGCCGATGCACACGCCATGGAGCGCGATCTGGCCGACATCGACGACGCGATGGCCTTGGCAAACCTCAAAACGCTGAAGGCCTCCGACGCAATGGTGGACCAGATGATGGAGGCTGCCAATGTCATTGAAGATGAGGGCGCGAACATGGCGCCGGGATCAGCGCCCTACCTCGCCGGAGCGGGAATGATCGCCTCAGTGAAGAGCCAGGCTATGATGCAACGGATGATCGCGGCCGCCATTCGCCAGGAAGCGGCGCGAGTGGCGCACGACAACACGGTAAGAAAGCGAAACGTAATGTTCGGCTCTCAATTCCGAACCGATGTGAAAACGATGTTCAAGAAATAGGAGGAACTCATGCTTGCTTTTCTGTTTGATGTATTCCACTGGCTTTGGCGAGAGAAGATGATCATCATCGCCGTGGTATTGGTTTTGGTGTTAATTGTGCCTCAGCCTGCCAGTGGCCAACTCTTTATCGACTGGGCCGTTATTGTTGGGGCGCTCAACGGGATTGGGACTACGATCAGCAACGTAATCGGCAGCGGTCTCCAAGCTATCAACGGCGCACTCGGAGCGGTCGGAAACCTTTTAAACACAATCAACAGCTTCTTTCAGAATCAGATTTACCCGCAGGCATCGATCAATCGAGCGCGCGGTGTTGTTGGGTCAGTGCAAGGAATCTACAATGTGATTCGGGGCCTCGTCAATCTGAACGTCTCAAGTGCGACCCTTGCAAACCCGCGCCAGCTCGAATCCGTACTGCTGTCGAGGAATCCCGCCAACATGGGTCAGGTGCAGGGTAGGTTCACGACTGTGTACCAGCCGGTCCCCGTGCCCACGGATGCTCCGCCGCCAGTGCGCGACATGATTGACATGACAGACGCGACGGCGCTGGCCGCTCTAAAGAAAGCTATTGCGATCGATGCCGCGGCGGACCAATTGATGGACGCTTCGGACCAGCTCGCAGCGGAACTGGGACAGGCAGCCCCGGGGACCGCGCCGATGATCGAGGCGCAATCCGCGGCGATGCTCGTGAAAGCCCACGCCCTCACCCAATCGGCTATGGCCGAGTTGTTCAGAATCCGAGCCATCGATATGGCGAATACCGGGGCGGGCCTGAAGCTCAACGCAAACCATGCAAGCGACACTAGGCGCGATCTAACGAACATGTTCAAGAAGTGAGGAGGGATGATGTTTTTCTTCGAGCAAACATTTCAGACAGTCCTCAATGGCGTGGCTGGGCCGATGGGCGCGATTACGAATATCGCAAACGCCATTCTGCTCCTGTGCGCCCTGTTCGCAGTCTATGAGGCTTACGCACGCGGCGGCGACGCGCGGATGATCGGAATCGCCGCCGCGAAGTTTCTCTTCTTGGGTCTGGTGCTTTCGAACTACGACAGCATTTTTCGTTCCGTTAACAGCGCGTTCAACCAAGTCGCTGCTGCCATCTCGCCCAACGATTGGGCCAACAACTGGATGGTTCAGGTGAATCAGTACTTCAATGGGCTGGGCAATGCGAGTTGGTTCAACCTCGTAGTCAGCAGCATCGTGGCGCTGATTAGCGTACTCGTGCAGCTGATCGCGGCGGTCATTTTCCCGATTAGCCTTTTGATCTTCACGATTCTCTATTGCCTGTACGGAGCAATACTGTACACGGTCGGGCCGCTGGTGCTCGCTCTCTATCCAGCTTTCGGCGTTGGACAACTGGCGCGCAGTTATCTGGTGAACTTGTTTGTCTTTCATGCGTGGGGGATTGTCTACGCTTTGTTCAGCGTTCTGCTGACCGCGATAAACGCAAACAGCCTGGCCGCGATGCTGGCCTCCAATAGTCTGGGAGGCTGGTTTCAGGGGGCCAGCACAGCACTGTTGATGTCGCTGGCTAGCATTCTGTTCGCGATCATGGTCGCGCTCATCCCATTTCTTGCCAGACGCATCGTAACCGGAGAGATCGGGAGTTCCATGATGACGATCGTTCACACGGTCACCACTGCGGTCGGCTCATTCAAGAGCGTGGGCTTCAACGGCAAATGAATGGACGGCAGATAAAACAGGAGACGCATAATGTTCTCGCGCAAAACGAATACCATTTCAGACCTAGCTCCGGAGAAGGTGCACTACACGAAATACTACGAACACGACGGCCAGCTTCGTGCTTACGCAAACAGATCGATGTTGATGGCCGGACTGTTCGGAGTGATCGCTTTCATCTCGCTGCTGTTCGCCATCTATGTCCGGCTGCAACCACCCACGGTAATCCGAGTCTCGGCGGATGGCGAAGCAACGGTGGTTGGCGGTAGGCCAATCACCGGTTCCGTGACCGAGGGCATCTTGAAAGTCCTCGCAGCAACGCAGACAGGCGAGGTGGCTCCCATCGATATCGAAGGACGGGCCGCAGTGCGGAGGTTCCTCGAAAGTTATCTCCGCTACACGCCAACATCGGTGGATAAGAATCTCGCCGATGCGCTCAACATGATGACCCAAAATCTGCGCGTCTATTGCCTGAATCAGCTCCGAGATCAGGACCTGATCGGCAAGATCAAAGAGGAGCAGATCACTTCATCCTTTAAGATCCGGTCCATCCAACCAGTTCCAGGTCAGCCATGGACTTATCAGGCCTTCGGAGTAAAAGAGGTCCATCGCATTCGAAACAAGAGTGAGTTCACCGACAAAATTGTTGGCAAGTACCATGTGCGGCTGATTCAGGATCGCCGCTCTGAGCGCGTGCCAAGCGGTCTTCTCGTTGCTGAATATCGAGAGGAACAGATGGTTGGAGAGAAGGACGTCGGTCTACTGCAGGAATCTGGCCTGTTGGACCGCTAAGAGTTCCGCCGGTCCCGGTCTTCGAGAGGGCATCTCCGGATCGGGATCGCCGGCGGACAGTGAGTCAGTTTTAAGAAAGGAGTGACAGACGATGGCGACATTAACAACTGAGACGCCGGTAGGGGCCAATGACTCTAACCCTCGGACGAAAACCAAAGACCGTTTCAAACGCCGTAAAGGCGGCCGGATCGATGAGTCCGGTGCGCGCTACTTCCTGGTGAAAACCTCGGGGGCGGACAAGATGGAATTGGGCAACGAAGC
>Ga0118677_10001873_pt1 | contig 43534 bp, 26 predicted proteins | sample AliMusrvi5mmetaG_FD_86154 | JGI IMG/M metagenome (GOLD analysis project Ga0118677, IMG submission 86154)
AATAAACTTTAACTTTGCTTATGGCATTCTCAGGTATGATAAATCTTAAATCAGGGCTGTTAACTTTGGGGGGTCAATTTGATGCGTATAAGAGGGGTCAATTAGAGCGTAATATCCAATCATGGCACACCCCATGATTTTATCTTTGGGGACGACAATATTGATTTTATTGATATTTCCAATACACTCCCCAAAGTATAAACTTGAAATAATAAACAACCGGAGGGTTTTCAACAACTATAAAAGTCAGTGGGATGATCTTGAAAATGATGGAACCAGTGACTTGATATCAACTTGTAACAGTAACACCGGGATGGCAGGGGTAACCGTAAACCTTCATCCCACAGGACATGTGGAACAATGGGATTTCCGGGGACAGTTTAAATTTGAGGATGATAATTTCATTTTCACAGGGGATTATGATGGCAATGGAAAACATGAGATTTATGCATTTACGCTTTCAAATGATACGGTTTACCTGAACTCCATATCTGATTTCTATCACTTAAATCGCACCATTTGTAATCTGTTTATCACAACAGTAGGCCTTGTAAAAGGTCAATCGGATGTAAGCATTGCAGCGGTTCATATGGCAGATCTAAACCATGACGGGTACAAGGAATTAATTTTTTCCATCAATGCGGGGTTTTCAATCTACCCAAGGGCAGTTTTCATCTTTGATATCAAAAACAAAAGACTGTTAAAATCTCCAGAACTTGGGTTTTATCCCACAAACCTGGTTCTTGCTGATTTTAGAGGAAACGGCAATATTGAGATCGTACCAGCAGGATATGCGCCAAAAAACATTACCGCCCAAGTTGTTCAATTTAATGACAGCAGTTCCTGGGTCATGGTGCTTAACAGCAGACTTCAGTTTGTATTTCCGCCCGTTGAACTGCCCGGAAGGCTTGGAGGGATTTTTCCTGTTGTATTTCCATCTTCTAAAGGCAACAATCGACTAACAATAATAAGGAACATGCCACCCGGGGAAAGCAACAGGTATTGGTTATATATGTTTGATGCCGAAGGGAGGATAGTAAAAACAAAGCAATTGTTGAAAGTTGAACCTGAAACGCGAGCGGGTAATCCATTCGTATTGTTTGATAACAAAGTTGAGCGACTTATGATCCCTAACCGCAACGGTCAGATATTTTGCTTTGATACAATGTTCAACCTTGTTGAAAAGATCAATCTGGGCCAAAGCATTTCAGAGATGAGTTTAATTGATATTGACAATGATAACCAGAATGAAATCATTCTCCGAAATGATGAATTGAATCGCATTACTGTTTTCAGGAATAATTTCAAAGACCCGGTTTCCCTGAATGACATTAAACTTTACGATTACCGGCGGACAAGGTTCTCATTGATATATGGAATCCCGAACTCTCCCAGGCTATTTATTCATAGCGGAGATATGGAATACACCATTGTTTATGGTAAAACACCAATGCGCTTCATAAAGTGGATCATTTACCTGAGTATTTATTTGAGTATTTTATTGTTTACCATACTGGTCCGCAAAAATCAGAGCATTCAGCTTCGGAAGCGATACGATACCGAAAAAAAGATTACCGAGCTCCAGCTAAAGATTGTTCGTAACCAAATGGACCCTCATTTTACCCTGAATGCCATCAATACGGTCGTTGATGCTATTAATAAGGAGAATAAAGAAGAGGCTCGTGAAAACCTGGTTCATTTTTCCAAGATGTTTCGTTCGCTCGTTTTGTCTGCTGATAAAATCAAACGAACCCTGGGTGAGGAAATTGAATTCACTGAAAATTATCTTGCACTCGAAAAGTTCCGCTTTGGCAACCGATTCAATTACAAGATTGTGATCGATCCGGAAGTGGATCTTTCATGGGACGTACCAAAAATGGTCATTCAATCCTCGGTAGAAAATGCCGTGAAACATGGTCTGTTAAATAAAGATGCCGGTGGAGTAATTTTAATCCATGCTGCGCGGAACGATCATAAACTCAGCCTTGAAATTACCGACAATGGTGTGGGCCGTTCTGCCGCCTCTCAAAGAGAAAAATCTTCTACGGGGAAGGGCTTGGAGATCATGGAACAGTTTTTCATCCTTTACCATAAGATCACCGGCATCAAGGTTCAATCTTCAGTCATTGATCTGGAGGATGAAAATGGAATCCCCAAAGGGACAAAGGTAGTTGTTGAAATTTCTCTTCAATAATATCTATCTTAGCCTGATGATTTTGGCGACTTGACAAAATTTTTAACAGGAGCTATCATTAACGATTTCTTTTAATTTCGTGAGCAAATGGGACTATTCCTGCGCACCATTCTTGTCGACGATGAACCGATTGCAAGTGCAAACTTGGAGGCGTTACTTAAAGCTTACCCTGAAATTAAGGTAATTGACATCATCAGTGATGCTACAACGGCTGTGGAAGCAATTCTTGCGAAAAAACCGGATTTGTTGTTTCTCGACATCCAGATGCCTGGGAAAACCGGTTTCGAAATTGTTAAAGATTTGATGGAAGCAAACCAGGTTCCGTCAATCATTTTTTCTACTGCATATGACCAGTTCGCCATTGAAGCCATCCGCCATGCAGCGTTTGATTTCCTTGTAAAACCGGTTAACCCGGAAGAACTGAAACAAGCCATTGTAAGGTTACAACAACTGCCCTCAAAACCCAGCCAGGCAGAACAGCTCACCAGGCTGATCGAACGTACCCTCTCAAAACCAAAGATTAAGATCAGTACAACCGGAGGTTTTTCACTGATAAACCCTTCCGACATTATCTATATCCAGGCGGATTGGAACTATTCGGAGTTGTTTTTCGACCAGGAAAAAAGCGAGCTTGCAACCATGAATATCGGATCCCTTGAAGAGTCACTTCCTGGAAATGATTTCTTTCGCATCAGCAGGTCTTTGATTATCAATGTCACTTACCTGAAAAAGGTTAACCGGAAGAAACGGCAAGCCCTGTTGGTAAAGGATGGAAAGGAATATATCTTTCCAATCCCACTGCTAAACATTCGAAAACTTGAAAGGTTTCTTGATTATGGAACATCATGTCCCACCAGTTAAATCAATGGTTTGGGAAGGTTGACTTTCATATCCTTTTTTATTTGCCACCGGATTTGCCACCTTCCATATTTTCATGAACGCTCCTCAATATGATTAACCTTGAGTGAAAAATTCATTTTACTTGAAGACAATTTTCCTGAGAATTGATTGAAAAGCCTAACACGGATTATGACCTGTTTTTTATCATCTGCTTTTCGCTTATAAAACTTTTGCAGGGGAAATGTTTTAATGATAAGGGGAGTATCCATGTTTTCCAAATAGACTACAAAGATAGAAAATTAGACACCTAAATTAGACACCTATTATCAGTACTTTATAATTTTATAAAATTATAACTATCAGATAAACAATCATATATAATTTTATTGATCATGGTATAAAGGGAAATAAGAGTCCCGTCCGGTCCGCAAGAAGCCCCCACAAGGGGCTTTTTTTATGCCCGGGATTTCCTGAATATTTTCAAACTGTAAAATCGTAAGATGGTAAAATGCGAAATGGCGAAACAGTTTTCGCTATTTCGCTATTTCGCCATTTTGTTTCCTTTATTCCTTTACGATCTTCCTCACCTCAACCCTGTCATTTTTCATGAGCCGGATGGTGTAAACACCCGTTGCAAAACGGGTCATGTCCAGTTGTGTTTTGGAGGATGTCACCTTCTGCGTCAGCAGTTCCTGTCCGCCGATATTGAACAGGGACAAGGTGCCATTGACCGGGGTTTGCAATGTTTCGACGGTCAGGGTGTTTTTTACCGGGTTCGGGTAAATGCGCATCCCGCCCTGGCCTTTGTCCTGGTCATTCATACCAACCAGGATGGATTGCAGGTTGACCTTTTCAGCGTCGACAACCTCTTTGGTGGTCAGATCCTGGACCCAGGCAACCAGTTCATAATCGGTGACCAGGTTACCGCCCCAGGATGGAACGAAGGTGAAAGTTAAAGGAACCGTCACCTGGTTAGCGGTTTGCAAATTGATGGGTGTTCCGGAGGCATCGGGTGCCATGGCCCGGCTTACAAATTCCAGATGGGTCTGTCCCTGCCAGTTTACCTGGATATGCGACTGGGTCAATGCTAACTGCAAAACCAGGTTACTGTTTGCAAAAGGTGTTTCCCCGAACCTGTCAACGATGACCGAGAGGTTGTAGACGTTGCCGGTCCGGGTTCCTGCGCCGATGGTGATGCCAAAGGCGGTTTTTATCACATATTCTGATTCGTAAATCGGCAGATAAGAGGTATAGAGACTATTCGTATGATCTCCGCCGACCAGTTGTTTGATCCCGTCGAAGGTTGCCGTAGGATAACCGGTGGTTGCATAATAGGTGTTCCGTGCATTCGAAGCCGTGTAGGCATATGCGTCGCCGTTGTGATTTTCCACAACCGCTACCTGCTGGCCATTGGTAACAAGGTCATCGGCCCCCATGGCAGCACCCGGGCAATACTGGCACCATGTACCGGTCCCGATTTCCAGTAAAACGTATTGTTTATTGTGGGTGTAGGTGTATACCGTTTTCGCCAGGGTGTCGTTGGAGTGATCCATATCTGAAGTCAACGTAGTATAAACTTTCATTTTATAGATTGCCTGCGATGCGGGAAGTGTGAGGGGTGTGAAGCTCACAACAGCTGTGTCCCACGAGGCCAGTGACGCCACGGTCTGAACATTGGAGTAGATCTCACTGTTTGCATAATTATAAATTTTGCAGGTCACATGAAACCCGGTTTCCGCATTGATGCCCGTATTTTTTATCGTGGCTGAAGGCGTAACGGGTGTCGTATCAGAGACATAGGTCGGGTTGTTGATGGACATGGTTGACAAATCGTCGGCCGGGGGAACGACTAGACTGACATCATCCACGAACATGTTGTCGCCATACTGGCTGTATCCTCTGAAAATAAGGTATTTGGTTCCTGAAAGACTGGCGGGAAGCAGGTAGCTGTGCTTGTACCATCCATCCACCGGGTTGAATCTCGGGATCGTTGCCAGCCATGTTGCCCCGGTCAGGCTGGCCGTGGCGTTGTAATATATACCGATGCTGTCATTGTAGATCGGCCAGCCCGAATCGGCATACTGCCAGAAACTGAAAACATGCACGGAGGCACCGGTAAAGGTCAGCGGGGGGGAGACCAGCAAAGCATTCGCCCCGCCCAGGTAGTCGTAACTGTTGTATTCTGCCATGCCAGCCCCGCTGTGCGGGGTGCAGGTGGGCTCGGTACCGGCGGTTACCCGTTTCCACAACCCGGAGCCGCCAACCTGGATGTTCTGCCATCCGGATGGGGGAAAAGAGGTCCCGTCAAAACTTTCATTCAGGGTTTGCGCCCATCCTGACAAAATAAATGCCATGGAAAACAGAAACAAGCAGACTTTTTTCATTTTTTTTGTGTTTAAGATGTTCAAGAAATAATGCTTTTCCGAAAGATTGAACCGCGAACCGGAAGGCCCCCGGCAGGAGGTGCAATTTAATCATTTTATCCCTACCCCCATACACGAATATCCGTCAAATCCGGCACCGCGATTTTTCCTTGTTTTATCGCATTATTACCCGCTGGTATGCTGCCTGTAAAATTTCCTTCCCTAATCACAACAGGCGGTTTGCTCTTCAAGCACGATGACCGAGGGGTCGTTTTCCAGGTATCCAGGGCATTCCTGGCGTGAAATGTTGACCACGACCACCCGGTATCCCCCTGCAACCGCTTCATGGTACTGCCCTGGCGTGGGAATGAAATTATAGGATGGGAAACCGGTGTAGAACATGCAATCGATATACGACCTTCCCTTCAGGTTGAAAACGACGGAGTTGCGGGGTAACAGCACCTTGTATCTCAGGAAGGCTTTCCTGTTTTCAACCAGGATCTTCGGGCATGGGTCATCGGGATTGTTGATGGTATGCTTCCGGATGAGCTCGCCGACCCGAAGGTTGAAGGCGAGAACAACCGCCAGCAGAAGGAAGGTGGCAGTTTTGAAAAGAACGGGTGACAGCTTTGACCGGGTCCGTTGTCCCAGGATGAAATCCAGTACACAGCCCATGGCGATAAAGATCGGCATCGAGACCACAAAGGTGAAACTGGCCATTTTGGAAGTGGCAAGCGAGTAGAAGATATAAACCATGACCGGCATGGCCATCACGGCTGCTTTGAGCCGGGCGGACGCCCCGTTTCTCCTGGAGAGCAGGATCAGCCCGGCCGGGATCAGCACTATGGATACAATTCCGTAGAGATAGGGCAGGTTTGCCAGGTAGTACCACCAGGGTTCCGCACTCCCCTCGAGCCCTTTCGACAGGTGGTCGAAACTGAACCGGTATTCGGCCATGGCTTCGGCAGGATATTTTACGAGAATCCATACCTGCCAGGGAACCACCACCAGGCAGGTTATGGCAAATGCCGTTGCGAGGTGAAACCAGGATTTCCTGTCTTGCCGCGCTCTCTTCGAAGCGACGATATATATAAACCAGCCGGCGTAAACGACCAGCCCTGCGAGCCATTTGGTGAGCACGGCAAAACCTGAGAACAACCCGGTGAGCATAAGCCAGGGCAATTTCCCTGAACGGGTGTATTCAAGCCAGGCCCAGGTGCTGGCAGAGACATAAAAAAGGAAGACCACGTCGTTGTGATCGACCCCGCGGTGACCCGAGATCAATTCCACGAGGTAGAAAGAGGTCGGCACAAACAGGGCGGCAAAATATCCGGTATCCCGGTTTACCAGGATCTTTCCCGACCGGTAGGTCACGGGGACCAGCAGGGCAGAGAGCAGGGCGCTCGGGAAGCGAACGGCAAATTCGCTGAAGCCGAATATTTTATAACTGGCAACGATCTGCCACAGGAAGAAGGGCTGCTTGTGAAGCCACACCAGCGACCGGTCCCACCGGTCGTATGGCATGGTGATTACCGGGTTTTCATACAGGGTTGGCCGCCAGGGGTGGCTCAGCAGGTTCCTGGCCACCAGCGCGTGAAAACGTTCATCCCAGAGGTTCAGGAATGGATCGAGCATTGCGGTGAAAAGGAAAAATGCAAAGGTGGCCAGGAAGAGCATCCAAACCGCCAGGGTATATCTTCCACGCTGGTAACAGGTAAAACTTACCAATGCCAGGAGCAATCCTGCGACCAAAAAGCCAGTCCGGGCATCGGCATGAAAAGGTCCGGGTATCAGCATGGCAGGGCTGTTTTCATCTCCTTGCGTTGAAATAACTTTCGAATGATTCGCAGTTGCTCACCAGTTCCCCGTAATATTCGGCATAATGCTCCCGCAGGTCCCGGGTGAAGCGGTTGGCGGTGGTTGGCGGTGGTGGGTAAATGTCGCGGACCGCATAGCTTGCCGCGTAATCCTCGCAGCGGGCTGCCATGCGGAGACAGAGCGCTGCGAATTTCCTGTTTTTCGACAACTCCCCGGCCTCCAGGTAATATTGTTTTGCAAGCCGGCAATTGTAGTACTCGTCGTCATCTTCCAGTTTCGAAGGATGAAGGTAGGCGGTCCAGTAATAACGACGCATCATCCATGAATTACCGTACTGGGTCATGTTCAGGTAGCAGTTCGCCGCCAGGAAGCAGAAAAAGGGCCGGTCGGATACCGATGGATCTCCCGCCTTCTTTAAATAGCCGATCAGCCTGCGGGTGATCCCGGCTTTGTTAAACCGTACCGTATCGCCGGGTGTCCGGTTATGTTCACTGTACATGTTGGCATAGAATGGATTGGCATCCAGGTAGGTTTTATAAGGATAAAATGATGAAGTCCAAAGCGTATCCTTTACCTTTTCAAAACTCAGCAGGGCGGCATCCAGGTTGTTCTGCCTGATGTATTTTGTCCCGAGCAGGTCATAGAGCCTTGGGAGATCGGGCCTGATGACCCGGTACTTCCAGGTACTGTAGGCGTCTGTGGCCCGGGCTGACTCGACATCCGTGATGAGGTTGTGGAGCTGGGCAGGGGTGTACTGGGCGTCGAGGTAGAAAAAATAATCATCATAATAATCCACGAAGAGGGTATAATGGTTGATGGCGGTCTTCCAGTAAACACCGTTCCGCCAGTAGGCTTCGTCGGGCTGAGGATCGGTGCGCGCCTTCAGCTTTGAAAGGAGGATTGCTGCATCCGTCGTATTGCCCCCGTATTCGAGTTCCCTGGCTACGGCAAAGACAAATTTGTTGTTTGCCGCCGCAAACTCACGCATCAGCACCGACCGGGCCTGCATAGGAATGACAGGGGTATCTTTTTGTTGCTTTAAAAGGCACAACGAGACAATCATTTCCAGCTGCAGGGCTGCCGGTGCTCCTTTGCGGAGATTTTTTTGAATGAGGTTGATTTCGCCGAGTGATGCGTCATAATTACCGGTCATATAAAGCAGGTATGCTTTTGAAACTTTCCACAACAGCGGGTTTTCTACGACGGAAGGATCGGCGGCATTGACAAATTCAAGCAGTTTCTGCGCATACTGCCGGTCTTCCCTGATCCGGGCCCCGGGATAAACCTGGTCTCCCTCGTCCCATTGAATGAGCGAGGGCCCGAACCGGGTGTAATAGGGGGTGTAGATCCAATCCTCCAGTTTATTGACCTCCCGCAGCAGGAGAAAACTCAGACCCTGCAACCGGGGATTCAGGGTGTACAGTTTCTTCATGACTTCAAGGGTCTTGCCGGTATTCCTGAACCCTGACATCATCCACACCGCTGTGACCTCATCGTTGTTGTGGGCAAAATGAAGGGTTTTTTGCACCGGGATGGCCTTGTCGTACGAATAGAAAACCCGGGAACGTTTGTCGGGCGCATGCATGAAAACCTGGGCCGCATTGAAATTCCGGCGGATGCTGTCGGTTTCGGTAAAATTCATGAAGTGAAGGCTCCAGTAGTAGAGGATGTCCCTTTTTTTTCGTGTCGCGAAGAATTCACGGAAAAGGTTTGCGACGGTTTTGTTGTCCTCGTTATACCATGCCAGGCGGATGGCCAGGAAGGCATAACGGGCACGCAGTTCCCCGTCGCCGGATGTTCGTGCGCATGCCAGGGCATGATCGGCCAGGCGCACCCGCTGCGGTACGCGTGCATGTTCTTCCCGCTCCCAGGGATCGTCGAGCACCGAGTTGTAGGGGCTGCATTTGCGGGCGAAGGCAAGGTAATTCAGCGCGGCCGTGTCGCTGGTGTTGCGGAGATACCGGATGAAGGTATTGGTAGTGCGTGGGTTGTTCGTTTCATCGGCAGCTCCGTAAATGGCTTTAACGATATCCTGTTCGCCGGGAATGTTCCGGCATCGTTTGCGCCAAAGGGTGGTGTTCTCTTTGGTCCATCCCCTGCAGGAGTCGTTGATTGCAATATATTCCCTGAAATAGTTCGAGGAATAGAACTCCCCGGCCGCGTAGTAAAAGTCGGCAAACCCCGCATAGGGAAATACGGCCGGTTTCATCAGCGAAAACCGGATATCGTCGCCGCCGGGATAATATGGGCCGCAGGCAAAAGCGCCCTGGAACAGGCTAATGTATAAAATCAGAAAAGAAACCGCTGAGTGTCTCATGATCAAACCCGGATAAATAGTCATTGTCAAGACTGAAAAGGATGACCGTCCGGCTGCTGTCGGCCGGGAGGTACTTTTTTAACAGCGCGGTTGCCCCGCGGATCGTTTCTGCCGTCACCGACTCGGCCTTGACCTTGTCGCCGGCCCGCAGGTAGAGTTTGTCGAGTTCCCGGTCGGCCGTTACCTCATACCAGAAAGGCTTCAGCGGCCTGAGGATGCTGTCGAGTTCATGGGCTTTGGGATGGATGATCCCGGCAAACTGGTTGTTCTGGAAAACTTCCATCCATGAAAAAACCGGCAGTGCGACGTCGAGCGGAACCGGGTATTTACCGGCATGTTCAAGATAACTTTCAAGCTCATGGTTGTCGAGAATCGAGTTTTTGTCGTCATTGGCCATGGGGCTGAGGAGGTTGTAGCACATGAGGACCGCACGGTCGGCAGGAGGGACTCCCGTTTTTTCCCGGTACTTGTATGGGTATAACCGCAGGGTGCATGAGATGGTTTTCCGGCTTGCCTCCTTCATTTTACGGAGCAGGTAGAAATAATTTCCGGATGTTTTCGATGTCCAGTCGCAATCGAGCTGGATCTCCCTGAAATCAGGTCTTTCGCGGTTGCCCATGTTGTTGTAATATTTGGACACCAGGAAGGTGATGTTATCGGCCAGCGTGTCGAGGCATCCATGGGTAACGTTGAGGAACACTTCGTTCTTCAGGTATACAACGGGGATGATTTCAAGGTGCGTCATTTCATCCCTGAAGATGCTGTCGGATTCGTAACTGTATTCATAGTCCCAGATGTGCAGGTCGGTTTTTGACAGCGGTACCGGTCCGAGCACGGGATCGGTGGAAACGTCGAAGAACTTCACATAAAGTTTTTGAATCTTCTGGTCTCTCAGGTAACCGAGTTCGGCACGATCGAGGCTGTAATTGCCCGTTTTCCAGTAATAAAAGGCCCTGCCGGCCCCGGTCGACCGGCTGCTGCAGGCGCTGAAAGAGCCCAGCAACATCAGCATGACAATTGCCCGTGAAAAGACTTTGAACATGGTTTGGTCCCCGGATGTTATTTGATGGGGATTTTCTCCCCTAAAAACTTTGGCTGCTTGTCAAACAAAAGGTCGATATATACCTTAACGCGGGCCAGTTTTTCCCTCACCTGCGTTTTGAACCCGTAGTAAGCGGATACCTCGCGGGCGTTGAACCCGATGGCGTCGATCCCGTTGTGCCGGGCGATATAAACCGCCCGCTGGTTCTGAAACTCCTGGGAGATCACCGTGAAGTTGTTCTGCCCGAAAATCTTGAAGGCCCTGATCATGGAGTCGAAGGTACGGAATCCAGCGTAATCGAGGTAAATGACCGAATCGGGAATCCCTGCCTGCACCAGTTCTTTCTTCATCACGGTAGGTTCATCGTAATAGCGGTTGCTGTTATCGCCACTGATGATCATGCACCTGATCTTCCCGGCCTTGTATAGGGACAGGGCGGCTTCGATCCTGTACTTCCAGTATTCGTTTATCTTTCCTTTGCGGGCAAATTTTGAGGTGCCGAGCAGCACCCCGGCCTTTTTGGCAGGGATTGTACGGACATCCTGGTATATGAAGGGCCGTGTCGACCTGTTGATATGGAAATTCAGGATGAAGATCGCAAGAATGCAACCTGCTGCCAGGGCCCCCGATATCATCAGAATCCTTTTCATTTCCTGCCTTTGATCGTGTTAACTGTTTTGTGACGTGTAAAAAGCGTTTTCGTTACAGTTCTTCATAAGCATTGTATTGCCCGGTTAAAAATGATACAGGAAAGCGATGCATGATGACTGTCCCGAGTAAACCGGGAGAAGTGAAAAATCCTGTTTTTTTGTACTTCGGTGCAGCCATGGGACCAGGAAACCAATGGCTGATCCAACCACGGCACCTGCCAGGATATCGGTAGGGAAGTGGGCCCCCGACGAATAACTCAGGTATCCGACGGCCCCGGCTGCAAGCATCGATCCTCCCCAAACCACGGGCCGCCATTTTGACGACGGGTAATAGGCTGAATAAACGGTTGACAGGAATACTGCTGAAGAAAATGCCATGGTGGCATGCAAGGAAAAAAATGACTGAGCCGCGTCGGCTTTTAATTTCTCCTGCATCGGTGCAGCCGGGTTGTAGACGAAAGGCCTGGTCCGCCGGAAACACCCTTTGGCAATGTAGGGCAGGGAGGCCGAAAACATCAGCGCTTCCGCGTACATCATGCCGATCACCCAGCCATCGTGCCTTGGGGCCTTCCCGGTTAAAAAGAGGGCCGGCGAGGCGATACAGCCCAGGGCGATGACGGTACGTGCCTGGTCATTCCGGGCCGAATAGTTTTTGGTGGCGCCCCGGTCGAAGGCGTTGACGGTACCCGCATCAATCTGGCTGATCTCGCCGGGTGTAAGTGCTTTGACCTGGTTAACGAGGGTGAGCCCGGCGATGGAGGCAACAACTCCCGAACCTGCAAGCAAACCCTCCCTGCTCCATGATAAACGGTAGGGAGATTGTGCGCAGAGGGGCTGTGCCGTGAAAACCAGCCACAGGATAAAGTTAATTAGGAATGGGAATCTCCATCTCCCGGCCAGGAGAATGCTATAACCACATTGGTTTACAGCATGCTTCAACAGCCCGGGTATGGTGGTCATGGGTTCTATTTCGCGTAACTCACGGCCCTGGTTTCACGGATCACGGTGATCTTGATCTGCCCGGGGTAAGTCATTTCGCTCTGGATCTTCTTTGAAAGGTCGAAGGAGATCTGGTTGGCTTCCACGTCGGTCACCTTGTCGGCGCCAACGATGACGCGCAGTTCGCGTCCGGCCTGGATGGCATAGGTCTTCACAACGCCGGGGTAGCTGAGGGCCAGTTCTTCCAGGTGTTTCAACCGTTCAATATAGGCTTCCACCACCTCGCGGCGTGCTCCAGGTCGCGCTCCCGAAATGGCATCACACACCTGCACGATGGGGGAGATGAGGTTGTTCATCTCGATTTCATCGTGGTGGGCGCCGATGGCATTGATGATCTCCGGCTTTTCCTTGAACTTTTCGGCCATTTTCATGCCCAGCACTGCGTGCGGCAGTTCCGGTTCGGTATCGGGGACCTTCCCGATGTCGTGGAGCAGCCCTGCGCGTTTGGCCATCTTGGGATTGAGGCCCAATTCGGCGGCCATGGTGGCGCATAGTTTCGACACTTCAATGGAGTGTTGGAGCAGGTTCTGCCCATAGGATGAGCGGTATTTCATCTTCCCGATCATGCGTACCAGTTCGTGGTGCATGTTGTGGATGCCCAGGTCGATGCTAATGCGCTTGCCGGTCTCGATGATCTCCTGTTCGATCTGTTTCCTGGTCTTGGCAACCACCTCTTCGATGCGGGCGGGGTGGATGCGGCCGTCGGTGACGAGTTTATGGAGCGACAGGCGGGCGATTTCGCGGCGTACCGGGTCGAATCCCGATAAAATGATGGCGTCGGGTGAATCGTCGATGATGATCTCGACACCGGTCAGTGATTCCAGTGTACGGATGTTCCTGCCTTCGCGGCCGATGATGCGTCCCTTGATCTCTTCGCTTTCGATGTTGAATACCGACACGGTGTTTTCAATCGCATGCTCGGAGGCGGTGCGCTGGATGGTTTCGATGATGATCTTTTTGGCCTCGGTGTTGGCGGTGAGTTTGGCTTCGTCGATGATGTCCTTCATATGGACGATCGCTTCCGATTTGGCTTCCTCCTTCAGGGTTTCAATAAGGGTCGCCTTGGCTTCAACAGCAGAGAGGCTGGCAATGGCTTCCAGTTTTTCAACCTGGACCTTCATCGCTTTGTCGAGGTCGGTTTGTTTCTTGGTAATGATCTCCATCTGCTGGGCCAGCGTTTGCCGGATGGTGGCGATCTCCTTTTGCTTCTTGGCGAATTCGTCCACCTTCAGGTTCAGGGTGCCCTCTTTTTGTTTCAGCCGGTTTTCATTTCGCGCAACCTCTTCGTTCTTTTCATGAATGAATTTTTCATGTTCTCCCTTGAGTTGCAGAAATTTTTCCTTGGCCTGCAGGATCTTCTCTTTTTTAACGACTTCGGCCTTTTCCATGGCCTCCTTCAGCAGGACATCGCGTTTGCGCTCGAGCGCCCTGTTTAAAATGGTACCTGTAAGCACACCTCCAAGGATGACCCCGGTCACCCCGATAATGATATATAGCAGAATTCCTCCCATTGGATTTGGTTTTTTGCAGCGGCTTCCCTAAAGGAGCGCATGCAGTATGATTAGTTAATGTGAAGGAAAGTTGGAGAAAGCCGGGAAAAAACCCGCAATCAATCAGCGAGGTATTGATAAACCTCATACGACACGATTAGGAATGCCAGGTTTTTCGAACGTCCACTGTCGGAAATGAATCCGTTCTGCCACCGAAGCGGCAGTGAGGCCTGTCCTACGAACAGATGAGTCATACCCTGATATTTGTAATGTTAGGTTTACAAACTGTCTGAAAGACTGCGGGTGTATTTTCAGGTTTTTTTCAAAGAACAGTTACGGCTGAAAAGTATTCAGTTGTTCATCAAGTGCCTGGTTGAGAGAAACCAGCTTTGCCTGCCATTGTTTCTCGTTATCAGACAATAAACGATCATTTTTCAGGTAACCCGTTGCATATTCCAGCGCTACCATGGCAAGGAGGTCCTGTTTGTCCTTGTACGCATAACTTGCCGAATAATCCCTGATCCGTTTATCGATCAGTTTGGCAGCTTTGCGGAAAAGTTCCTCGTGTTCTTTGTCTATCGCCAGGCGGTATGAGCGCTCGGCAATTGGTAACGATATGGAAAGTTCGTCCATGGGTGTTTTCCCGATTCCTATACTAAGTATTTAACAGCCCGATACATTTATCGATTTCCCGTACAAGTTCGTTGATTTTCAATTTTGCTTCAACGTTTCCTTCTTTATTTTCAAGTGTTTTAGCTAGTTTAAGTATTTTAACGGTTTCTTCAAGTTGTCTGATCTTCTGCTTTTGTTCCTGGTTAACCAGCTTTAGGTCACGGACCTCGTTGCTGATTTTTTTGTTTTCCGATCGAAGTAAATCGTGATGTTCTATTAGTTTCCTTATCTTATAATCAATCCCGGAAACCAGTGTTGCGACATCTTTCATTGCGCTTACTCCTGTTTTAATTCATGCAAAGATAAAGATTTATTTTATTTTTTATCAACAATGCATATTACCTTTTCCCTTTCCACCCGATAAAGCGGGAAATGAACAATCTATATACTTTGTGCCATGAACGAAGCCTTTTTATCCTACCTGTGGAAATCCAGGCAGTTGTCCCCTGACCTGTGCACCGAATCGGGCGATGCGCTGGTCATCCTGCACCCCGGTGAGCAGAACACCGACGGGGGACCGGATTTTTTCAATGCCCGTTTACGGATAGGGGAGACGGTGTGGGCCGGGAATGTCGAGATTCATCTGCGCGCCTCCCACTGGTTCAGGCACGGTCACCAGTTCGACCATGCCTATGACAATGCCATCCTGCACGTGGTTTATGAATCGGATGCACCTGTTTACGGTCCCAACGGGGAACCACTTCAAACGCTGGTCGTCAGGGACCGGTTCCCCCTGCGCATTTACGACCGCTACCGGGAGATGATGGAGAACCGGCAGTGGATTCCCTGTTTCAATCAGCTGAGCACCACTCCGGGAAACGGTTTCAACCTGTGGGCGCCGGCACTGGCAGTGGAACGGCTGGCCGGAAAGTCACTGGCTGTTAAACAACAGTGGGAACGCTGCAGGAACGACTGGGAGGAGGCCTTATACCTGCACCTTGCCTCCACCTTCGGTATGAAAATCAACAGCCTGCCCTTTGAACTGCTGGCAAAATCGCTGCCCCTGAGAATCGTCAGGAAACACCTGGACAGCCTGTTCCAGCTGGAAGCGCTTTATTTCGGGCAATCAGGACTGCTTGAGAATGGATTTGGCGGAGGGTATCCCGCTGACCTGCTGAACGAATATCAATATCTCCGGAAAAAGTATGACCTGAAGCCCATTCCCGGCAGTACCTGGAAGTTCCTGCGTTTGCGGCCGGTGAATTTCCCAACCCTGCGCATCAGCCAGTGGGCCGGTTTCATCTATAACGGCAGGCTGGATCTGCTGGATATTCTTGAATGCAGCTCCGCCCGCGAACTGGCAGGCGCCCTTAACGCGGGGGCCTCTCCTTACTGGGATACCCACTATGTTTTTGGAAAAGCCTCCCCGTTCCGGAAAAAACTCCTTGGGAAAGATGCTGTATACCTGCTGATGATCAACGGAATCGTTCCCTTCATGTTTTTTCATGGCCTGGAAAAGGACCAGCCTGTGCGACGCGAAACAGCGCTGAATATACTCGAACAGATTCCGGGCGAACAGAACGCACAGGTTGGCATGTGGGAGACGGCCGGCATGCCGGTAGTAAACGCGCTGCAGACCCAGGCGCTGATCCACCTGAAGAAAACCTATTGCGACAGGAAACGTTGCCTCGATTGCCGCATCGGGAACTTCCTGCTGGAGAAAAACTGAATGTGTCATCCCTGAAAACAGGCACCATGAATGCAACAAAAACACTCAGGAAGATCAGTGGGTGGATGGGCAATTACCTCACCTACAACAGGGCAGAACAGCGTGGGATCCTGGTCATGAGCCTCCTCCTGCTGGGAGTGATCATCTTCCAGGGGCTGATCCCGGCCGAAACATTGCAGAAACCACCCGACTTTAAAACGTTCTCAGCGGAAATCAGGACTTTTGAAGCCGAATGGCGCCGGGCAGCTGATTCCGACAGTGTGGCCAGGCTTCACCGGTTCAGAACTTACGGCCGGAAATACGGGACTTACCATCGCGACAGCAGCCAGGGAACGTTTACCCCGAAACCGCTCCTGGTGGTTGACCTTAACCGTGCCGATACTTTTGAACTGCAGCAACTGAGAGGAATCGGGCCCTCCTTTGCCCGGAGGATCGTGAATTACCGCGAACGGCTCGGGGGTTTCCATGACGTACGGCAGGTGCTCGAGGTCTTCGGGATGGACACCTCACGGTATAACGCCATAGAGCACAACCTGAAGGTCACCCGCGATTCTATCCACCCGATGGATATCAATACAGTGACCTTCAAGGAGATGTTACGGCATCCCTACTTTCCGTTCGACATCACGAAAAACATCATGATCTACCGGCAGAAGCACAAAACCTTTAAAACAACGGATGAACTGAAAGGAATCCAGGGGGTGAACGATTCACTCTTCCGGAAGATGGTCATCTACCTGCGGCTCGGCCCATAAACCGTCGTCCTCCTCATCTTCGTCGCCCCAGTCCCAAGATTTGCGCTGCGGCCCCTGGTTTCTGAAATAGATGGCCAGGACAAGCCCCGCGAGCAATCCCATGAGGTGCGATTCCCACGAGATGGGCTGGTTTGGGAAAAGCTGCGGGAAAACCCCCCAGATCAGTCCTCCGTAAAGAAATGCAACCAGCAGGGTGATGACCATCAGCCCGGTCTCCTTCCGGATGATCCCGCTGAAAAAGATAAAGGATGCCAACCCGTAAATGACACCGCTAGCGCCAATGTGCGCCGCTCCCCCGCGCGCAAAGACCCATACCCAGATGCCCGTTACAAGGTAAAGTAGCCCCAGGGTTTTCCATGCAATGTCCCTGTAAAAATAAAAGAGGAAGGAACCCAGGATAAGCAGCGGGATGGAATTTGCAAAGAGGTGTGCCAGGTTGGCATGGAGCAGCGGACAGGTGAATATCCCGATCAGCCCTTTCGCTTCGAGCGGGTATAGTCCGTAGTTGTTAAGCCCCAGATCGAAAATCATGTCGGCTCCCTTGATCAGCCATAAAATGACCACGAACAACGCGGGGTAGAAGATGCTCTTGTATAAACGGATTTTTTCCTGGTCTGCCAAGGGATCATATTTCTCGTTAAAATTAGTTAAAAAAGGGTTGTGGTTTTATCCGAAACTAAAATAAAAGTACCTTTGATCGCTCAAATCCATTGTTAATTAAGCTTTTTACGATGAATAAACCATTTTTTTCCGCAGCCAGGAAATGCAGTGTAACCATACTCATAATCGTATCGGCGGCATTTTTCATGCCTGCGGTTGCCCAGCGGCAGGATCCAAGGGCAGGAGTGCAGAAATACAATGCTGCCATGCAGATGATCAGGCAGTCGTATGTAGACACCACCAACGAAGCCCGGCTGGTAGAAAAGGCAATTGTCGAAACCCTCAAGGAGCTTGATCCGCACAGCATGTACATTTCAAAAAAAGACGTCCAGAAGGCAAATGAACCGCTGGAGGGCAACTTTGACGGGATCGGCGTACAGTTCGAGATACTCAAAGACACGATAACAGTGGTGCATTCCATCCCCGGCGGACCCTCCGACAGGCTGGGTATCATGTCGGGCGACAAGATCATCAGGATCGAGGGAGAGGTGGTGATCGGGAAAAAGGTCACCAACCAGTTCGTGCTCGACCACCTGCGCGGAAAGCGCGGTACCAGGGTAACCGTTTCAATTTACAGGAAAGGCAAAAAGGATCTGACCGATTTTGTCATCACACGCGATAAAATTCCCATCAACAGCATTGATGCGGCTTACATGATCCGTCCCGGGGTGGGCTACATCGTCCTCAACAAGTTCGCGCTGACTTCCGTACAGGAATTCACCGAAGCCACGAACCGGCTGAAGGAACAGGGCATGATCAGCATGATCCTCGACCTGCGCAACAACTCGGGAGGTTATATGAATACGGCGATTGAACTGTCGGACGAATTCCTCTCCGCCGGAAAGATCATCGTATACACGCAGGGGGTGCACAGTCCGCGCGAGGATTATTATTCAACGCCCAGGGGGCTCTTTGAGACCGGCAAACTGGTGATCCTGATCAATGAAAACTCCGCTTCCGCCAGCGAGATCGTCTCCGGGGCCATCCAGGACTGGGACCGCGGCATCATCCTCGGCCGGAGGTCATTCGGAAAAGGGCTGGTACAACGTCCCTTCCAGCTTCCCGACAGCTCGGTGATCCGGCTTACCACCGCCCGGTATTACAACCCCTCGGGGAAATGCATCCAGAAATCCTATGCCGAAGGGGCGGAAAAATATTATGAAGATTTCGGGAACCGTTACAAGCACGGGGAACTTATTCATGCCGACAGCATTAAATTTCCCGATTCGCTGAAATTTTACACTGCTCATAAAAGAGTCGTATACGGAGGAGGGGGCATCATGCCCGACGTCTTCATCCCGTGGGATTCGGTGCCGATCTCCGATTATTACCTCGAGCTGAGACGCAAAAACGTGATCAACACATTCATCGGCGATTATGTCGACAAGTCGAGAAAGACGCTCAGTGCGACCTATCATGACTTTCCCTCTTTTGAGAAGAATTTCCAGACCGATGATGCCTTTATGAACGATTTCTTTGCCTATGCCCTGAAAGAGGGGGTGAAGAAGGACGAAAAAGGCTATGCCGCCTCCGAAAAACTCATCAAATCGCAGATCAAGGGTCTCATCGCCCAGAAACTCTGGGATATGAACGAAATGTACGCCATCATCAACCAGTATGATGAGGAGGTACAGAAAGCCCTGGATGTTCTGAAGGACAATGCCCTGTTCGACAAACTCAAAATTGACCGTTAGACCCGGCAGCATCGCCGGTCTCCCTTTTGTCAACCTGGCATTGCCTGTCATGGATGAGCCGGATTTGTTGCCCCGGCTCCTCGCGTGCCTTTCGGCTCAGAGTTACCGGAGATTCCGCCTGTTCGCATGCGTCAACCAGCCCGAATCGTGGCACAGCGACCCGCTGAAAAAGGAAGCGTGCCGGCACAATGCTGAAAGTCTTGATCTGTTGCGGAACTGGCATGAGGTTGAAACGACCGTCATCGACTGTTCTACCAGGGGCGCGGGCTGGACCGGGAAAAAACACGGGGTCGGGTACGCGCGCCTTACGGTGATGGAAGAGATCAACAAGGTTGCCCAACCCGGCGAACTGATCATCAGCCTGGACGCTGATACGGTATTTTCGAAAGATTTTCTTTTATCCGTAGCCCTCACTTTCAGCCGTCATCCTTCTGCAGTTGCGCTCGCCGTGCCATACCACCACCGCCTGGTCGACGATGATACCGCAAACCGGGCCATCCTACGCTACGAGATCTATATGAGGCACTATTTTCTGAATATGTACCGCATTGGCTCACCTTATGCATTCACGGCCCTCGGCTCGGCCATGGCGCTTCCTGTATGGGCATACCGGGCCATCGGCGGGATGACGCCGAAGAAGAGCGGTGAAGATTTTTATTTCCTGCAAAAGCTTAAAAAGTTTGGCGGGGTCCTGCTGTGGAACGATGAGACCGTTTATCCCGAGAGCCGTTTCTCCGACCGGGTCTTTTTCGGGACGGGTCCGGCCATGATCAAAGGAGCTGCCGGCGACTGGAGCAGCTATCCGGTATATCCCTGTTCATTGTTCGATGACATTTTTGAAACCTACCGGCTATTGCCCGACCTTTTTCACGTGCAGCAGAAGACGAAAATCACGGATTTCATGGCAACCGTTTTCAATGAAACCGATCCTTGCCAACCGCTGCGGCAGAATCACCATGACTGTGCACATTTTACCAGGGCCTTCCACGAAAAATTCGACGGGCTGCGGATCCTGCAATATCTCAAATCATCCGTCGGACGACATGATTCAACCGACGAGGAGAACCTTCACGATTTTTTTCAACGGTTTTACCCGGCCCATGGAACCGAATTGCCTGGAATTGACTGGAACAACCTCTCCTTTGCGGACTCGCCGCTTTGGGACCTGGAAGCAATAAGGGATTTCCTTTTTCAGAAGGAGATGGAGGCGCGGTTTACCGCAACACTTCGGTGACCAGGTCGGCAGCCTCTTTCAGCGTTATAGCCGAATGTACCTTGAGGCCCGATTCGTCGATCAGCTTTTTGCCTTCCACGGCGTTGGTCCCCTGGAGCCTGACGATGATCGGGATGTTGATTTCCCCGATGTTCTTGTAGGCATCCACCACCCCCTGCGCTACCCGGTCGCAACGGACGATACCCCCGAAAATGTTGACCAGGATCGCCTTGACGGCAGGATCCTTCAGGATGATCCTGAATCCCTCCTCTACACGCTTGGCATTGGCAGAACCGCCGACGTCGAGGAAGTTGGCGGGATCACCGCCCGAAAGCTTGATGATGTCCATCGTGGCCATGGCAAGTCCTGCTCCGTTCACCATACAGCCCACGTTTCCGTTCAATTTAACGTAATTGAGGTCGTGCCGCGTGGCCTCCACTTCGATGGGGTCCTCCTCGTCGAGGTCGCGCATGGTGGCAATGTCGGGATGACGGTACAGCGCGTTGTTGTCGATGACCATTTTGGCATCGGCTGCCAGGATCTTGTTGTCGGAGGTCTTGAATACCGGATTGATCTCGATAAGCGATGCATCGCTGCCTTCATAAGCCCGGTATATGGCGAAAACGAATTTGACCATGTTCTTGTAGGCTTCGTCCTTCAGACCGAGGTTGAAGGCCACCTTCCGCGCCTGGAAAGCCTGGAGCCCGATCTTCGGATCGATCTCCTCGGTGAAGATCAGTTCCGGGGTCTCTTCAGCCACCGCTTCGATATCCATGCCGCCACGGGGCGAATACATCATGATGGTATGTCCTTTTTGCCGGTTCAGCAGGATGCTCATGTAAATTTCGGAGGGTACGGTGGGACCCGGGTAATAGATGTTCTGTTCAACATAGATCTTGCGAACCAATTTTCCCTCCTTGCTGGTTTGGGGTGTCACCAGGTGCATCCCGATAATCTGGCCGGCATATAACCTGACCTCTTCGACGCTTTTGGCTATTTTCACACCGCCGCCTTTGCCCCTTCCGCCTGCATGAACCTGGGCCTTCACCACGAATTTATCGGTACCGGTAGCCCCCTGGAGGTATTCGGCAGCCTTCACTGCCTCCTCTTCTGTAAATGCCAGCGCTCCTTCAGGTATGGCGACCCCGTAATGTTTCAAAATGGATTTACTCTGATATTCGTGCAGGTTCATGTGGAGGAGATTTGTATTGGTAACGGTTTTCAAAAATAACGGTTTGATTTGGATTTACAAAAAAGAGCGTGCAAAGATTTCAATTTTCTTAACTTTGCCGTTTAAGGCAACGCTATGATCACCGTTCAGAATATCCAAAAATCTTTCGGACCGCTGAAAGTTCTTAAAGGCATCAGTCTTGAAGTTGCCAGGGGAGAGATCATCTCAATCGTCGGTGCCTCAGGTGCGGGCAAATCGACCCTCCTCCACATCATCGGGACCCTTGACAGGGCCGATACCGGTACCGTTGCGTTGAACGGCATACGGATACAGGACCTGTCGGAGCGCAAAATGTCGGATTTCCGCAACAAGCATATCGGTTTCGTCTTCCAGTTCCATCACCTGCTGCCGGAATTCACAGCGCTCGAAAATGTGTGCATCCCCGCTTTCATTGCGAAACAGGGGAAAAAGGAGGCTGAAAAGCGGGCGATTGAACTGCTTGAATTTATGAACCTCGGCAGCCGCATACATCATAAACCGTCGGAGCTTTCGGGCGGGGAACAGCAGCGGGTGGCCGTAGCCAGGGCCCTCATCAACAACCCCTCGGTAATCCTGGCCGACGAACCCTCGGGCAACCTTGACTCCGCCTCGGCAGTTGAACTGCACAAATTGTTTTTCAGACTGAGAGATACCTTCAGCCAGACCTATGTGATCGTAACCCACAACCTTGACCTTGCCGATATGGCCGACCGGAAACTGACCATGAAGGACGGGCTGATCGACCATTAACGGCGAAATAAAATTATTTTGAAAAAAAACCGTTTAGCAGGTATCGGTTTTATTTTTTAAGTTTTTTAAAACATTTACCAGGCTGCGGACAATCCCGGATCGGGTCAGGCAGCATCTCATGACAACAGGCATTTTATGAAACTATCAGGATATACCAGATCTTTTCCCTTATTGACCGTCATCTTGTTTTCAACCGTTGCTTTCGGATTGTTTTACACCTTCCGGGGTGGGGCATTTTCCACTTTCCGGCATACGGAACAGGAATCCTTCGCGCCTGCGGATTCCCTGCAGGGGAAGAAGAAACTGTCGCAGGATTCGCTTTTTGCCGCCCTGCTCATCTCCTCCGACAAAGCGATCACCGAGAAAAAATATGACAAAGGGCTTTCCGACCTGGAGCAGGCCCTGAGGATCAAGCCGGCAAACCTGATGGTGAAGGACAAAATTGTCAAGGTTAAAAGCTTGCTGGCCGGCAACAAACAACAGGACGAAGCCCTGCAGAAGGCGATCGCCTCTGGAGATGCCTATTTTGCCGTCAAAGACTATCTCAATGCCAAATCGGCCTACCAGGTTGCAATTGGTCTCAATGCAAATGACCCGGCGGCAAAGGAAAAGCTCAGGAAAACCATGGAACTGCTTCGTTCGCAAAAGGCCCAGAACACCCTGTTCGACGTGGCCGTTGCGGGTGCCGACAAACTTTTCCAGGAGGGAGATTATGCCAAGGCGCAGCAGGAGTATGAGAATGCCAGCAAACTGTTGCCGGGCGATCCCTACCCTAAAAACAAGATTAACGAGATTATCAAAATACTGGTCGACAAGCAGGTGAAGGACGAAGAGTTTGCCAAAGCCGTTGCGAGCGGGGATAAATTTTACGCTGCCAAAAATTTCCAGTCGTCGCTGCTCGATTTTAAAAAGGCCGCCGTTCTCAAACCGGATGAAAAATACCCGCAGGATAAAATAAAGGAACTCACGGATATCCTGGCAGCCATCAAGGCCAAAGACGACGCCTACCAGAAAGCTGTGGCTCTTGGCGACCAGTTTTTTGCAGGCATTCAATACCCCGACGCAATCAAATCATACAATGAAGCCCTTGTTCTTAAACCCGAACAGGCCTACCCGAAGCAAAAAATAAAAGAGATCGAGGGGATCATGGCCCGGACCCGTGCCGCCCAGGCCGATTACGACAAATATGTTGCCCTTGCCGACAGTTTTTACATTGGCAAAAAATACCTGGATGCGCGGCAGAACTACCTGATGGCCTCCTCGGTGAAGCCGTCGGAGGGTTACCCGAAGGAGATGATGTCGAAGGCCGACAAAATGATGAACGGGCAGGAGGCCCAGATGGCCCGCGAACTGGAAGAACAGTATGCCAGGACCCTGGCGGATGCCGACAAATTGCTGGCCGATCTTTCCTACGAACCGGCAAGGGCGGCCTATTCGAAGGCCTCTAACCTGAAACCGTCTGAAAAATATCCCAAAGATAAAATCCGGCAGATCGACGAGATCCTGGCGAATGCCCTCAGGGACAAAGAGGAACAGTACAAGCTTGCAATTTCAACAGCCGACAAGGCCGTTGTGAACAAAGTGTATGAAACGGCAAAGTCGGAATATGAAAAGGCGCTGGCCATCAAGCCCGCCGAAGGTTACCCGAAACTTAAAATTGCGGAGGTGGAAAAGCTCATCGCCATGGAGGCAAAGCAGAAAGCCGCCGACGCCAGGTATGCCAATACCATCGGCAAAGCCGACAGTTTACTGACCCTGGGACTTTATCCTTCCGCCAGGGCCGAATTCCAGAATGCATTGAAAATGAAGCCAGCGGAAATTTACCCGAAAAACAGGATCTCCGAGATTGACCTCGCCCTCGCCGACCTTGAAAAACAGAAGGCGCTCGACAACCAGTTTAGTGCGCTGATCGTCAAGGCCGAACAAATGCTCGTCACCAAATCATACCTTCCCGCCAAAGCCGAATTCGGCAATGCCCTGAAGTTAAAGCCGCTTGAGGCCTATCCGAAGCAGAAGATGGACGAGATCGACAAGATCCTTGCCGACCTGGCTGCCCAGAAAGCGATAGACGACCGTTACCTGGCCATCATCGCGGGCGCCGACAAACTGCTGGCTTCAAAAAGTTACGATGAGGCCCGCGTGGCCTACCAGAATGCCGTCGGCGTGAAGCCGGCCGAGACCTACCCGAAGGATAAAATTGCCGAAATCGACAGGCTCCTTGCGGATATGGCTGCCCTGCGCAGCCTCGATGAAAACTACAATGCGGTTATTGCCAGGGCCGACCAGCTGCTTGCCGGCAAATCGTACGAACCAGCCAGGACGGAATATACCAGCGCATCGGCCCTTAAACCGGCCGAAAAATACCCAAAGGATAAGATCGCAGAAATCGAAACCATCCTCGCCGCTGCCGCGAAACAAAAGGCCCTCGATACCGACTATGCCGCCACCATCGGCAGGGGCGACAAACTGCTGGCAGATAAATCGTATGAACCTGCCCTGGCGGAGTATCAGGCGGCGCTGAAACTGAAACCGGCAGAGGAATACCCGAAGGGGAAAATCGGGGAAATTGGTGAAATCCTCGCCGGACTTGAAAAACAAAAATCACTGGAAGCCCAGTATGCCGGGCTGATCACGAAGTCCGATAAATTATTTACCGAAAAGTCATACGACCAGGCCAGGGCCGACTTTGTCAACGCCTCCGCGTTGAAACCGCAGGAGAGTTACCCGAAGGAAAAGGTGACGGCCATCGATAAGATCCTTGCAGACCTGGCAGCCGCCAAAGCGCTGGATGACCAGTATGCCGGACTGATTGCAGGGGCGGATAAACTGCTGGCTGCCAAAACCTATGAGCAGGCCCGCACGGAGTACCTGAATGCAGGGAAACTGAAACCCACGGAGAGCTACCCGGCCGAAAAGGTTGCCGCCATCGATAAAATCCTGGCCGACCTTGCCGCCCAAAAGACCCTCGATGAAAATTACAAAGCCGGAATCGCAAAGGCCGAACAACAGCTGAAACTGAAGGCATACGATGACGCGAAGACCGGATTTGCCAATGCTTCGGCTATGAAACCGGCCGAAGAATACCCTAAAACGAAGATCGCCGAAATCGATTCAATCCTTGCTGCCATCGCACGCCAGAAGGCACTCGACGAGGAGTACCTGGCCACCGTCGCGGCGGCTGATAAACTGCTCGCCGATAAATCATATGACCAGGCAAAAGCCGGGTACCAGAAGGCCGGAGGGTTGAAGCCCGCCGAACAGTACCCCAGGACCAAACTTGCCGAGATTGAAAAGGAAGAGGCCGATCTGGCCCGGGTGAAGGCCATCGGGGAACAGTACCAGGCTGCCATTGCCTCCGCCGACAAGCTTTTTGCCGGCAAGTCGTACGACCAGGCCAGGACGTCCTACCTGGAAGCAGGGAAGATTAAACCCGGCGAACAGTACCCAAAGGACAAGGCAACCGAGATTGCCGCCCTCCTGGCGGCTATCCAGAAACAAAAAGCGCTTGATGACCAATTTAAAGCCGGACTCCAGAAAGCCGACCAACTCCTGGCATCCAAAAGCTACGACCTTGCGAAAACGGAGTACCTGAATGCCGGGAAACTTAAGCCGGATGAGCAGTATCCAAAGGATAAGATCACCGAGATCGACGGGATCCTCGCCGCGCTCAAAGCCCAGGAGGATTCATACCAGGCCTCCGTCCTCAAGGCGGACGGACTCCTCGCCCAGAAACAATACGAAGAGGCACGCACTGAATACAAGAACGCCCAGGAGATCAAACCCCTCTCGGCTTACCCGAAGGAGAAGATCACCGAGATCAACAAGGCGCTCGAGGAGTTGATGGGGAAACAGAAGTTTTATGAAAACCTGGTTGCCAACGGGGACAACTTGTTAAAGGACAAGGATTATGTAAAGGCCAAAGAGGCCTACCAGCAGGCACTTGGGGTATTTCCAGACAAGCCCTACCCGAAGGAGCGGATCACATTGATCACTGCCAGGCTTGACAGCATTTACAGGGCCAATAAATCCTTTTACGACAAGGCCATTGCAGATGCCGACAGGTTTTACAACACCTTTGAGTTTGACAAGGCGGTAGATGCATACACAGATGCGGCCAATTTCCTTCCGATGGAAAATTACCCGAAGGAGATGATCACCAGGATCAGGAAGACCATTGCTGAAAATGCCATTGCCGACGTGCTGAAATCGAATGTGACCATCGCGGCCGGTACCGAAAAACAATTTCCGTTCCCGCCGGTGAACGTGGCCTCCCGGAAAAATAACTTCATCTACATCAAGATTAAAAACCTCTCGGGCAAGCCCTTCAACATCCTGATGCGGTATGGCAAGGATAAGCAGGCAAATGGCGGCGTTGTCATGAAAAATGTCAGCCTCGACGGTAAGGTGAACGAACGGCTTGTCAGCGTGAAGGACCAGGACCTCTGGTCTCGCGAGGATAACAACTGGATCAGCCTTTACCCGCAGGGAGGCGATATCGAGGTCTCCTTTATCCAGGTTTCCAGGGCTAAATAACCCGTTTAGAGCTGGCAACGATGCCAATTCCCTGAAAGGGAAACCATGCTCAGCCACTTGTTTTAACCGGGAGGATTTTGTCGAGCAGGGCTAAAATTTTTGATTTGGTGACAGGTTTCGTCAGGTAATCGGTAAATCCCGCCTGGATGAAATGATCCCTGTTCCCGAACATCGTGAAGCCGGTCAGGAGAAACACGGGAATGTCTTTCACCGCGTGGATTTCGCGGATAAGCCCGATCGCCTGGTCTCCGTCGAGTCCCTTGCCGTGGTTGAGGTCCATCAGAACGGCCCCGTAAGTGTTTTTTTTCAGCATCTCCAGGGCCTTTTTTCCGTCGGTTGCCCATTCCACCTGGTAAGAGTGTTTCAGGTATACGATCAGCAGTTGGGCGTTCACTTCGTCGTCCTCGATCATCAGGATCGTACGCCCCGGATCTTTTATACCGGCAACGACCGGTTTGTTTAATAGAATGTCGTCGGATACCCCTTTTTCATGAAACTGGTCCTGAATATCGGGGTAGGGGACCATTATGTGAAAGACCGATCCTTTCCCCATCTCGCTTTCAACGCGGATGTCACCACCCAGCAGCCGGATCATCTTGACTGCGATTGTCAGTCCCAGTCCCGTTCCTTCAAAATTGCGGTTCCTCCCTTCGCTGACCTGCCGGAACTCGTCGAAGATGATTTTCAGGTGTTCTTCAGAAATGCCGATACCCGAATCAGTAACCTTGATCAGGAGGGTGCGTTGCCCGTCGGGGTTGCTGACTGCTGCATCAATGAATACTTCACCCGAGGGGGTGAATTTAATGGCATTTTCAATGATGTTGCCGAATGCCTGCGTGAAGAAGAGTGCATCCAGGTATCCATCCATGGCGGGGGGGTGCCTCAGTGTGAGATGCAACCCCTTTTCATCGGCCTGGGGGGTGAACCCGCTTACGATCTTGAGCAGATCCCGTTGCAGGTCAAAATGGTCGGACTGGAGTGTTTTCGTTCCCGATTCAAGCTGCGACAACTGCATGATAGAATCGAGTGTTTTCAGCAACCTGCTGCCCGATTTGTTGATAAGGGTGGCCATTTCAACATAATCCTGGTCATTCAGTTCCTTGATCAGTATATCCGAAAAACCCAGGATCCCGTTCAGCGGGGTGCGGATTTCATGGCTCATGTTTTTCAGCAGGGTGGTCTTGAGTTTCGATGACTCTTCTGCTTTTTCCTTGGCTTCAAGCAATTCCTGCTGCAGTTGTTTCTGAACCGTCATGTTCCGGGCGATGCACAGCACCTTGTTTTCATCCACCCTGATAAGCCGGGCTTCGTAATATTTCTGGGAGTTTCCTTCACGGAGGCTGTATTCGAACGACTGGAGCGTTTCGGTTTGCAGGCAGGCTGCGATGGCCTCCATCGTCTTTGCCGCCAGTGCCGGTTCAAAGTAATCCCTGACATTGCGGCCAATGATATTTTCGGGAGTGTCGAATATCTCGCTGGGGTCGGAGGAATGGATCTCTAGATAATTACCGTCGGCGTCGTACAGGAACATCAGGTCGGGGAGCGCTTCAAGGATGGCCCGGTTGCGCTGGTATAGCGCCTGGAATTCCTGCTCCATTAATTTCTGCTTGGTAATGTCGCGGCCGCTGCCAACAGTGCCGATCATGTTCCCGTCTTCATCCATGATCGGGGCTTTCTGTACATCCAGGAAAAGGTATTCACCCTTTACATTGCCGTATTCGTCATACCTGCCAGGGCCCTTTTGCTGCATGGTCCGGTCGTCGGTATCGCTGCAGATCTCCCCGAAGGTATGCCATTCAGGGTCCTCCGGGTGGCTGGTCCGTTCGCGACGCGCAAAAAACATGTCGGTCTTGCCGATTGGTTCTTCCGTATCGATAGCGCCCAGAAGCGTTTCACACATGGCCTTGTTGGTGAAAAGGTAGTGCTTTCGCATATCCTTGGCCCAGAGGAGGTCGGGAATGTTGTCGGCCATCAGCCGGAATACATTGTACATGTATTTGTAACGCGTTCGGCTTTCAATCAGTTCCTGCTCGGCATGGTGGTTTTCGGTTATGTCGTATGAAAGCCCCACAATACCGTAGGGTTTGCCTTCGTGGTCCCTTAGAAGTACCTTCCTGGTGGTGAAGATGCGGCTTTCGCCCTGCACGATAATCTCCTCCTCAAAACCTTCCATGGGTTTCCCCGAGCTGATGAGTTCCCTGTCATTTTCAAGATAAATCCTGGCAACCTTAGCGTCGAGGAAATGAAAATCGGTTTTGCCGATGATCTTGGCAGGCGTTGTGTTCATCTGCCGGCAAAACATCTCATTTGCAGCAATATACTCACCCTCCAGGTTTTTGTAAAAGACCATGGCGGGCATGTTGTTGATAATGGTATCCAAGACCAGTTGAACCCTTGAGGGGGGATTCTTCGGAATACCAGGATCATTTATTGCCATAGCATAATTGGATTACAATTACTTAGGATAAGTAAAATTAGGTGTGGAAAGTTAGGTATTTTTTTTAAATACCGCAGGTTTTACGGAACTCTTTTTAAAATGATAAGGGTTATCTCCGGCAAAATGCCGATCCTCCCGGAATAACCAATGTTCCCAAGCCCCTGGTTCACATAAAGATATTGAGGGGAGGGTGAAGCGGGATTTGAATACAACCCGCACCATTCGCGGTAAGCCCATGCAATCGGGCTCCAGTGGATGTGGAACATGCTGATGCCCACCTGCCCCCCGTGGGTATGTCCCGAAAAGGTAAGACCGATATCCTGGTATTTTTTGCTCACAATGCTGTCCCAGTGAGACGGATCGTGCGAGAGCAGGAGCCGGACGGCCATGTTCTCTGTTCCTTTCTGCGCTTTGTCAACATCGCCGAGCCGCTGGAAACGGTGCGAGGATCCCCAGTTTTCAACACCCAGGATCGCAATGCTGTCATACCCCCGTTTAATGATGTCATGGGTGTTGAGCAGAAGTTTCCAGCCCAGATTACGGTAAAAGCCTTTCAGATCCTCCATGTTCTGCTGCTTTGCGGCTGCAGAGGGCCACGAAAGGTAATCCCCGTAATCGTGGTTGCCCATGATTGCATAGACACCCAGCGGGGCATGCAGGTTCTTCAGGATCGGCTCAAACCCGCGGCCGTCGGCAGTGCCGTAATTGAACATGTCGCCTGTAAAGAAGATGACATCGGGTTGCAGGTCGTTCATCTCCTTCACAGCCTCCGCCAGTTTCTCCTTCGATCCCCAGCTACCCAGGTGAACATCCGAGAACTGTACGATTCTGAGCCCGACGAAGGAGGGAGGAAGTCCTTTCAGTGCGACCTCCTGGCGGTGAACCTGGAAATCAAACTGCCCGAATAGCGTTCCGGCAACCATCATAATCATCAGGAGCATGCCCAGCAGCCACCCGGACAGGAGGAGGGGACGGTACCTGGGAATGGCATTGAACCCAACCGGTTTGCCGGCAAACAAACCTGCAAGGTACCTGCCTGCCCTGGTCAGATCGGCAAGCAGCAGGGTGATTGCCGGGAATACCTTGACCAGGAAGAGCACCAGCACCAGGTTCTGGACGTACGTCCTGAACGGGAGGTTCCAGTCGAGGAACGACTCGAATGATCCATAAATGATAAGCCCGGCGACCATCGCCATCGGAAGCATGTACAACACCGTCAGGATGGCCCGGACGACAGGTTTCAACCCGCTGATGAGCCGGCGGACCGAAAGCCAGAGGTACCCGTCGAAGAGCAGGAATAAAAAGAAAAAGGAGAGCATTCCGGCATTTTTCGGAAAAAATGCCCGCAACACCATGACAAGCGCTGCAGAAACGAGCACGAAGAGTGCGGCACCCAGTATTTTTTTCATTTATTTTTTACATAGTTCACCAGCCCTTTGGCCGTAAAGATCTCCATCAGCTTCGCGGGAAGGGGGGCAAAGCCGTATTCCTTCGCACCAACGGTGATCAGTCCTTTTTCAAAATTGATATCCACGTGATCGCCCTGGATGTAAGCGTCAACCGCCTCCGGAACAAGAATGATCGGCAGACCCTGGTTTACGGCCGACCGGTAGAAAATGCGGTTCACAGATTTGCAGATTACCGCTTTCACCCCGGCGAATGCCAGCCCCACGGAGGGGTGCTCGCGGGAACTGCCGCAGCCGAAATTCGATCCGGCCATGAGGATATCCCCTGCTTTCACCCTGTCGGAGAAGCTGTTGTCAAATCCTTTGAAAAGATGGGGCATGATCTTGTCGGGTTCAGAACTTTGGACATTATAGGTCAGGTTCCCGGCAAACATCTGGTCGGTGTTGAGGTTGTCGACATCCGCATAATTCCAGGTGCCGTCGCTGAAGCGGTCATCGCCCGCTGCAATATCCACGGTGGCGCTTTGCGGGGCGTGGTATGGGAATTTATCGTTGGCGGTAATGCCCCGCGGATCGGTGATCTCACCCCTGAGGGCGGAAATGGCCACGGAGGCAGGGGAGGCCAGGTAAACGCTGGAGGCGTTGTTTCCCATTCGTCCCTTGAAGTTGCGGTTGGCCGTTGAAATAACCGTATCGCCGTCGGCAGGGATTCCCTGACCGGTGCCCAGGCAGGGACCGCAGGAGGATGACAGCACATTGGCTCCCGATTCCATGAAGATCTCGATCAGTCCCTCCTTCATGGCCTGGAGGAAGATCTCCTTTGAGGCAGGAATGATCTGCAGTTGCATGAACTGCGGAACTTTCTGCCCCTTCAGCACGGCCGCCGCCTCGCGGAGGTCCTGGAGCCTGCCGTTGGTGCAGGTCCCGATGAGGGCCTGCTGGATTTTGGTTCCCTGTACCTCCGACACTGCCTTCACATTATCGACATGATGCGGGGCTGCCACAACCGGGAAAATAGTGGCAAGGTCGATCCTGATCTCTTTCAGGTAGACGGCGTCGGCATCAGCCCATATACCGCCGGTGATCTTCCCGAGATGTTTTTCAAGCACCGCGTCGGCCGGGAAGACCGCATTCTTGGCCCCCATTTCGGAGGCAAGGTTCGAGAGGACCATCCGGTCGGAGACCGTAAGCGTTTTCACCCCTTCGCCATGGTATTCGATGGAGAGGTAGTCGGCGCCGCTGGAGCCGATCATCCCGATGATCCAGAGGGCAAGATCCTTCGCAAAAACCCCTTTGGGGAGGGAGCCCTCCAGGATGATTTTGATCGATTCGGGAACGCGGAACCATGTTTCACCCTGTTTCCAGAGTCCTGCGGTTTCGGTGCGGTCGATGCCGGCTGCAAATGCATTAAAGGCCCCGGCTGTGCTGGTATGGCTGTCGCTGCCCACGATGATCATCCCGGGCCTTGCATAGTTGGCCATCAGCTGGTGACAGATGCCATCGCCTGCGTCATGGAATTTTTTAATGCCGAACTTTTCGACAAATTCACGGATTACATGGTAATCATTGGCGAGTTTCGCGTTGGTGGGAGGTGCGTTGTGGTCAAGGGTGATCAGCAGGGCATCGGGGTTTGCCAGGGCGGTTCCCCCCATTTTTTTAAAAGTACTATAGATGCTGGAGGTATTGTCGTGCGACAGGATGATGTCGGGGCGGGCAAATACGATGCTCCCTTTTTCTGCTCCCAGGATTTTTTCTGCAAATGTTTTACCGCTCATAATCAGTTCATTTAACAATGGATATCAAGTTTTTTAACGATGTCAAAATTAAGAAAAACTCCCGTCATCCGGGGAAAATCATCAGGATGAAAAAAATTTTGTTTAACCAGCAGGAATTCCTAATTTTGCACTCCCGATCGTGCATCGGTTAATCGTTAAATGGCTGGAACAGGAAGGGCGGTGTTGTGCCTGTCCGAAGGAGGGTTCACCCCGCCGGTGTTCACGCCAGGAGCATTAAAAATCAGATCATACCAGCTATTGGAGAGGTGGGTGAGTGGCTGAAACCAACAGTTTGCTAAACTGTCGTACGGGAAACTGTACCGGGGGTTCGAATCCCCCCTTCTCCGCAGAATCATTAGGTACAAAAACAAAAAACCACTGAAAATTAACACATTTCAGTGGTTTTTTCTTTTAAAAAGTTCGGGATAAGGTATTTTGCCCAAAACTATCAGGGCACAGAAGCATGGATTTATATTTAAAATTATAAATCCCTGGCGCATTCGAAGCTGCGGGATATATTGAAGTTTAAGGGGAATTATTCTTTAGCTCAGCCCGTCAGTTGGCTTATCATTGTCAGGATGGGTTAACTGCTGTTTCCATTTCCCGTGTTTTTTCAGACGCAGGGCCCCATAGCCCACACCAAGCGATATCAGGATTCCAAGCCCTCCGTCAATCGGGGCCCCCTGGGGATTGCCACCGCCGCCATGCCCGCCTCCCGGAGGGGGAGGTGGACTGTCCAGCGGTCCATCCGCGATGGCATTAAATATAAACAGGGTTGAAAACAGGAAGACAAGGGTCAGCAATGGTTTTCGTATGGATTTCATATTTCTTTTCTTAATTGGTTATGACTTGAAGAATACCTTCGTTACGGCAATCCTTGTGGCGGTGGTAAGGTGCACTACATAGCAGCCGGTGGGCACGCTGAGCGTTGTTTTATATAAACCGGGAGCGTTGATCTCCTCGTAGAACAAACGCTGGCCGGTCAGGTTGAACACCTCCAGTCGCGCTTTGCCGGGATTTAAGAGGTAGAGGTTGTTTGCGTATGTATAAATGCCATCAATGTTCCTGGATTGTTCGCCGATGCCGGTATGGCCGAAGGATAGCAGGAACCGGCCAGGGTCGTCGCCATCGGTGGCAGTGAAGGCATAGACGGGACTATCGTTCATGTTTTGGGCCCGGTTAAGTTTCAGGTCGGTCAGGTAAACCTGTGCCGCTACATTTTCAATCTGTATTGCATCAATGGAATATCTGGTTCCTGCCGATTTGATAAAATTGAAAGGAATGGTGGCCTGGCTGTCCAAACCAGGCAATACATTGGTCGATAGGTGCTCTTTACCTTTGCAGGAGTAAAACTGGGGCGCATAACCCGGCAGGAATCGTGAATCGTATGCCGGGTCAAAACCAGGACCTGCCTGGCTATCAAACATGACCACACTTTCCTGCATGGTCTGCGCATCCAGGTTGCGCGCAACCAGTCTGATCATGGGGCTCCCCGCCGATTTGTACCATCCCAATGCATTGTGGGTGCGCGCACCCGCAGGTATTATTAGTCCGCCCCCGGTTGCATCCAGTACATTGACCATAAAACCCTGTTCCGACGGGATGATCCCGCCGGGGGCGATATCGGAATAGCTGGCATTTCCTTCGTTCCATATCTTGGCAATGGCTGCTATATTCGACAATGACCAGCCTGCGGTATTCCAGGTAATGGCACTTGTAAATGGGTTCCCTTCAAGGTTCCATCCGGGGGTGACATCCCCGGAATAGTTCCCCGGGCTTGTAAAGGTTAGACCCGACCGGGTGACATTGTTAACATTCAGTGTCCCGGTAAAAGGCTTGGTAACATCGGCCTGGTAAGCGACCAGGTATCCTTTACCCGCTACGAAAGCCGCATCGAATCCAGGTACCCATTGCAGGCCGGGATCTTTGGAGTTGTACCACCAGCCATTTATTTCATCCCATGCATAAAAATCCTGGGCGTTTCCTGGATTGGTGGGCACAAAGGTCGGCTGGATGGCCTGGCTGGCGACGGGAGAGGAGAGGAAGTGCCATCCGTGGTTGGCGTCGGTCCAGTGAGAAATATAGCGTTGCATGGTCGCTGAAATGTTCGTGCTGTTGAAAATCAGGGATCCTGTACCCGTGGCATCGGAATTCAGTACCAGCCCGGTACCGCCGCTGTTATTTGACAGGTTCCCGTTGATTGAGAGTGCCTTTCCCGCAGCGATGGTCAGGATAGCACCGCTTTGTATGGTAAGATCATTGCACATGGCAGGCGTGCCTGGCGCTTCATTGATGACCGGTAAATTAGCCACAGCCGTAATTACAACATCATTAAGTGCCGTCGGCATCCCGGAAGGGCTCCAGTTTCCGGCTGTCGCCCAATCCGAACCTGATGCGCCGGTCCAGTTGGAGACAGTAGTCGTAAGACCATAAGAGAAATAACCGTTGTAGGCCCCGGCCAGGATCTGAGATCCCGTTGTCGTCAGGGTATTTGGGGACCCTGCGGTGTACAGGGTGGTCGGTAAGATGGTGCTGTAGGTTGAAGAACTGCCTGATGCCTGGAAAATGATGCTTGCGCTGGTGATGGCGGCATCCCCGATTCGCAGGTAGGTTCCTGTCAGGTTCGATGATCCAGATGTTACCAGGGCCTCCCACCGGTCAGGGGAAAGCGTTGCAACGCCAGTTCCCCTTGTTCCGCTGTTGGAGGTAAATGCCTCGCATTTAAAGATAACCGCTCCGCCGGATGTGGTGGTCGGATCTGCCCAGACAGGGAGATAAGTGCTGTTTTTCCCGACTGGAAAGAGTGTTGCAGCAGAATAGGTCCCTGTTGCTGTGCGGCTTGCAGCATAGGTCCTTGCGAAGGGACCTGCAATGTAGGCTGTTGCACTTCCACCTGAAAGGGTGCCCGCCGCTGATGCGGTGCCCAGCGAAATTAAATTTGATGCAGAGGTTGTGAAGATCCCGCTCGTCAACGAAAGTGTATTTGCTACTGAAACTGCACTGTTCAGGGTAACGCCGGCCGGGTTGCTGATGGTCAGCTTATAAATATTTGCAGGCAATTCTGCACCCGTAACCTGTGCTGTCGTTCCGTTGTAAACAAATACCAGGTTTCCTGATCCGTAGTTATAGGTCGGGAGGAAGGCTAAAGACCCGTTGCCCCTTGTATAATTGAATGCTGTCGCCCCGCCGCCTCCCAGAACCAGGCTCCCGGTTCCGGACAGTCCCAGGACTCCGCTGGTCAGCGTAAGTGTTCCTGTGAGGGAGGTGGTGTTATTCACTGCCAGCGGTGTATTGAGGCTTACCCCTGCTGCATTGTTGATGATAAGGATCGTGACCGTGGTGGGGAGTTCGCTTCCTGTTGTCTGGGCCGTGGTGCCGCTGTAGGTATAACTTATAGTCCCGGAACCGTAGTTGTTGGTTGGCAGACTGGAAATCGAGCCATCCCCTCTTATATACGTGAATCCGCCCGTTCCTCCTCCTCCCAGGGTAAGGCTTGTCGTGGTCAGTATTCCTTTGGTGAGGGTCAGGGCTCCTGTTGTATTCACTATCCCGCCAATGTCCATCCCCGAAGGAACCATGACCGTTCCCGCAGGGGAGGTGTTATTGATAGTAAGCCTTCCGATAACATTGGAAGTAATTGTACCTGAGTTGGTCAGGCTTTGTGCCCCCCATGAACTGCTGAACACCAGTTCAGAATTCGTACCTGTTGATGTTGCGTCAAATGTACCAGCATTCGTAATATTCCCGGGGTTTGAAACGCTGACCCCCTTCATGACAAGCTGGTTCCCCGAACCGAGGGTAAAGGTTCCGGTGCCATTTATCACCAGGTCGCCGTACACAGTTGTGTTGAAATTTCCAGCCACGATGTTGGTAAGAGAAAGAGAAGGGTTATTGGTAGCATTTACGGTAATTCCGGGTGAACAACCTATCACCCTGAAGGTGGAACTTGCTGCTGTTGCCGTCGTACCGATTTGCAGGATTCCCCCGGTAATGCTTACTCCGGCAACTGTGTTATATGGCCCGCGGTAATCAATAGGGGTTCCATTTAAATTTGGTTTGACCAGAACGATGGAGCCGCCGCTTACATTAAAGACAGTACTTGTTGATGTTCCTGCGTCAAAACATCCGAAAGTCGAATTGTAGAGACCGCTGGTATTCACATTGACAGTTCCCCCGGTTTGTGTGTATAAGATGGTGCTTGTTGACGCACTGATCCCGAAATGTGCAGAGGCGTTGATCACTCCGCCATCAATCAATGTCGTGGAATTTGCGCCAAGATACAATTGATAGTTCCCGGTTCCAATATTAAAGGTGCCGGCCGTCATTTTCAGCAGACCATTGCTGTTTACGATGCCAGCCTGGGCCGAAACGGTAAAATTGGCATTGTTCATCCAGAATCCCCCGGTAGATGGTATGGTATAAACCGCGGATGAAAAGACAGGGAAGGTCAGTGAAGTCGATCCCCCGATTCTCAGGGTTCCGTTGGTAATGTAAAAACATCCCACGGTGGGAGTGACCCCCTGCACGGTCAGGACCCCTCCGTTATAGATAAAGTCCAGGATGGGCGTTGAATTTGTGCCTTTGTTTACATTAACCCCCCTTGACGATGTACTGCCGTCAAGATCAGTTGTCGACCCGGCATTCAGGGTAAACGAATTATTGTTCGTTCCGGTAAACGTGATCCTGGCATAAATGATGGCGGAAAGATAAAGGTCAAGGGATCCGTTGTTTGTGAGATTGCCACCGATGGAGATGTTCCCTGCAACTCCTCCAGCAGCATCCATGTTAACCGTGCCATTTGCGGTTATGGTCATATCCTGGTTGATGGTAAGCGTAAACGATTTTATAGCTAGGATGCCGCTTGTACCTCCACCTATTACGAGGCTGTTGCAGGAGGCGGTGTTGTCAAGTGTTACTGTTGACCCGTCGGTAATGATGACATCATCTGATGCTGATGGGACATTCCCTCCAACCCAGGTTGATCCGGAATTCCAGTTCCCACCGGTGCCGGTTGAGGATATTGCATTGGTGGGAGAATCACCCGCAGTAAGTTTTCCGTTGCCCTGTGCCGTGACAATGAGGGCCATGGCCAGGATAATACTTGTCAATAGAAATGTTCTCATGGGACAGTTTATGGTTTTGGTTTGCTAAGATGCTTATGGATTCAAAAACCAACTTTGGTTTCCGGGCACAATAATTTTCGATAAATTTAGACTGGTTCTGGTAAAACGTCACATCTTCCCTCCCCTACAAAACCTTTTAAAAAGGAACAAAGCCACTCTACAAAACCTTTACGTTTGTTAATATGTTGAATATCAGACTTTTTCTTCCTGTTGCAGCAAAGCAGTTATAGCCAGGCTGCTACCTTCAAGGGTTGCTGTGAAAGAGTAAAATATGGAACAGTCCTGGCCTCCTCGCAGAAATGAGTCGTTCCGCCAGCAGAGATGGATATCCCGGAGGAAAAAACTAATCAGAGATTTTATTCAGATTTGGCAATGCCAGGTTGGGAGAGATGCAAGTATTGCTGCAAACGGCTGGATTCGAAAAATTAATTTATTGAATTGCCACGTGCAATCGCATGGAGTTTTGTGAACAGAAATCCTGAATTTTATTGGTAAAACGCTTTTTGGGTATTCCACTTTAATTATTCAGGTCAAGGTCGACGATAACGATGTGCCGTTCCCTGTCCTTCCCTCTTACCACAACATTGCGTCCCGGGTCATACGACACGCTCTGCCCTCCGTAGATCTGACCCCTCCAGGGACCATGTGAAATCTGGCCGACCAGGTTTGTTCCGATAACCGGGCAATTTATTTTTTTTGCGGCATTTATTACAACCTTTACCAGGTCCTGTCCGTGGGCAGGCCAGTCAGTTTCAACCGCGGCCCAGCCGTATGGGATCAGCAAAAGATCGGGATTCTTCTGTTTCATGTTTTCAACCAGGTTCTCCTGGAACGAATCGGCACAGATCATCACCCCGATCTTTCCAAATTTCGTCTCAGCCACATGAACGTCATCCCCAACCGAATATGGAGGGTCCATCAGGGTCGGAAGAACATTAATCTTCCGGTGCTTCAGAAGGATATCTCCCTGGTCATCAATGAGGATGGCTGAATCAAAAAGCTTGTCGTTCTCCTTCTCATCCAGCCCGGTGCAGATGTACATCCCGTATTTTTTCGCAAGCTGGCAGATGTATTTGCTGTCTTTCCCCGGGATCGGACACGCCCGCCGGAAAGCGTCGGGGTTGACCCAGCCCAGTAGACATGATTCGGGGAATACGATCAATTCAGCCTTTGCCTTCTTTGCCTCAGCGATGGCGTTTTCAATCCTGGCAAGATTGCCCGACAAATCACCATCGATGCAAACGATCTGTGCCATGGCAATTCTTATATGGTTATTTTTCAAAATGTTGCCGGTTGGAGTTAAACAAAACGAATTCAATGACATGAAGGCAGCGATACCCATTGTCAACAGGACAGGCAAACAGTGCTTTTTCATATTACGGTATAAAATTAAATTATTTCCTGGAGGCGGCTTTTTAGTTCGGGTAACACCTCCTGCCCGAACCATGGATTTTTTGCCATCCATATGAAATTTCGCGGGGAAGGGTGCGGCAAAGGGAAGTATTTTGGAAGGTAAGTTATGTAGTTTCGAACGGTTTCCGTCAGCGTGCCCCCGGCCAGTTCGCGGAGGTAATAGTTTTGTGCATAATTACCGATTAACAGGATCATCCTTGCCTCCGTCATCATGGACAGCAGTTTAGGGTGCCACAAAGGAGCGCATTCCGGCCTGGGAGGCAGATCGCCTGTCTTGTTTTTACCGGGATAACAGAACCCCATCGGCATCAGGGCGATGAGTTTTTCATTGTAAAACGTTTCCCTGTCTATGCCAAGCCAGTTTCTCAGGTTGTCACCGCTTTTATCGTCCCAGGGAATACCTGTTTGATGAACCACCCGTCCGGGTGCCTGCCCTATGATGATGATTTTGCTTTCCGGGCTTGCGGCCATGACAGGATTAACGCCATATTCCAGATGTTTTTCACATACCCTGCAAACTCTTACCTGTTTTAAAAGATCCTCCATATCATCAGAATTCTTTCAGTCCTGCTGCTTCTCCCCTGGTTCATTGTAATGCTCCGTCTGGTTGGGGACCAATAGTCTGTTGCTCATTTGATTACTGCAGGTTATTACGGGCAATTTAAGCATATTTTCGGAACGGTCTTTTCATGAGTCTGAATTTTAACTGATCCCATGAAAACAATTTTTTAGCAACAGCCGCGATTGCGGAACAAATGATAAACGGGGAAACAGCCTGGCCGTTTCCCCGTTTATTCGTTGGGTCGTAAGTTGCTTATTTGCTGATAACCATCTTTTTGATGACCCGGGAATTGCCGTTACGAATCACGATCGTGTAAACTCCGCTGGCAACCGGCCTCAGGTCGATCACCTGGTTGGAACGGCTGTCAACCTGGATATCCCTGGTCTCGCTGACAAGGATGCCAAGATTGTTGAATACGCTGATGGTAAAAAGTCCGGCAGAGGGTGTTGCGATCGAAACTGTGAACTTCCCGTCGTTTGGCACCGGGTAAATGTTGACCCCGGATGTTTGCAGATCTTGTACGCCGGTCATCACTACCCACACTTTGTTGGAAACGGGTGAAGAACATCCCTGGAGGGTCACCTCGCATGAATAATACCCGGTATTGTGTGTCACCGTGTAAGTTTGGCCGGTGGCACCGGCAATGGGGTTGCCTTCATAGAACCACTGGTTGCCGGTGGCTGCGCTGCTGGTGAGCACATTACCAAGTGCTGTTACGACAGGAGCAGCAGGGATCGGGTGCACGGCAACGGCAAAATCGGGCGATGTGGCGCCGTTGCCGCAACTGTTCACCCCGGTTACACTGATATTGCCCGACGCAGCCGTGGCTCCGAATGTAACCGTGATCGTACTGCTGTTCTGGCCCGAGGTGATGGTCGTCCCGGCGGGAAGCATCCAGGTGTAGTTGGTTGCGTTGGCGATCAGGGGCACGCTGTAGACATGGTTTGATGATCCCACGCAAACGTTGGCATCGCCGGTGATCATTCCCGCTGTGGCAGGTAGCGCATTGATGGTTACAGGGAAATTCGGGGAGGAATTCCCGTTTCCGCACAGGTTGTTGCCTGCAACGGTGATATTCCCTGAGGATGCATTGGAGGCAAAATTCACCGTGATGGCATTGGTATTAATCCCTGAGGCAATGGTTGCCCCGGCCGGCAGCGTCCATACATAGGCAAGCGCGCCTGAAATGGGAGCTGTGGAATAGGCGACTCCTTGTGCCCCGCCGCAAATGGTCGGCGTACCTGTGATGGTGCCGGCATTCCCGGGGGTGCCGTTGACGGTCACATTATAAACCGTCGGGGCAGCCGGGTAGCATCCGGTTGTATTGGTATAGGTAACCGTCACGGTCTGGGCACCAGGCGTATTCCAGGTCACCAGGAGGGTGTTTGTGCCCTGTCCCGATGAAATGGTGCCTCCCGGTGAAATGGTCCAGGCATAATTGCCCATCCCGGGTTCGGTGGAATAGGTACTGAATCCTGTATTGATGCACACGGTTGCCGAACCTGAAACCGTAGGTAAAGGCAGGGCGCTCACACTGACCGCTTTAACAGTTGGTGCCAGGGCGGTGCAACCATTGGGGTTTGTGTAGATTACTGTAATTGTTTGTGATCCCGCAGTTACCCAGGTTACCGCGATGGCGCTGGTCCCCTGTCCCGAGGTGATCGTTCCTCCCGGTGAAACGGTCCAGGCATAACCTGTTTTGCCTGTTTCCGTTGAGAAGGAATTGTTTGTACTGCTCACGCAGGCCGTTGCATTTCCCGTAATGGTCGGTACCGGGGTTAAATTAACCGTTACAGCGATCGATGATGGAGTACCTGTACCGCAAACGCTTGTACCCATTACCGAAACATTCCCGGAGGAGGCGGTAGAAGAATAACTGACAATGATGCTGTTGGTGCCTGAACCTGAAGTGATCGTTGCCCCAGCCGGCAGCGTCCAGGAATAACCTGTCGCCCAGGTAAGCGGGGCAATGGAATAAACAATCCCGGTTGAACCCTGGCAAACGGTATTCTGCCCTGATATGGTCCCGGCTGCTACCGGCAACGGGCAGGCGGTTGAAAAAGTCAGGTCGGCGCCGTAGGAGGTCCCGGTGGCATTGACCGCCTTGACCCTGAAATGATAGATGGTGTTGATCGGCAAACCGGAAAGATTGGCATATACCAGGATGGCAGTAACTCCCGCCGATGTTGACGGAACAGCATTGACCGTCGTTCCGTAGGCGGTGGTGAGTCCGTATTCAAAAGTGATGGTGGTAGCAAGGTTATTGGCATTAACGCTGCCGTTCATCGTTGCCGAGGATGCGGTAAGGTTTGTGGCCGGGTTGGTCATGACCGTCGGGGCCATGGGGAATTCATAAGCACCGATATCCGGGGGATTTCCGCGGGTGACGCCTGCATAATCGGTAACGATGCCGGGAATGGCAATACCGGCATCGTGCAGTTCGGTTCTGACAGTATGAAGGTTGGTATTGGAGATGAAATTGGGATTCACCGAAACGGCATGAATGTCGCTTCCTGAAAGGCTTTTCCATGTTGCGAAATCGCAATCAGTGGCTCCGTAAAGACATGTGGTGGTAGAAATGGATGAATACACATCGTTATAGTCGGATGTCAGTCCGGTAGTATTCACGGCGGCTATTGAATAGTGTTTGCCTGTTCCGCCACTGCCGTTTACCCGGAGATTTGAAATGATGTTGTCACTGCTGACAACCACCGATGCATCTGTTTTATAAATCCCGGCCGATCCGCGGGTATTTGCTGCAGCTGCGGTTCCTGTAATGTTGATGGAGTTGTCATAAATATAATAGGTCCCTATATTGCGGAACACCAGGATGCCGTCCATTTCAATGTTATGAACGCCGCCGTTGCCCCCGAGCGATACCAGGTTGTTATCGACCTGGTAGGTGCTGGTCATCGTGGCAGCGCCGTTGAGGTAAATCCCGGTAACCGGGTAATTTGTTACTGCATTTCCTGCTCCCGTCGCCGGCCCGATGTTGACAATTTTGTTTCGTTCGCACACATACGGGAAATTGCCGTCAAGCCTGATGCCGTTACAGATGTTCAGGGCAGTGGGATTGGAGGTGGTAATGTTTGCAACGATGTTGTTTGAAACATTATCAGCACCATTGGCATAGATGCCATAAGTTGTGCCGGCCCCGGCTGTTGTTATACTGTTTGCAACGGCTGTGTCGCCCACCATGTTCCCAACGGTTGTACCGATGTTGAAAGAACCCGATGAAGCACGGATGCCATAGAAGGAAGTCCCGGAAGCTGTACCGGTCAACGTGATGTTTTTGATCGTATTTCCCTGTATCTCGGTGGGGGTGGTAGTCCCGGCAAATGCATACAGGGCATACAAAACATAATTCGACTGAGGATCGACAAACGGTGAACCGCCGCACTGGGGCGCCGTACCGCCTATAAAGTTGCCGGATATGGTGTTGCCGTTTGAAGTGGTGCTTCCGTTAAAATAGAGGGGATACATATGGCCCATGGTGGTGATCCCTGCCGTCATATAAAAACTGTTGCCGGTAATCCGCCAGTTGTCACCATTACCTACCCCGCCTACAAATATCCCTGAAGTTTTAAAGTTGATGAACTCATTTCCGTCAAACACATTGTTGCTGTTTGCACTGCCGGCAGTGCCATAGCTTGTAACGTTATAAAGGGCGTAACCTACAACATCCGTCCGGTCGCGGAAAAGATTGTTCATAAAAACATTGTAACTGTTGCCCGATGAACCTGTAGTGGTACTGATCAGAACGGCGCCATTCTGACCGGCACAGGAGGTTTCAAAGATGCAATTCCTGATCGTGTCGTACATGGCATCATTCTGCAAAACAAGGCTTGAATTCTGGGTGCTGGTGCTTCTGAAGCGCAGGTATCTCCCAGTTCCGTTAAACCTGCCATCAATGGTGATCTGGTCGGCGCCATTGAATACTATCATGGGA
>Ga0118677_10001874_pt1 | contig 43530 bp, 31 predicted proteins | sample AliMusrvi5mmetaG_FD_86154 | JGI IMG/M metagenome (GOLD analysis project Ga0118677, IMG submission 86154)
CACGAGCTGCGGCGGCAGATCGGCCTGGTGACGCAGGAGCAGCTGCTGTTCGACGATACGGTGTACTACAACACCCGCTACGGCCTCCCCCAGGCCGCGCCCGCCGAGGCGGTCCTACCCCCAGGGGCCGAAGCCGCCGCAGTCGTCATCATCACGGGCTCCGGGCCCTTCCTGCTGATGGACCGTCCCGATCCGCGGCATATCCTGGAGCCTTGGACGCTGGGGGTCTCTACCGCGGCGCCCGCGCCGCACGAGTTCCTGGAATTCGCGGACAAGCTCCGGCCATTCGTCTACAGCCAGGATGCCCTGGCGCACGCCCGCTCCGACATCGAGGAAGGCAAAATTCCGGGCGAGCCCTCGCCTTTCCTCACAGGCGCGGCGGGCGAAGAGGTCGCGGCCTCCTCCGCGGCGGCGATAATGCCTCCCCCGCCGGAGCTGGAGATGCCGGCACAGCAGATGAGCCTCTCCATCACGGGCCGCAAGATCGTGGGCGTCAACTTCACCGAGAAACGCTATCTCCATGACCAGACCCTGACCGGCCGGCCGATGGACACTCGCACCCTGAGCATCGTGCAGCAGATGCAGCTGCGCATGCAGGGCAAGGTGGGCCCCAAGATCACGGTGAACGTGGACTACGATGACACCCAGGCCAACAAGCAGGACATCTCCATCGTCTATCAAGGCAGCCCCGACGAGACGGTGCAGAACGTCGCCTTCGGCGACATCGACCTCACCTTGCCGGCCACGGAGTTCGTATCCTACAACAAGCAGCTTTTCGGCATCCGGGCCGACGTCAAGTACGGGGGGCTCAAGTCCACGGTCATCGCCAGCCGCACCAAGGGCGCGACCAAGTTCAAGGAGTTCGTGGGCAACCAGCAGTTCGTCTCCCAGGACCTGCTCGACACTTCCTACGTCCGGCATCAGTACTACGACGTCAGCTTCGGTACCGCTATGCCGCGCCTGCCCATCCGGACCGGCTCGGAGCAGATCTGGCTCAGCCAGATGAACAACGGCGAACCCAACCTCAACCAGTCCTCCTTCACCGCCGACGACCTCGGGGTGGCGACCGTGACCGTGACCTCGAACATGTGGGTCCGCCTTGGCGCAGGCACGGACTACACCATGGACTACGTCAACGGAATCATCACCTTCCGCAACGCCATGCAACCGGGCTGGGCCGCGGCCGTGGACTACATCGATGCCACCGGGCACCACATCATCAACGAAACCGCCACCTCCAATACCGGCGGCACGGGAAACTTCAAGCTCATCAAGACCCCGGGCGACGTCCCGGTGGAGGCCGTCGCCTGCACCACCTGCACCCAGGAGCTCGGCTACAACCGCGAGCTCAAGACCGTCTACAGCCTGGGCCAAACCCAGATCGTGCCGGACAACGGCCAGGGCAGCTTCATCCTGCAGGTCCTCGACCAGCAGCGCAAGGAGACCGGCTCCAAGCTCAACCCGATCCAGCAATACCCGAACACCATCACCGTGGACTTCGCCAATGGCCTGTTCCGTCTCCAGAAACCCTTCGCCGTCGCCGGCGACTCCTCCACCATCGATCCGCAGATCTACGCGCCCACTCCCATCTCCCAGCGCCTCATCCACACGGAATTCTCCTACCGGCTGAAGACCTTCACTTTGGAGCCCAACCTCGTGACGCAGAGCGAGACGGTTTTGCTCAACAACGTCAAGCTCAACCGCAACGTGGACTACTTCATCGACTACGAATCGGGGTTCATCACATTCTTCAACCCCGACCGCATCACCGCCACCTCCAAAGTCGACATCAGCTACGAGGTCTCCGCCGTGGGCGGGGTCAGCAACGTCTCCTTGCTCGGCGGCCGGGTCTCCTACGACATCACCAAGAACGCCAGCGTGGGCTCCACCATCCTCTACCAGGCCGGGTCCAAAGCGCAGACCGTGCCATCCATCACCGACCTGGCCAGCAGCCTCTCGGTCTACGACTTCGACGCGAAGATCAAAGAGATCCACTTGCTGCCCAAGCTCAAGGCCACCTTCAGCGGGGAGTTCGCCATCAGCTCCCTGGACCCCAATCTCAACGGCCTGGCCATCATCGACAACATGGAAGGCATCACCCAGCAGACCCAGGCCCCAGTCCTCTACCAGCCCTGGAACATGGCCTCCAACCCCACGCCATCCCCGCCCGCCGACCCCTTGGACATCGTTTGGTCCAACGTGCCGGTCCCGACGCTGAGCATCAACCCCAAGGCCCAGGCCAGCGCCAGCGATTCACAGCAGGTCCTCAATCTGGCCTACAACTTCTCGGCACCCGACAACGCCAATTGCACGACCAAAGAAGCCTCCATCGTCTACCCTTTCTCCGTCTCCGGCGTCGATTTTTCCCAGGCGACCATCCTGCAGGTGACCATGCTGGGCGACAATTCCGGCAACGTCATCAACTTCCGCCTAGGTGGGATCGACGAGGACGCGGACAACTCCGGCATCCTGCGCACCAACGCCCCGACCGGCGTGCTCCAGCCGGGACAGGACACCGGATGGCTCTACGCCCCGCCCAACTGCCCCCATACCGCCCGCTACGGCGCCGGCACGGGGATCGTGCAGACGGACGACCTCAATAAGAACGGCCGGCTGGACCCGGACGACGGCTACGGCGGGAACTTCGGATTCGTCTGCTCCGCCGACCCAGCCATAAACCGCGGCGCCACCGGCGTGTGCACCTCGCCGACCGCGGACCAGCTCAGCAGCCTCAACTCGGGCGTCCACACCAAGCTGGACTTCGGCACCGGCGCCTCCGGCGCCAGCGCAGGCTGGCAGACCTTCTACATCCCGCTCAACATCTCGAGCGCCAACTACGCCAATTGGACCGCCATCAAGCATATCCGCGTCACCGTGGCCCAAGGGCCGGGCGGAAAGCCCACCGGCAAGCTCCAGTTCGCCCAGATCGGAGTGGTCGGGCTCACCTGGCAGAAGGGCCTAGCCGGCGACCCGGCCGTGGGACAGACCCAGCTGCAGTCCGAAACCTTGAGCGTCACCCCAGTCAATAACGTGAACAACCCGAACTACACCCCGATCTACAGCGCGGGCGGAGCCGCCTCCCAGGTGTTCAACCAGCTCTACGGCAGCGTGGCGACCCTGCAGCAGCAGACCGGAACATCCAATATCACGGAGGGGGCACTCGAGCTCGACTATTCCAGCATGACCCGGAGCAGCGTGGCGGGCTCCACGACCACCGTCTATACCAAGCGCACCTACGCCCGCGCCGTGGACTTCAGCCAGCACAAGCAGTTCAACTTCCTGCTCTACGGGCACGCCGACGGCTCCCCGCCCGACAAGGACCATGTCTTCTTCCTGCGCGTCGGCGACGACTCCAACTTCTGGGAAGCCCGAGTGCCGCTCAACTTCACCGGCTGGAAGGAGATATCAATCAACCAGACCAGCGCCGCCGGCAACGGGGTGATGGACACCTGGACTTCCGCTTCCGGCGCGTCCGAAGTCACGGTCGTAAGCACCGGCGCCCCCAGCCTGCAGCAGGTCTCCGAGCTGGTCGCGGGCGTCTACCAAGTCTCCGGCTCTCCCACCACTCTGACGCAGGGCCGGCTCTGGCTCGATGAAATCTTCCTGGCCCAGGCGGCGTCGCGCATGGGCCAGGCCCGCTCCCTGAGCGCGGACTTCGATTGGGATCAGTGGGCCACCTTCGGGGTCAAAGACCGCTACCTGGACCGCAACTTCCAGACCCCGACCTCGGTGGTAAACAACCAGGACAACCAGCTCGACAGCGCCTATCTCAACCTCAAGCGCCCCGCTTTCTTCCCTACGAATTTCAACCTCAGCCGCGCCATCACCAACACGGCCAACACGGCCCTGACCGGTAACGCATCCAACCTGGTCAACCAGCTCCAGGCCGGCAAGGTCACGACCTGGACCGGAGGGGCCCAGGGCAACTTCGCCTACCGCTCCTGGCCGAGACTGAACCTCTCCTACAAGCGCCTGCGCGTCGAGTATGACTTGCTGACCCGGCTAGACGACAGCAACGACTACTCCGCCACCTTGCAGTACGGCGTGCCCTGGCAGAGCCGGTTCCTGCCCAAGACCGTCGACCTCACCTACGATTACAGGACCAGTCTGACCGAATACGCCTCGCTGCTGGCGCGCGAGATCCTCGGCAACAACAACGTCTACGACCTCAGCCAGACCGCAGGCGCCCGCCTGACATTCATCCCCTGGACCGGCTCATCGTTCAATCCCAGCTACAGCCTCACCCAAGTCAAGGAGCGCGAGTCGGACCTGACCACGGGGCCGGTGGTGGTCGACCAGGCCACGGGGCGGACAAACGAGATGAACCGCAGCTATCCCAAATCCATGACCCAGAGCGCGGGCGCCAGCGCCAATTTCCGCATCCTCCCTTGGCTCAACCCCCAGCTCAACTTCCAGAGCGACATCAACCAGAACACCATCCTGAGCGTCTCCACGGTGGTGGTGCAAAGCTCGACCTTCGACGTCACCGCTCCTTCCGCGACCTACCTGTTCGACCTGGGGAAAATCCAGACCATCACCCGCTCCGCCAACGGCTCGATAAGCCTGCCCCTCAACCTCGCCGAGATACTCCCCAAGTCCAAGCTCCTGCGCTCCGTGAACATCGTCGCCGGCTACCAGCTGCAGGACGGCGACGTCTGGAACAACATAGACTCCGCCTACCGGGCCAACCTCGCCCTGTGGGTGCGCACCCCCCTGAGACCGGGCAACAGCCCCGCGGCGCAGCTCGCCAACAGCACCCTGCGCGACACCTTCAACTCCACGCAGCGCTGGTCGCCCTTGTCGAGTTACGACCTCGGCGGCCGCGTGGCCGCGCTCAAGAGCCTCTCCATCTCCAACAACTTCATCTACAGCATCCAGCGTTCGGTGGTGACCGGGACCCCCTCCAAAACCATCTCCACCACGCTGCCGGACCTCGTCACCACCATCAGCCAGATCGAAAAACTCGTATTCTGCGAGCGCTGGCTGAACAACACCCAGATGAATTTCCGTTACTCGGACCACAAGACCAAGAATGTGGACACCAGCATCACCACCAACGACTCCTACAGCGTGGACCTGCGCTCCGTGGTCCTCAAGCGCTACGACACCCTGCTCAGCGCCAACTACCGCTCCGGCCAGACCATCGACCTGCAGGTCAGCGCCAACACCCAGTTGACCGAGCACAAGGACGCCACGGCCCAGGTCAGCTTCAACATCCGCAAGGTCTACTTTACCCCGAAGCTGACCTACACCTACGACTCGGCCATATCGGGCAGCGGCGTCAAAATCCAGGAGGACACTGTCCTCACGCCGAGCGTGCTGGTGCGCACGGACGTGGCCTTGCCGCGGGGGCTGATGCTGCCGGGAGCCAAGAAGGCGATCCTCTTCTCGAACCGCATCATCTGGACCACCACCCTCTCGCTGGCCCTCACCCGCTCTCCGGTGACGGAAGCGAACAATTCGGAGCTGGCCAGCCTCACCACCAGCGGAGACTACGAGATCGCCAAGAACCTGCGCATGACCCTCAACGGCGCCTTATCGCGCCTCTGGCACAAGTATCTGCCGCAGGAGGATTACATCTCCTATCAGATGGGGATGAACCTGACGTTCCAGTTCTAGAGGGGCGTGCCGACGGATCCGAGCAGTTCCTTCAGATACGCGGAGTAGGGGCTGCTGCCCATGCTCTGGGCCTCGCGGCTCACCTGCTCCGGCGCGATCCATCCGGCCGCCAAGGCGATCTCCTCCAGGCAGGCGACCATCAGGCCTTGGCGGGCCTGGACCGTCTGGACGAATCCCGCGGCCTCCATGAGGCTCTGGTGCGTCCCGGTGTCGAGCCAGGCGATGCCGCGGCCCATCTTGAGGACCTGCAGCTCCCCGCGCCGCAAGAAGGCCTCGTTGAGGTCGGTGATCTCCAGCTCCCCGCGCGCGCTGGGCTTAAGCCGCGCCGCTTCCGCGCACACCTCGGGCCCATAAAAATAGACCCCTGGTATAGCGTACGAGCTCCTCGGCTGCCGGGGCTTTTCCTGCAAGGAAAGGGCCTTGCCGTCCGGACCAAATTCCACGACGCCGTAGCGCTCCGGGTCCTTCACCTGATAGGCGAACACCACGCCGCCGCTGCGGATGCGCGCGGCCTGGAGCAGCATCTCGGTGAGGCCATGGCCGTAGAAGATGTTGTCTCCCAGGATAAGGCAGACCGGTTCCTGGGCGATGAAAGATCGTCCGATGACGAAGGCTTGGGCCAGCCCTTCCGGCCGAGGCTGCTCGGCGTAGGAGAAGCGCATGCCCAGGCGCGAACCGTCGCCGAGGAGTTCGCGGAACAGCGGCAGATCGTGAGGCGTACTGATGAATAGGACCTCGCGGATGCCGGCCAGCATGAGCGCGCTCAGGGGATAGTAGATCATGGGCTTGTCGTACACCGGCATCAACTGCTTGCTCACGACCCTGGTGCACGGCAGGAGCCTGGTCCCCGCGCCTCCGGCTAGAATGATCCCCTTCATGGATGCCTCCTGGATAGCGCACATGATAATACAATCCGGGCCGCCAAGGGAACCTTCCAGGCCCGGCGTCGTATATACTCGTGGGCTCTCTGCCGTGGCGGGACGTCGCGGCCTTCCTGCGGCATTGCCTCCTGCCGCAGACCTGCGCGCATTGCCGGGAGGATCTGTCGCCCGCGGCCACCTCGCCCCTGTGCCCGCGCTGCCGCCTGGGTCTGGCGCCGGCCGAGCCGCCCTTCTGCCTGCGTTGCGCCGAGCCCCTGCCCGGCGCCCGGCGGCTGTGCCGCGCCTGCTCGGGCCGGCCGTTCGCCTGCCGCCTGATGCGCGCCGCCTTCCTTTATAGGGGGCCGGCAACGGGCCTGGTATACGCGTTCAAATACCGCGGCCGGCGCACGGCGGCCAAGGTGGCGGGCCTGTGGATGGCCGCGGCTTTCCCGAGATTTCCGGAGTTGTCGGGCTATGAAGCGCTGGTCCCGGTGCCGCTGCACCCGCGCCGACTGCGCGAGCGGGGCTACAACCAGGCCCTGCTGCTGGCGGAGGGGCTGGCGCCAGCTCTGGCGTTGCCGATCTGGGACATATTGTCGCGACCCAAGAGCACCCGGCCGCAGTGGGATCTGGACAAGGAGTCGCGCCGCCGCAACCTGGCGGGCGCGTTCGCGGCAGGGCCCCAGGCGCGGGGCAAAAGCCTGCTTTTGGTCGATGATGTGTGCACCACGGGAGCTTCCCTGGAGGAATGCGGCCGGGCCTTGCATCGGGCGGGAGCGGCACGCGTGGCGGCGTTCGTTCTGGCACGGCAAACCTTGTGAGACCTCGTCACCAGTTTTCTTGCAACTTAATGCCAATTTTGCAAAAATCTAATGCTACTATGGAAAAATTCAATATTTGTGTCGTCGGCGCCGGCTATGTCGGATTGGTGACCGGTACCTGCCTGGCGGAACTCGGCCACCACGTCGTCTGCGTAGACTCGGACCCCGCGAAACTCAAGACCCTGCGGGCCCGCAAGATCCCCATCTACGAGCCGGGTCTGGACAAACTCTTCCAGCACAACATCAAGGAAGGCCGGCTGCGCTTCGCCGCCTCCATCCCCGAAGGCATGGATTTCCAGGGCCGCGTCGCCCAGGTCGTGTTCATCGCCGTAGGCACGCCGCCCCGCCATGACGGCTCCGCCGACCTTTCCGCCGTGGAAGCCGCGGCCGAGTCCGTAGCCAAGCACATGCGCGACTACACGGTCCTGGTGGACAAGTCCACCGTGCCCGTAGAGACCGGCGAATGGGTCATCAGGACCGTGGACCGGTTCAACAAGAAAGGCGTGCCCTACGACGTGGTCTCCAACCCGGAGTTCCTCGCCGAAGGCACCGCCGTCACCGACTTCCTCAAGCCGGACCGCGTGGTTTTCGGCGTGTCCTCGCCGCGGGCCGAGGCCGTGATGCGCAAGGTCTACGGCGGCATCAAGGCGCCCATCCTCGTGACCGACGTTAAATCCGCGGAGATCATCAAGCACGCCTCCAACTCGTTTTTGGCCGCCAAGATATCCTTCGTCAACGCCGTGGCCGCGGTCTGCGAAAGAGTCGGCGCGGACGTGACCATGGTCGCCAAGGGCATGGGCCTCGACCACCGCATCGGGAACCTCTTCCTGCGTCCGGGCCTGGGCTTCGGCGGCTTCTGCTTCCCCAAGGACCTGGAGGCCTTCTACTGGCTCAGCCGCCAGAAGGGCTACGACTTCCAGCTGCTCAAGGCCGTCAAGGAGATCCTGCGGGTCTACGATCCGGTCTCCATGGCGAACGCCCGGGCCTTGCCCGCCATGAAGGGCGTGAAGTTCTGCCGGGACGCCTACGACTGCGTCAAGGGCGCCGACGCCGCGGCGCTCATCACGGAATGGCCGGAATTCCACGCTTTGGACTTCAAGCGCGTGCACCGGCTCATGCGCATACCCCTCATCCTCGACGGCCGCAACTGCTACGACCCGGCGGCCGTGCGCGCGGCGGGCTTCACCTACTGCAGCGTGGGACGACCCTGATGCGCATCCTCATCACGGGCGGGGCGGGCTTCCTAGGCAGCCATCTGGCCGACCATTTCCTCGGCCATGGCCATAAGGTCATCGTCATGGACAACCTCATCACGGGAAGCCTGGACAACATCGCGCACCTGTTCCCCAATCCGGACTTCTCCTTCATCAAGGCGGACGTGACCAACTTCATCCACGTCCCCGGCCGGCTCGATGCCGTCATGCATTTCGCCAGCCCCGCCAGCCCCATCGATTACGCGCTGCTGCCCATCCCCACGCTCAAAGTGGGCGCCTTGGGCACGCACAAGGCCCTGGGCCTCGCCAAGGACAAAAAGGCGGTGTTCATGCTGGCCTCCACCTCCGAGGTCTACGGCGACCCGCTGGTCAACCCCCAGCCCGAAACCTACTGGGGCAACGTCAATCCCATCGGCCCGCGCGGGGTCTACGACGAGGCCAAGCGCTTCGCGGAGGCCATGACCATGGCCTATCACCGCTACCACCACATGCCGGTACGCATCGTGCGCATCTTCAACACCTACGGCCCGCGCATGCGGCGCCATGACGGACGCGCCGTGCCCAACTTCATCACCCAGGCACTCAAGGGCCGGCCCCTGACCGTCTACGGAAACGGCTCCCAGACCCGCAGCCTCTGCTATGTCTCGGACCTGGTGCGGGGCATCAGCGGACTCCTGGAATCAGAGATTACCACCCCGGTCAACATCGGCAATCCACACGAGCTCACCATCAAAGAGGTCGCCCGCACCATCATCCGGCTGACCGGCTCGCGTTCCCGCATTGCTTTCAAGCCCCTGCCCACGGACGACCCGCAGGTGCGCCGGCCCGACATCCGCAACGCCCGCGCCAAGCTGGGCTGGAAGCCCGAAGTGGGCCTGGAAGAAGGCCTGCGCCGCACCATCGCGCATTTCCAAGGCGCGCCCGCCTCTTAGTCCCGTGCTGCTCTCCATCGTCCTGCCCTGCTACAACGAAGCCGGGGCGGTGGAAGACTTCCCCTCCGAGCTGTTCCCCGCCCTCGACGCCCTGTCGGTCCCCTGCGAGGTCCTGGCTGTAGACGACGGCTCTACGGACGGGACCGGCGCGGCCCTGCGCGGCCTGGCCGGCCGGCGCTCCGGGTTCAAGGCCTTGGCTCACGAGCGCAACCAGGGCCTGGGAGCGGCCCTGCGCACGGGCTTCGCCGCCGCCTCCGGCGACTGGATCGCGACGCTGGACGCGGACCTGACCTTCCATCCGTCGCAGCTGCGGGCCCTGCTGGACTGCCAGAAGGCGACCGGCGCGGACATGGTCGCCGGGTCGCCTTTCCTGACGGCCGGGGGCGCGGCGCAGGTGCGCTGGTGGCGCCGCTGGCCCAGCCTCTGGGTCAACGGCCTCTACCGCCGCCTCTGCGGACCGGGGCTCACGGCCTACACGCCGATCTTCCGCCTCTATCGCGCCGAGGCCCTGCGCGCCCTGCGCCTGGAAAGCACGGGCTTCGAGATCAATGCGGAGATCGCGGCGCGCTTGCTGGCCGCGGGCAAGACCGCGGCCGAAGTCCCGGCCGTGTTGACCGTGCGCCGAAAAGGCAGCTCCAAGCTCTCCACCTTCCGGGAGCTTTGGCGCCACGGCTGTCTGGCGGCGCGGCTGCGCCGGCGGGCGCGCCCGGGATGAAGGTCTCGCGCGCCCGCTTCGAGCGCCTGGTGGAGTCGGCGCTCAAGGGGATCCCGCAGCTGTTCCGCGGACTCATCGTGAACCTGGAGATATCGGTGCAAGGCCTGCCCGGCCCCGAAGCCGGGCGCTGGCAAGGCTCCCGGGATCTGCTGGGACTCTATAAGGGCCTGCCGCGCGCGGACATGGCGACCCCGCTTTCCGGAGCGCACCCGCCTGCGCGCGTCATCCTCTACCAAAGGAACATCGAGGCGCTCTGCCCCGACGAGGCGGAATTGGGCCGGCACGTCCAGCTTACCCTGCGCCACGAGCTGGCGCACCACTTCGGCTTCACGGATGAGGACCTCAAGCGGTGCTGGCCCGAGGGCGCCTAGCGCGGTCTGGGCTCGTAAGTGATGGAGAGCAGGGACCGCCGGCCCTGCTCGGAGAATCTCAGGACGGCGCTGGTCTTTAGGCCGGGCTCGACGCGGATGAACCTCTCCCGGGGCTGCAGCTCCTCCGGCCGGCGCGCTCCCGGGGCGCCGCCGGTCGAATCCCAGACCTCGAAACGCATCGGATGGTTCCCCTCCGGTATCCGGCCGAGCCAAAGCTTGGGGCGGGATTTGGCCGCGACCTCGGTGCGGCCTTGCAACCGCCCGTCCAGGAAAACCTGCACGTATTCCAGGGTATCCTCCTCGGGTGTGCCCACCACCGCATAGGAGCTCAATTCGAAGTTCGCGCCCGCGGTGGCCGGCGGGATCTGCGCCGCAAGCTTGGGCCTGGGCGCGGCACAGCCTGCCCACATTGCGGCCAGGACTAGGAAGACCAGCCTCTTCATCGGGCCTTGAGCCGCAAGGTGTACTTGTCGCGGACGTTGTTCTGGCCGGAGTCCGCGCCTTGCAGCTTGAGCCAATAAGTACCGGCCGCAAGCTCGCGGTCGAAGCGGAGCGGCTCGCCCATCTTGGCGGCCTGCTGGGAAAGGACCGGCTTGCTGTCCTGGTCGAAGAGCTCCGCGCTCCAGCGCACGTTGAGCAGACCGGTCAGCTCGCAGAGGATGTCGCCCTTCTGGTAGACGTTGAATTCGTAGTAGTCCACGTCGCCTGCGGGCGCGAGGTAGCCGTCCACGGATTCGCCGATTTTGACGGCCTGGGCCGTGGCCGTGGAATCGTTAGGCTCCCACTCCAAGCCCGGCTGCCAGGGCACGAGGGTCTTGGTCAGGGTATAGGCGTCCCTGCCGTTGGCGGCCCTGCCGGTCTTCTCCGAGACGACCAGATAATAGGTAGCGTTGCTCAGGCCGATGCCGGTGAGCACCTGCGGGGTCTCCTTGAGGCCGTTGTCCACGACCAAGAGCGGCTGGCCCAGGTCGTCGGTCACCGTCAGGGCGAGCTGCATCCCGGGCACGGGCGAAAGGTCGGCGCGCAGGATCTGCCGGGGGCTCGTGGCCGCGTTGACGCGATACCAGTCCACGTCCCCGGCTGGAGCGATATTCCCGGTGACGGCGTCCTTCTCGAAGGGCGTGGCGTCGGCGCGCTGGTCGTTGGGCTCGAGCTCGGTGCGGCCGTCGTAAGGGCGCAGTTCGTTCAACAGCTCGTAGAAGACGTCGGGGTTGCCCAGGCCCCGGCTGCGGGGGCGCAGGCGCAGGAAGTACTGCGCCGGAGCGCGGATGCCGAGGTCCCGGAAGCCCAGTCCCTGGCCGGCGCCGCCGGCGGAGATCTCCTTGAGCTTGTAATTGTTGGCGTCGTAGATCTCCAGGACCGGGTCAACGTTGGGCACCGCGCTCAGATCGAGGTTGAGGGCGTACAAGCCGGGACGGTCGGACCGCAAAGAGAACCAATCCTCATCGGCCTGGCCCGGCGGATCGGACAGCAGGTTCGTGGCCGGGTAGTAATGCCCTCGGGTCAGGCTGTTGATTTCCAGCGGGGTCGCGGTCAGGGCGGAGTCGTTGGGCTCCAGCTCCCGGCCCGCGGCGGATTCCAGCTTGGAGCTCAACACGTACTTCTGCGTCGGGTTGGCGGCCTTGGGATTCTTGTTGGAAAGGACCGCATAGTACACCCCGCGTTGGACGCCCAGATCCAGGACGAGCTCGTCGCCGCCCACGCCGGTCTCGTCGATGCGCTTGAGCTCGCGGCCGTCCTTGTCCCGGAAGCTCAACACGAAGTCCACATCGCGGATGCCGCCGACGTGCAGGCTCAAGACCCCGCTGTCGCGGCCGATGGCGATCTTATACCAATCCACGTCGTCCGGCCGGCCGATGGTGCCGCGGGCGCGCCCGTTGGCGGGCAGGCGGCCGGCGTGGGCCATGTCGTCATTGGGCTCGACCTCGTCGACGGTCGGGCTGCAGGCCCAGAACCAAGCGGCGCCGAGCAGGAGGGGCAGGACACGCCAGAGCATAGCTGCCCTAATTAAACGATTTTGTAGGCCGGCTGCGATAGACGGCCTTGATAAAATTGACCCAGATGGGCGCCGCGAACCTGCCTCCGGTCTCGCCCCGGCCCAGCGGGATGCGCATGTCGTCATGGCCGACCCAGACCGCGGCGGCCAGGTCCGGAGTGAACCCGGCGAACCAGGCGTCGCGGTAATCGTTGGTGGTCCCGGTCTTGCCTGCGGCGGGCACGTTGAATCCTGCCTGCCGGGCGGCCGCGTAAGCGGTGCCGTCGGGCGCGAAGACGCCTTGCATGAGTACGACCATGACGGCGCAGGTCCCGGTGCTCAGGACGGTCTGCGGCGCCTGCGGTATTGGAAGTTCCGCAGGCGCCGGCAGCACGGCACCGCCGCGGTCCTCGATGGAGACGATGTAGTAAGGCCGCACGGCCTTGGCTCCGTTGACGAAGACGGAGTAGGCGCCGGCGAGCTGAAGGGGCGATATGTCGGCGGTGCCCAGGGCCAAAGTGAGATTGCGCGGCCAGGCGGCCCGGGGGATGCCGGTCGCCTGCGCCAGAAGCCGGATGACGGCGTCGATGTCGCAGGCGGCCAGGAGCTTGACGGCGACCGAATTGAGCGAGCGGCGCAAGGCCTCGGCCAAGGTCACCTCGCCGAAATACTTACGGTTGTAGTTCTGCGGCGCCCACGTCCGGCCCCCCCAGCGGTACTTGGCCGGGGCGTCGAGGATTTTGTCATCCGGCTTGAACCGGCCGGACTCGATGGCCACGGCGTAGACGAAAGGCTTGATGGCGGAGCCCACGGGCCGGGCGATGTCCCGGGCGCGGTTGAGCTGGTCGGAAAAATTGAAGCCCGCCCCCCCGACCAGGGCCAGGATGGCGCCATCGGCGGGGCGCACCGCGGCTAGGCCGCCCACGACCGGGGCGGCGCCCTTGCGGAGCCCCCGGTTTGCCGCGGCCAAGCCCTCGCGCAGGGCGGCCTGCGCCGCTCTCTGGATGTCGAGGTCGAAGGTGGTGCGCACGCGCAATCCGCCCTTGAGGATGCGCTCCCGGTCAAAATCCTTTTCCAGGTCGCGACGGACGGTCTCCACAAGATAAGGCGCCTCGTTGACGTTCATGCGCCAGAACGAGGCCTCGGGTGCCTTCAGGCGCTGACCCATGGTCGCCCAGAAGTCGTTGCAGTAGCGCTCGACCGCCGCAGACGGGATAAGATGCAGCTTGGCCATGCGCACCAGGACGATGTGCTGCCGGGCCTTGGCCAGGTCCGGGTGCTCGTAGGGAGAGAACCGCGCCGGGCCGTTGACCAAACCGGCCAGGAGCGCGCACTCGCCGAGTTCCAGGCCTTTGGCGGACTTGCCGAAATAGAAGCGGGCCGCGGACTCGACGCCGTTGCAGCCGTGGCCGAAGTAGGCGAAGTTGAGGTACATCAACAGGATCTGATCCTTGGTGAACTTCTGCTCGAGCTTGCGCGCGCAGAAGGCCTCGAAGATCTTGCGGCCGAAGGTCTTCTTGCGGGTGGTGAACATGAGTTTGGCGAGCTGCTGGGTGAGCGTGCTGCCCCCCTGGACCAGGCGCAGGTGGCGCAGATTGGCGAGCATGGCCCGGGCCGTGGCGCGGTAGTTGATGCCGTGGTGCGCGTAGAAGGTTCCGTCCTCGGTGGCGACCAGGGCCTTTTTCAAGAATGAGGGCACGTCGTCCGGGTCGCGGACGTAGAGGGCCTTTTCGCTGGCGAATTCGCCAATGAGGCGGCCGGCCGAGTCGTAGATCCGGGTGGGGACTGCCGTGACGCTGAGCCGGGAGGCCATGTAGGGGACTTCGAAGACCTCGTCGCTCTCGAGGAGATATTCCTCGCGGTTGGGCGTGGTGATGTTGAGATAATACTGGTCCATCTTCTCGACGATGGAGCGCTCCAGGAGGTGATAGCTCCACCAGCCGTAGCAGAACATGCCGGCGGCGATGACGGGGGCCAGGAGGAGGCCGGCCAGCAGGATCAGCAGCGCGCGCATGCGGCCGGGCCTACGGCTTGTAGAGTCGGAAGAACCAGGGTTTCCCGGCGAGGAGGCGCTGGCGGTAGCGGCGGTAGCGCGCCAAGACCGCGTGCTGCCGGCCCACGTGGGAGAACACCTTCTCTATGGCGGCCTGCGCGGCCTCCCGGCCGACCGGCTGGGCGTAGAACTCCGTCAGGTCCACGGGCTTGCCGTAATAAATCAGGATGGTCCTGAACACGCGGGGCCAGAAGTGGCCGACCGGCTGCAGCCCGCTCATCCCGTCCATGCACACCGGTATGGCCGTAGGCCGGGTCTTGAGCATCACATAGCCGATGCCCGAGCGGGGCGTCAGCAGCTTGCCGTCGCGGGTGCGCGTGCCTTCCGGGAACACGATCATGACGCCATCGCGCAGGCAGGCTTCCATGCGCAGCATGGCGCCCACGTCCTTGCGCCCCTTCTTGACCGGGATGCAGCGCCAGTTGTCAGAGAACCAGCGCATGAGGGGATTCTCGAAGAAATTCTCCCAGGCGGCCGGCAACCAGGGGAAGAGCCCGGGGCTGAGCAGGGTCCTGGGGAAGAACACCAAAGTGCCCACAAGGAAGCCGTCGATCATGCTCTGGTGGTTGGGCAGGAGGAGCAGGTTCTTCTCCATCCTGACGTTTTCCTTGCCTATGACGATGGTCCGGTTGAGCACCTTGAAAAAGAAGTACGCGGCGGCGGCGGAGAGGCTGGTGACGATATAGCGGGTGAAGGGCCAGAAGAAATGGAAGACCGGGCCGCGATAGGGGATGCGCTCGGGATGCAGCGTGGACTCGCGCGGCACCCGTTCCCCGGCGCCGGCTTCCGGACCGGCTGCGGCAGTCTCGATATCAGCCATGATCTAAGGAGATTATATCAATATGGGGGGTCCGCATGGGGGCCCGCCCAAGAAGGCCGTATTTGTGTAGAATGGATTCGCGCCCGCTGGGCCCAGGAGATCGCCATGGTCGATCCGCGCTTCGTGGATCACATCCGGAGCAACATAAGGACGCGCGCGGCCCTCGCGTTAGCGGGAACGGCATTGCTCTGCGTCTTGGGTTGGGCCTCCTGGAGGATGTACCGTGCCCGCCGCCTGGCGACGGCCCCGCTTGCGGCGCAACAGCAGGCGATGGGCCAGATCATGGCGCTGGCGCTGCAGCAGGCCCGCGCCGGCAAGGGCCCCGGCAATCTCACCCCCGAGGCCCAACGGGCGATGGCCCTGGCTTTGGGCGCGCTGGGCGGCGCCGCGGGACAGAACGCCAAGCCCGTCCTGCCCAAGGACCTCGAGGCTCTCCTGCCCCAGGACATCCCGGGCCTGCGGCGCGCGGCCGCGCAAAGCGGCAGGCAGCAATTCGGCCAGTCGCAGACCGCGGCGGCAAAGGCCGATTACTCCGCCCCGGGCGGCGGGACCCTGACGCTGGCCATCGTCGATGCGGACAATTACAGCGGCATGCTGGCCCTGGCCTTCAACGCGGGAAAGGTGCTGCGGGAGGATGGAACGGGTTATACGCGCAAGGTCGTCTATAGGGACTGCAGCGGGGTGGAGGGGTACGACAATGCCTCGCGCAGCGGTTCGGTCCAGATCCTCGCCGCCCAGCGCTTCCTGGTCAAGTCGAGCGGCCGCGGCATCGAGGACAAGGCCCTGCTCGCGGCCCTGGACGCCTTGGATCTCGACGCTCTCGGCCGACTGGCGCGCTGAGGCCCCGCGTCACTGGCCGTAAGCCAGGCGAAAGGCGAGGGCTTCGGGGAGGCCGGCCTGCCGGATCTTACCCTGCGTCGACGCCACGTCATAGGCCAAGCGATGGACGCGGAAGGTCCGCGCCTCGGAATCCCACAGCGCGCACGCGGCGCGCGGGTCGTGGTCGCGGGGCTGGCCCACGGAGCCCGGGTTGCAGGCGACGGGGACGACGCCGTAGGGAGCGATCTCGCCGGTGATGGTCTGGCGGTCCTCGAGGAAGATCAACTCGACCTGGCCCCCGGCCGCGCAGCGAAAACTCAGGGGCTTGTGGCTATGCCCGAAGAACAACGGCCAGGCGCCTACTCGGGACATATTGAGCTTGAACAATGCCACGTTCAGGAGATATTCGTCCGCGGGCCGGCGCGGAGTCCCGTGCACCACGGTGAAATCCGTACGGTCGCAACGGGCGGTCAGCCTTTCCAGGTAGGCCCGGGACTCGTCGGAAAGGGCGCGGCGCGTCCAGAGGGCGGCCGCGCGCGCGTCGTGGTTGAACCAGTCGAGGTCGATGCGGCCGATGGCGGCGAGGTCGTGGTTGCCGCAGACGATCACCAGTTTCTTGAGCGCGCGGACGCGGGCCACGCATTCGTCCGGGTCGGGACCGTAGCCCACGACATCCCCGCAGCAGATGTGCCCCTCGACGCGGGACGCGGCGAAGAAATCGAGGACGGCCGCTAAAGCCTCTAGGTTGGCGTGGACGTCGGCGAACACCCCGTAAAGCATCGCGGGTAAATCATATCAGAAGCGGACCGAGGGGCCAAATGACGGGCCCGCGCGGCGCCGCGGGGACGCTGACCCTTAGGCCGGTGTCCCGTCCAGCGGAGGCGCCGCGGCAGGCTCCTCCGCCGCCGGCGCGGCCGGCGCTTCCGGCGCCGCCGGGGCCGTCGCCAGCGCCGGCTCGGCCACGAGTTCCTTGGACTCGAAGGCCGGGACCGGAGCGGCGGACGCCTGCCCGGTCGGGACGGCATGTCCCGGCCCGTTGCCCCGCTTCTGGAACTCGATGGAGACGATCTGGCTGACGCCCTTCTCCTCCATGGTCACGCCGTAGATCCGGTCGGCCGCCTCCATGGTGTTCTTGTTGTGGCTGATGATGAGGAACTGCGTGCGCGTTCCGAACTCCCGCAGCATGTTGACGAAACGGTTGATGTTGGCGTCGTCCAGAGCCGCGTCGGCCTCATCGAGCATGCAGAAAGGCGACGGCCGGACCATGAAGAACGCGAAGAGCAGCGCGATGGCGGTCATGGTCTTCTCGCCCCCGGAAAGGAGCGATATGCTCTGCAGCCGCTTGCCCGGGGGCTGGGCCACGATCTCCACGCCGGTCTCCAGGATATCGTCCGGGTTGGTCAGCACCAGGTCGGCCTCGCCGCCGTCGAAGAGCACGCCGTAGAGCCTCCGGAAGTGCTCCCGCGTGTCCGCGAAGGTCTGCCGGAAATTCTCCCGGGTCGTGGCGTTGATCTTCTGGATGGCGGTCTTGAGGTCGTTCTTGGCCTGGGTCAGGTCGCCGATCTGGGCGTTGAGGAAGGACTGCTTCTGGGCCAGGGTCTCGTACTCCTCAGGCGCGGCCAGATTGATCGGCCCCATGTTCTGGATGCGCCGGCGCAGGGTCTCCAGCTTCTCAGGGTCCGCGGCGACCGTGCCGAACTTGGTCTTGGCATCCTCCACCGTCAGTTGGCGCTGGTCCCAGAGCTGGCTGCGCAGCGTCTCCTGGCTCGCCTGCAGGCGGCTCTTTTGGATCTCCAGCCCATGCACCTCGGCCTGCGCCGATTCGGAATCGGCCTTGAGCCCTAGCAGGGCCTCGCCCCGGGAATGCACGCCCTGCTCGCTTTCGTAGAGCCGAGCCCTCGCGGCCGCGGCGGCATTCTCCTGCTGGGATAGGTCCGACTGCAGGACCTGCATCTGCTGGCGCGATTGGTCCTGGGAAGTCACGGCCTCCTGCCTGCGCCGGGCCAAGTCCGTCAGCTCCTGGCCGCGCTCGGCCACGGTGGCCTCAAGGTGCTTCTTGTTATCGGCCAGGCGCTCAAAGGCTGTCGCGTGAATGGACATCATGCCCGTCAGATTCCCATGACGCTCCTTCAGGACATTCTGGCGCGAGCGTTGCTCCGACAACGCGTCCTTGGCCGCCTGCAACACTCCCATGGCGGCCGTCTCAGCCTGGCGGGCGGCCAGTTCCAAAGCTTCGGCCTCGGCCTGCCGGCCGCACAAGCCAAGGAGCTCTTCCTTGACCAAGGCGATGCCGCGCAGGATGCCGGCGGAATGCTCCGTGCCCATCCCTACGCCCTGCCGGGCCGATTCCAAAGCCTGCTCCGCATCCTTGAGCCGCCTGGCCAGCGCCTCCGCGCGCGCGATCTCGGAGCTCTTCGCACTCAGGGCTTCTTGCCACGCCGACTGGGCCATGGCGACCTGTTCCTTACAGAGGGCGGACTCGGTCTCGCGCTGCGCGGCTTGGGCCTCAAGGCCGCTCAGGCGGCCGCGCAAATCCTCAATGTCCGATAAAGAAAGCTGGACGCCCGGGCCGGGCTGGGCGCCGCCGCACACCCAATGGTCGCCGAACAGCACCTTGCCCAAGGTATAGCACTCGGCGAACAGGAACCGCACCGCCGGCTCATGCTGGGGCTCGAATTGGACGTGCTGCAGCAGCGGGCGCGCCTCCTCGGGATAGACCCGTCCCTCCGCCGAACCGCTCAAAGTGCTCAGGACCAGGAATCGCGCCCGGCCCGAACCGGCGGCCTGCAACAGCTCCACGCCGGCGCGCGCCGCGGCCGAGGTCTCACAGACCACGGCATAGAGCCTCTCGCCCAACAGGTCCTCGACATAGGGCCGCCAGGCCTCGTCCACCTTGATGAGGCTGCGCACGCTGCCCACCACGCCATCGATGCCGGCGTTGAGGACCGCCTGCGCGCCCACCCAATACAGGTTCTGCCCGCCTTGGGCCTCCAAAGACTCGGCCCGTGCCTTGGTCCCGGAAAGATCGGCATGCAGATGCATGACCTCATCCGAAAGCCCGGCCTGCCTCTGGCGCAGGCCCTCGAGCTCCGCTTTGGCCGCCGCTTCCTTCTCCTGGGCCGCGGCCAAAGACGCCGCCTGCGTCTCGACCTCGGCCCGGACCGCCGTCAGCGCTTCCCGGCTAGCGGCCTCCTTGGTCAGATCGCCCTGCAAGGTCCGCAGGGCCAGGCTCGCGTCGTTGCTCTGGTGCCCCAGCGCGCCTTCACGGTTGCCGACTTGGCGCCGCGCGTCCCGCGCGGCTTCGGTGGCCTTCATGACCTCACGCTGGCGCTGCCCGAACGCCTTGTCCGCCTCATCCTGGACCGCGGTCCCGGCATCCACCTGAGCCTGCCAGTCGGCGAGCTCTTTCTGCGCGGCCTCCAGTTCTCCCCGCACCCGGTCCACCTCGACGCCGGCCTGTTCTATCTGCGGGTCGATCTCGCCGAGCCTGCCGCGCGCCTGCTCCAATTCCTTATCACAGACGACGCGGCGCTCATCGAATCCGGTGATGGCCGCGCCGGTTGCGCGGCAGCGCTCATCCAGCTTGCCGGTCTCGCCCTTGAGCTCGGAGATCTTATTGCCGATCTCGGTAAGCTCAGCCTGGCGGGAAGTCTTCTCCAGCTCCAGCCGGGCGACCTCGGCCTCCTCGCCGCCGACCGCGGCGCGCCGGGCGTCCAGCCGCTCCTGGGCCGGACCGGCCTTGGCGCCGATATCGGCGAGGTGGGTCTCGATGCCGGCCAGTTCCGCCAAGGTCTTGGCGGCCTCCAGGCCCACGAGCTCCTCCTCGTACTTCTTGTAGAGCTTGGCCTTGCGGGCCGCGGTGTCCAGGTTCCTGACCTGCTCGTCGATGAGCGAGAGCGAGTCCTGCAGGCGCGCCACGTCCATCTCCACGCGGTCGAGCTTGCGCAGGGCCTCCTCGCGCTTGGCCTTGTACTTGGAGACGCCGGCCGCCTCCTCGAACAGGGCGCGGCGCTCCTCGGGCTTGGCGCGCAGGATGAACTCCACGCCGCCCTGGTCGATGATGGCGTAGCCCTCGCCGCCCACGCCGGTGTCGAGGAACATCTCACGGATGTCGCGCAGGCGGCACTGCGTGCGGTTAAGGAAATAGGCGGACTCGCCGGAGCGGTAGATACGGCGCGTCACCGTGACTTCGGAGAACTGGGTGGGCAGCTGGCTGGACGAATTGTCGAAGGTGAGGGTCACCTCGGTCAAAGACAGGGGCGGCCGCCTTTCCGTGCCGCTGAAGATGACCTCGATCATGGCGTCGGCGCGCAGGGACTTGTAGGACATCTCGCCCAGGCACCAGCGCACGGATTCCATGATGTTGGACTTACCGCAGCCGTTGGGACCGACGATGCCGGTGATGCCCGGCGAAAAATCGAGATGGGTCTTGACCGCGAAGGACTTGTAGCCGACGATGTCTATGGATTTCAGGTGCATGGAGCCTCACACCGCAAATGAGGATATTTTTCCATCTTTTGCCATCTTCCCATCTTCATTGACCGGATACGACTGCAAATTATACAGCATCCTCCCATTAAACACAAGGACTCTTGCCCCTTCCCGATTGAATTCCTATACTTCGTCCATGACCCCTTGGTTCGCTCTGACCCTATCTTTGGCCTCGGCCTGGGCCGCGGCTCCCGCCCCTGATATTTCGACCGCCGTTGTTCCGGCTCCGCCTTCTGTCGCGGCTTCCACCGCGTCGCCCGCCGTGTCGTCCGCCCCGGCCCTGCGACTGCTGGCTCCGGAGGAACTGCCCGTCTTTTCGGACTCCTTCCCAGCCCGGGAGCCCCTGGTCAAGGCGGCCAAGAAGTCCCTCGCCTACCTGGCCCGGCAAGAGGGAGCGCGCTACGTGCGCATCGGCGGACGCGACTACGGCGCCGCCATCCTCGCCGACAGCATTCGGGAACTGCTCGATGTCCTCGCACTGGCCAAGAGCCCCGAGCAGTTGAACGCGCTCGTGCGCGACCGCTTCGATGTATTCCAGTCCGCGGGCTCCGACGGCCAGGGCAAGGTCGTCTTCTCCTCATACTATCAGCCCATCCTGTCGGCCTCGGTCCAACGCTCGGCCCGGTATCCGGTGCCCATCTACCGCCGGCCCCCGGACCTGGTGGAAGCGGACCTTTCCGTTTTTGACAAGAAATACGGTTCCGACGTCTTGATCGGTCGCGTCACCAAGGGCAAGCGATTCGTCCCCTACTTCTCCCGCGAAGACATCGACGTGCGCAAGACCCTGCGCGGCAAGGGCTATGAGCTGGCCTGGCTGCAGAACAAGTTCGACGTGCTGGACCTGCACATCCAGGGCTCCGGCATCCTCAAGTTTCCTTCCGGCAAGCTGAAGCTGGCCCGCTACGCCGCGACCAACGCCCAGCCCTACAACTCCGTGGCGACGGTCCTGCTCAAGACCGGCGCCATGACCCGCGAGGAGATGACGCACCAGAAGGTGCGCGACTACTTCCGTTCCCATCCCGAGGCCCAGGATTTCGTGTTCGCCCGCAACCCGCGCTACACCTTCTTCGAGCTGGCGCCCTTGCCCCCGGACGGCGAGCCTTCGGGCACGGTCCAGGAGTCCTTGGTCGCCGCGCGCTCCATCGCCATAGACCCGTCCGTCATCCCGCTGGGCGCCCTGGCTTTTTTCACGACGGTATCGCCCCAGGCCGACAAGGACGGGGGGCTGCTGGGGCAGTTTTCCAACAGCCGCTTCGCCTTATGCATGGACACCGGCGGGGCCATCAAGGGTCCGGGCCGCGTGGACATCTACGCCGGCCACGGCAAGATGGCGGAGACCACGGCGAAGAATCAGTGGAATGAGGGCAAGCTCTACATCCTCATCAAGAAGATCCCCGCCCGCGAGCGCTGAGCCGCGCATAAGGATATCCCAACAACATGCCTCCGCCACACATAGGCTGGCTTACAATTATCCCCCAGTTGCTGACCAGCGCATGGTCTCTTTGGTGGACATGGCGCATTCTTACCGAGGGCGTCATCACTTTCATGTTCATTGATCAAGTCTTTACCAAGAAAGAAGATCCTGGCGCCTATTGGACGATAGCCGTCCTCAGTATCATTGTGAACGGAAGCATGTTATTGGGCCTTATTGCGGTGGGTCTTTCTCTCCTTTCCGGCAGCATCCCGCGCGCAATCATCCAAATGAAAGACCTTTGCCGCTTTTTGGCCACAGGCAGGTAGTCAGCGGCCGGCGGCCGGAGTCGAGCTTGGCGCGGCCCAGGCCGTCACGGGACCGGTGGAGATCTGCGGCTCCGCGCCAGGCAAGCCGAAGACCTCCTCCGGCAGGAAACCCGAAGCCCGCATGCGGGCCATCACGCGGCGCATGTTGCGCTCGACATAGCGGCCCTTGCGCGCCGGGCTCCAGCGCTTGGGATTGGGCAGGACCACGGCCATGGCCACGGCCTCGTCTACGCTCAGGTCCGCAGCGGACTTGCCGAAGTAGGCCTGGGCCGCGGCCTCGGCTCCGTAGATGCCCTGGCCCCACTGTGCGATGTTGAGGTAGAGCTCGAAGATGCGCCGCTTGCCCAGGACGCGCTCCAGCCGCCGGGCGATGAGAAGCTCCTTGAGCTTGCGCAGGGGGTTCTTGGACGGCGAGAGGTAGAGATTGCGCGCCACCTGCTGGGTGATGGTGCTGCCTCCGTAGGCCAGGCGCTTCTTCTGCCAATCCCTCAGCAAGGCGGCCTTAACGCTGTCCCAGTCCACGCCCTGGTGTTGGTAGAATGTGTCGTCCTCGGCGATAAGGACCGCGTGCTTGAGATTGTCGGAGATGCGATCCCAAGGGACCCACATCTGACGCGGCCAGAAACCGCGGCCGGCGCTGCGCTCCGCCGCCCGCTTCAGTTCGATGAAGGATGTAGTAGGGGGGTTGCTCCTCTTCAACGGCGCCACGTCCGGCAGCCATACGACATAGAGCACGCAGACGAGGACGGCGGCGACCGCAAGCTTCAGGATCCGGTTGGATTTTCTCTTAGTGCGTTTCATCGGCCGGCTTTTGTTGTAGCTTTTTGCTTGCGACGGGAGCAAACCCACTGGGAAGCCGGGGAATCCGCGTAGACAGCCCTCGCCCAAAATCTTAAGATAGGCCACGGTCTTATGATCCCATCGCTAGTCTTGGCGCTCTGCCTGCCGCAAGGATCCCCTGCGGCGGCCGCGAAGACGGAAATCATTACCTTCGGCACCAATGCGCCGGAATGGACCCACAAGCTCATGCCCTCCGGGGTGCGCATGGGCTGCAACCTGGCTCCCCCTGTATGCCTGGCGCGAGCCGAGAAGAATGCGAGTCGCGAGGGGGTCGCGAAAGTCTATCTGGCAATCGAGCTGGATCCGGCGAACGCGGCCGAATATGCGGGCGAGTACGGCCGCTTGAGCCGCGCCCAACCCCTGCTCTATGAGATCGGCATAGACGATTTCGCGAGCACTTACTATCACCTGTTCCAGGGCCAGAAAACGGCGGATCCGGCCGGTCTGGTTTCCACCGTCATCGCCAACGCCAAGAAGGCCAACCCGGATCTCAAATTCGGCGTCACCCTCTACGAGACCGATCTCGATTCAGCCTATTTGCGGGATGACCGCCTCCCCGCCGCGGTCAGGGCCCGCGTCGACATCGTGCACCTCTACATCCATCATCGGGCCAACGGCTCCCGCTACGCCAAGTACGTCCAGCAAGCCGAGCGCCTCTTCCCCCGCGCCAGCGTCATCGCCGGCTCCTACCCGTATGACCGCATCGATTACATTGCCTGCAAAAAAGGCGGCTCCCGGGATTGTTCCGTGGTGAAGGAGATGTCCTACTTCAAGGAAGCCCTCAACATCCAGCTCCGTCTGCTCCGCGACGGCAGCGTCGCGGGCATCGAGTTCTACCCCGCCGAATTCGGCCGGGAGGACGAGTGGTACGGCTGGAACAAACCAGAGTTCTGCAAGCCCGAAAGGAAACAGGAATGCATCGCCAACACGAAGGCCATGCGACGATTCCTTCTGGAATCTCTCGACGCGGACCGAGCCCCGGCGCGGGGAGCCAATAATTGACATCCTGCCGGCGCACAGGCTCTTTTGCATCGTCCCCGCAATCTAGCTAGAATAGGCCCATGCCCATCATCTCCGTCGGAGAACCCATCCCGGCCCTGCGCCAATCCCTGGAAGCCGTGCCCGTCAAGGAAAAAGACCAGCAGCTCTTCCTGCTCCGGGACCTGGAGGACATCGTCCCGCAGGCCGTGGCGCTCTCCCCCGCCGGTCTGACTTTAGCCACCTGCTTCAACGGCAAGCGCACGGCCACCGAGGTCGCCGCCCTCTTCGCCAAACACACCGGCCAAATCCTCAAGACCGAGGAAATTCAAAAAGTGGCCCAGGATCTCGAAAAATCCCTCCTCCTGGAAACCCCCGAGACCGCGCGGCTCCGGCGCGAGATCCTCCAAAAGTTCCGCGACAGCCCGACGCGTCCGGCCGCCGGGGCTGGGCGCGCCTATCCGAAAGACGTCCTGGAGCTCTCCAAACTCCTGGGCGGGTACTTCAAGGGCACGAAAGGGCCCGGCCGGGAATTCGCCGCGGAGCCGGCTTCTCCCCCGCCCCTCGGCCTAGTCTCCCCCCACATAGACTTCGAACGTGGCGGCCCGGCCTACGCCTGGTCCTACCAGGCCCTCTCCGAATGCCGGCCCCCTGACGCGGTGGTGGCTTTGGGCGTCGCGCATATGTCGCCCAACTCCCCCTGGATCATGACGCCCAAGGCCTACGACACCCCGTATGGAGCCGTGCCCCTGCACCAAGGCCTCTACGACGAGATCCGCTCCGCGCTCTGGTACGACCCGCGCGACGACGAATGGACGCATCGCACGGAGCACTCCCTGGAACTCCAGGCCGTGTGGCTGCGCTATCTCTGGCGCGACAAGACCCCCGCCTGGGTGCCGATCCTGACCTCATCCTTCGAGCGCTTCGCTCCGGACAGCCCGCCCTCGGGCGCCGCCGCCATGGAAGGCGCCATCGCCAAGATCGGACAAGCCCTGCGCCGCCGCGTTGAAAAAGGCGAGCGCATCATGATTTTGGCGGGGGTGGACCTCGCCCATGTGGGACCGCGCTTCGGAGACAAGGAAGAACCCACCGCCGAAGAACGCAAGGATGTGGAGGCCAAGGACCGCGCCTCGTTGGAGCACGCCATTAACCTCAAGGCGGACGACTTCTACATGTCGGTGGTCGCGGACGGCAACAAACGCAAGGTCTGCGGACTCTCGGCCCTCTACACCGCGCTGCGGCTCATCAAGGCCATGGCCGGGGATTCAGCCTGCGCTGGGAAACTGCTGGCCTACGACCAGGCTGATGATCCGGCCGGCGGCTTCGTCTCTTTTGCGGGCGCGATCTTCAGCTGACCTGCAGACCGAACAGAGCGCCGCCTTCCGTCAGAAGCCTCTGGAGATGCTCCGGCCCCTGGAAGCTCTCGCCGTAGAGCTTGGCGATGGGCTCGGTCCCTGAGAGCCGGGCCAATATCCACGAGTCCTTCAAGTAGATCTTGACCCCATCGGTGTCGCGGACCCCGGTCACCTTCTGGCCAGCCAGCTCCTTCAACGACGCGAAAGAGGCCGCGTTCATGGACCGGATATTCTCCCTCTGGCCGTCGGTGATGGCCACGTCCACCCGGCGGTAGGCCGGATCGCCGAAACGCCGGGTCAGGTCCTTATACAATTCGAGCAAGTCCTTGCCCGTGCGCGCCATGGCCTCGGCCAAGAGCAGGACGGCGAGTATGCCGTCTTTCTCCGCGGTCCAGCGGTAGATGGAAAGCCCGGCGCTCTCCTCACCGGCCAAAATATACCGGTCCTGGCGGATGCCCTCCACATAATACTTGAAGCCGACGTTGACCTCGTCGACCTTGCGCCCCTTGGCCTCGGCGATGCGGTCGAGCAGATGCGTGGTCCCGATAGTGCGGCCCACGGCCAGACTGGAGTGCCAGGACGGCCGATGGTCCAGCAGATAGGCCGTCAGCACGCAGAGGGCCTGGTTCGGCGTCAGCAGGCCCGAGCTCTTGGTGGCCACGCCGAAGCGGTCCGCGTCCGGGTCCGTCGCCCCCACGAAATCGTACTTGCCGGCCTTGGCCAGGTCCAGAAGCGGCTTCATGGGATAGGGCGAGGACGGGTCCATGCGGATCTGCCCGTCGTGGTCGCGCGGGATGAAGCCGAAGGTCGGGTCCACGGTCTTGTCCGTGATGCGCAGGTTCTTAAGCCCGCGCTCCTTGCGCAAAGCCTCGTAGTACGGGATGGACGTGCCGCCCAACGGATGGATTCCCAAACGCAGGCCCGAGCCCTTGATGACATCGAGGTCCACCACCTCGACGAGTCGCTCCAGATACGGCCCGATGAGGTCCGGCACGGTCACGAGCCCGGCCGCCTTGGCCTTGGAGAGGGACATGCGCTTGACGAGCTTGGGATCGCCGAGACATTCGTTGGCGTATTTCTCGATGACCGATGTGAACTCCGCGCCCGCAGGCCCGCCGCTGGAAGGATTATATTTCAACCCCATATCCTGGGGAGGATTATGCGAGGCCGTCCCGTTCAAGGACGCCGCGGCCCGGCCCGCGATGATCTCAAAAGAGAAGACCGGCGTGGGCAGAGGGATGTCCGCGAGCAGGACCGAAAATCCGTTGGCGGCCAGGACTTCGGCGCAGATCCGGGAAGTCTCCTCGCTCATGAGGCGCGTGTCGCCGCCGACCAGGATGGGGCCCTTGATGCCCCGCTCCATGTGGAGCCGGGCCACGGCCTGCGCGATGGCCTCGGCATGGCGACGCGAGAAGCCGGCGCCCAGCTTGCCTCGATGGCCGGAGGTGCCGAACTTCACTTGAGACAGGGCTTCTCCGGGGGCTTCGAACTCCCGGGCGAAATGGTGGACATTGATCACTTCCGGACTGAGCCGGCCGGCCTCAGGATGCGTCATATGTTCCTCCCATTCCAGTCATTGCCGTCAGAGCCGGCCATCCCCTGGCGTAATGGCCCAGACCAGACCCGCATGCACGCTCAGGATGACCTTGCCCGTCGCCACATTGCTCAAGCCCCGCCCTCCCGGCGCCAGCGCGGCGCGGCGGAGGGGATAGCGCACTCCCGACAAGGAAACGCGCGCCCGGGCCGTGGCCGCAAGGATCGAGAGCAGTTCCCCCCGCTTGAGCCCCAGCCGATGGCGCCCCGGGCCCAACAGACCGGCCAGACCCCGATCCACCACGACCACCGGCAGGCGCGTCCCGCAGCCCCGAGCCAAGGCGAGGTTGACCAAGGCATGGTCGAGCCGGCCTCCCAGCAGGCCCGCCACGTAGAGCCGCGCGCAGCCGGACCGGCGCAGGAAGGCCAGCGCTTTTTCAAAATCCGAGGCGTCCTCGTCGAAGTCGCACACGAACCGGGTCCGCGCCCAGCTCCTGGGCAGGGGCCGCGGCAGGGAATCCATATCCCCCAGCACCACGTCCGGAACCAAGCCCAAGCCGCGCGCGTGCCTGGCCCCGCCGTCCGCGCAGAGCACAAGGCCGCAACTCCGGGCCAGGCGCTTGACCAAGACGGGCTGCTCCAAACCGCCATTCAAGAACAAAAGCGCGGAAAACGGCTTGCGGCTCATTCCGGCTCGTCCGGCGGGGGGATCGTGTCCTCGCACTCGGGATGCCCGGAGGTCTCCACCTGCAAGGTCACGTGCGTGATGCCGAACTTCTCCTTGAGCAGCTTGGCTCCGGCGCGCAAGGTCGGCGCCGTATGCTCAGCGGTGGTCACCACCAGATGGCCGCTCATGGACTCGGTGCCTCGCGTGACAGACCAAAGATGCAGGTCATGGACCGAGCGCACCCCGGGCAAAGCGGCCAGGGCTGCGCGTATCTGCTCGAGCTCCAGGTGGGCGGGGGTGCCCTCCAGAAGGATGTGCACCGAATCGCGCACCAGCCAATAAGAGGTCACCACGATGCCGACGCAGATGAGCGCGCTGACCACCGCGTCGGCCTGGCGCCAGGAGGTCTCCAGGACGAGCACCCCCGCGACCACGGCGCCCAGGGAGCCCAGGGCGTCGGACAGCACGTGCAGGAAGGCGCCGCGCAGGTTGATGTTGGAGCGGCTGGAACGGTAGAGGACCGCGCCCGCGGCCAGGTTGCTCAGGAGGCCGATGACCGCGATCACGATCATCTCTTTGGCCTTGATGTCGTGCGGGGAGAAATAGCGGCCGTAGGCCTCGCGCAGGATGACTCCGGTGATGAGGATCAAGGTCACGCCGTTGATGAGCGCGGCCAGGACCTCCACGCGCTGGTAGCCGAAGGTCCTCTTGGGGTCGGCCGGCTTGCGCCCCATCCGGGCCGCGAAAAGGCCCAGCCCCAGGGCCGTCAGGTCGAAGCCCATATGCAGGGCGTCCGAGATGAGGGCCAAGCTCCCGGTCCACCAGCCGCCGATGAGCTCGACTACGAAGAAGACCGCGGTGATGGCCAGGGCCCAGCTCAGGGCGAGTACCGGCGAATGATGGTGATGGTGGTGGTCGTGGTCGTGGCTCATATGTTCCGGGTGTTCTGCCGCGCAATCTCGTAGAGCAAGACGGCCGCAGCGGCGGAAGCATTGAGGCTCTCCACCCCGCCGGACGCCTGCGGTATGCCGACCAGCTCGTCGCAGAGGCCGCGCACCAAGGGCCGCATCCCGAAGCCCTCGGAGCCGATGACCAGGACCAAGGGTGTGTTGAAGACCTTGTCCCAGGCCGGGCCGCCGGCCGCGTCCGCGCCGTAGACCCAGAAGCCCTCGGCCTTCAGGCGTTCCAGGGCTTGGCCGAGGTTCACCACCGAGGCGACCGGCAGCTTCTGGATGGCGCCCGCCGATGATTTTACCGCGGCTTCGGTCACGGGCGCACTGCGGCGCTCGGGCAAAATGAGAGCACGCGCGCCCAGGTTGAGCGCGCAGCGCGCGATGGCGCCCAGATTCTGGGGGTCCTGTATCTGGTCGAGGGCCACGAAGACCAGGCCCTTGCGGTCCTCGGCCGGGAAACGCGCCAGCAGGCTGTCCAAGGACTCGTCCTCGTGCAGGGCCGCGCGCAGGACCAAGCCTTGATGGCGGCCCCCGCCGACGCAGCGGTCCAGCTCCCGCCGCGGCACGAAGCGCACCCGCGCACCAGCCGCGCGGGCCAGCAGCACCGCCTCGGACGATTCCGGACCCCGGCTGTTCTCGTCCACCAGCAATTCCTTGGCGCTGCCGGGTTTGCCGCGCAGGGTCTCCAGCACGCTATGGAAACCGCCGAGCCATTGCGCGCCGCCGCCGCGGGACGCCATCGCTAGCTCCTCCGCCAACGCTGGCCCTGCTTGGTGTCCTCGACCAGTATGCCCCGAGCGGCCAATTCCTTGCGCAAATCGTCCGACGCCTTGAAGTCCTTATCGGCTCGGGCCTGGACGCGGCGGTCGAGCAGGGCCTGCTCCTCCGCGGACGCCGACGCCGCCGTCGCCTCGCGCCACAGCCCGAGGCCGAGCACCGCCTCGGCATCTTCCAGAAAAGCCCTCTTGGCGCCCGCCGGCACGCCGCTGTGCAGGCAGTCCCAGACCGAAGAGAGGGCCGCGGGCATGTTGAGATCGTCCTCTATGGCCCCCCGGAAGGCCTGCCGATGCTCCGCGCACGCGGGCTTGAGCGGCGCGTCTTTGACCGCCAGGGCCGCCTCGCACAGGCGCCGCCGCGCGGTCTTGGAAGAGCCCAAGGATTCCCAGGTGAAGTCGAGCTGCTTGCGGTAATGCGCGGAAAAACAATGATAGCGGAAATCGAGCGGGTCGAAGCCATTCGCCTTGAGATGGGCGACCGTGACGAACCCGCCCGCGGACTTGGCCATCTTGGCCGAGTTCATGAGCAGGAATTCGCTGTGCATCCAGAAACGCACGAACGGCTTGCCCGTGGCGCCCTCGGCCTGGGCAATCTCGTTGGTGTGATGGATGGGGACATGGTCGATGCCCCCGCAGTGGATGTCGAAGGTCTCGCCCAGGTACTTCATGGCCATGGCGCTGCACTCGATGTGCCAGCCGGGGAAGCCTTTGCCCCAAGGGGAATCCCATTCCATCTGCCTCTGGCTGTCCTTCGGGGAGAATTTCCAGACCGCGAAATCCGTGGCGGCGCGCTTCTCCTCGTTGACTCCGACGCGGAAGCCTTCGCGGATGCCGGCGATGTGGCTCTCCCCGGCCAAGCGCGCATAGGTCGGGAACCGCGCTGTGTCGTAATACAACCCGTCCGAGGTGCGGTAGATGAGACCCTTATCCTCCAGGCGGCGGATCAGCACGATCTGCTCGGGAATGTGCTCCGTGGCCTTGCACAGCACGTCGGGGGGGATGATGTTCAGATCCCGGCAGTCGGCCAAAAAGGCATCAGTGTATATCCGGGCTATCTCCCAGGCGGTCTTGCCTTCCCGGGAGGCACCGACCTCCATCTTGTCCTCGCCTTCATCGGCCTGGCTGACCAGATGGCCGACGTCCGTGATGTTCATGACGTGCCGGACCTGGAAGCCGCACAGATTCAAGGCCCGCTTCAAGGTATCCTCGAAGACGTAGGTGCGGTAGTTGCCCACATGCTGGAAGTTGTACACGGTCGGGCCGCAGGTGTAAAGGCCGACGCGCGGCGGGTCGAGGGGCTGGAAATCCTCTACGCGGCGGGACAAGGAGTTGTACAGTTTCATACGGCGGATATCTTAGCAATCTTACGCTCCCCGCCCAGGCCCCCGGCGCAGTGGAACCAGAATCCGACCAGGACCAGGCTGGGAATAGCAAAGGCGAGGCTCTTGAGGCCCGAGGCGAAGAAGACGAGCCGGTCCTGCGCCAGGAACCGGAATGCGACCACGGGAGCGAAAGCCGCGAAGAAACCGTAATAAAGGAGGGTGCCCGTCCGGACGGGCCGCCGCTCCAAGAGCAGGAGCAGAGGGATGAGCAGCAGGACCTGATGGTGCGTGTCGCTGTGGGGCGACAAGAGCAAGGCCGTCACCAACGCCAGGCCCCAGCCGCCGCCCCGATCCTCGTCATCGCCCCGCCGCAGAGTGACCGCCGCGAACCCCGCCGCCAAGAGCAGGCAAGACAGGATGGTCAGGCCGCGCGCCAAGCCGGGAGCGTCGATGAGCCCCTTGGCGTAGCCGCTGTCCGTGAACAGGCGGTAGAAGAAGCCGGTCAAGGACTGGTTGTCGTAGAAGGCCTCGATCCCCAAGCTCAAGCCCAGGCGCGAGTAATACTGCGCCTGGACCGGCCCAGGCACGAAGGCCAGGCTGACGGCCGCCAACGCGGCGAGCCAGAACGCGCAGGATAAGACCTCGCGCCAGCGCCGCCGCAGGAGCAGATAGACCAACAAAAATCCCACGAACAGTTTAAGCCAGATCGCGACGGCCAAGGCCAGGCCGCAAAGCGCGGGCCTCTTGCGCCAGAAAAGGGCCAATGCGACGAGGAGCAGGACGATCGCGTCGTTCTGGCCCAGCTGGAAGGCGTAATCCGCGGGGAAGAACAAAAGGCAGAGGGCGAAGCCGAGATAATAGGTTTCGGAATATGGCTCCCAGCCGCGCTGGCGGGCCCAGATGAAAAAGAAGGAGAGGAGCGCGGCCAAGGACAGCAGCTCGAAGATGGTCAAGGCGGCGCGGAAGGGCAAAGCGCCCAACGGCGCGTAAAGCACCGCCACCGGCGGGGGATACATGAAGAACATCGTATTCTCGTTCTCCGGCCGGTAGGCCAGGAACTCGTCATAGACATGCGCGCCCTGGCCGCAGAGCACCCGTGAGCCGGCCTGATGAGCCAAGGCGAAATCAGATCCGTTGGTGAACCAGCAGAGGTAGAAGCCGGCGCAGAGGAACTTCAGGACGGCCGCACAGACCAGGGCCCGCAAGGGCAAAGGCGCGGCTTCCAGACGGTCGCGGAACGCTCGCAACATGGGCCGCAAGATTCTACCACATCATTCAGGGCCTCACCGCGGCGGAGCCGAGCCTGCGCAGTTCGCTCAACAATCTCTGAACAGCCGGACGCAGGCGCGCGTCCAACTCCGCGGGAATAGCGATGGAGGCCGCTAATCCGCCCAGCGCCCCGGGACTGTGGGCCTCGATGGTCTCCACCGGCCAGGGGCCGAGCTCCTCATCGCTAGACTTTACGAAGACCGCTACGATCCGGCCGCCCTGCGCCGGCGCCGCCGGGAGCACCAGCTCCAACTCGTTGTCGTCCTTGTCGAACAAGACGGCATGCAAGTTCCCATGCAGGTCCATCTTGGTCAGCTTGGCCTCAAGCTTCAGGCTGCGGCCATCCAGCCAAACTGGGACGCTGGGCGCTCCCTGCGGCGGCGTTTGCGTCCCCCCTTCCAGGCTTCCCGACCAGACTCCGGCGGGAAATCCCAGCAGCATGCGGTTGCGGCGCTCCCGGACCGCATAGCTCAAGTCCACGAGGATGCGGCTGCCCTTGGGGAGGCTCGCTGGAACCTGGAGCAGGATGCCCATGCCATCGCTGCGGTCCTCGCCGTTCTCAAGGACTCCCTTCGCGGCGCGCACATCGAGGCCGTAGCGCTGGGACAGGCCGGCGGCACAGGCGGCCAACAGGCCCACGGCATCGTCGAGGGTCCCGGGGCGCGGCGCGGCCGCCTCCGCCGCGGTGCAGGCGGGCACGCCGGCCAAGGCGTCCTCCGGGAAGACGGCCGCGCCGTAGACGAGGCGCAGGGGCCCTTCGGCGGCGCGCGCGCCCCAGACCGAGGCGGCGATGACGGCGATGAGAATCCCGACTCTGAATCGTTCCATGGCGACCTCCTACGCGAAATCCGTCAAGGGCATGATAGCGCCCCGCCAGGAAGGCGCACTGGGCCAGGGGGGCCGGGCCCGGCCAGCCCGAAGTCGCACACGGTCCCAGGCCGGAAGGCCCATGGGATCCCGCCGGCCGGCCCGCGATTGCGGTAGATGGATCCGAGGATCTCTCTTGCCGACTTGCAGGGAATTGGCATATTTTAACTGGACATAAATGACAAGATGGGTTAGACTTAAATTAAGAGGAGGTTCAAAGATATGCTCCAAAGGAAACCTCGCGGACGACCGGCCCGCAAGATTGCCTCTGCGCTCCTCTTCGGGGCCTGCCTCTCTCTAGTATCCGGACCGCTTGGGGCGCAGACGATAACATGGTCTGGCCACGGCGAGCCTCTGCCGGTATTGAAGAAACTGCTCCACGCACCGACGACCGACGCGAATCTCGCCACCTTCATGCGCATGGTCAATGCGGCGCCGATACGACCGGGCGTAGGCGTCCGCACACCGCTGTCCCCGGCGGACGGCCTTGCCACGATCATCACGAACTTCGTCATCCGCATCTGCAACAACTACCTGCCGTATACGAAGCAGCATAAGGAATCCGAGAAGGAACTCTGGCTGGAGAGCACGATCCTGAAACATCTGGTACTGCTGACCACGCCCTCCTACGGAAGATATAGTGGCGGCCATCTCACACGCGGCCTCGACGGCAAGCTCGACGCGCTGCTCGGCTCGACCACGCCCCCCGACATCGCGGTCAATCAGACCGCGATCACGATGCTCACGCTCGAGGAGATGCGCGAGAACACCGATCCGAGCTACCAGGCACGATATGGCAAGCTGGTCCAGCACCTGATCGCACTCTTCACGCCCGAGTTCAAGCACGAACTCCTGTTTTGCTATTCGCCGAGCAGGCCGGCCCACCGATGGCTCTATAATACCGCCGGCAAAATTGAAGACCAGAGCCACTTGAAGACGACCTGGAGCCAGTTGGACGCGCTCGGCAGCTCAAACCTGTGGTACCGCGCGCAGGCCAAACGCATTGCCCGCGCCGCACCGCATGTCCTGGCCCCGTGGAACGACCAGTCGAACGTGCCCGGCGCGGTCCACTAGCGATCCGAGCGGATCAAGCCCGGAGAGCTGCACCGCGTTGCGAAAGGGCTAAGATCCCGATTCCGTCTACCTGCGGGACGCCCGCCTCCCCGCTGCGGCCCGAGACCGCGACGGCAGCGTCGCGGGTATCGAGTTCTACCCCGCCGAATTCGGCAGGGAGGATGCGTGGCACGGCTGGAACAAAACGGAATTCTGCAAGCCCGATAGGAAACAGGAATGCATCGCCAACACGAAGGCCATGCGGCAGTTCCTCCTGGAGTCTCTCGGCGCAGACCGCGCCCCAACGCGACGCACCTCGGAGGTCGGGCTCTAAACGATCCGGTTCTCTTTCAGCCAAGATTCGAGCGGCGGAAACTCGAATCGCTTGGCGTACTGCCGCAACTTAGAAACGCTCAGGTCCCATCTCTTGCCGCGCTTGACCGGGAAGGACAGCGGGCACCTAGGGATGAGCGCCAAATAGGCCAAGTCGAGGAACGCCTTTTCGGGCTCGGCGACCGGATAGCCAGCGTGGCCCTGATGCTTGACCTCGTAGCCCCAAATCAGCCGGGAGGGAAGGTGGTGGATATGGAATTCCCCGATGGGCGTGCGCATCCTCTTGGACGGCCCGGCGCAGACGCCATAGACCACCTGCGGAATGTCCTCGACCACGCCGAGGTCGGCCAGGACGCTGTGCAGCGAGACATAGACCGGCCAGGGCGCCCTGAGGCCGGGCACGGCCTCATACGGATTGAAGTCCGCGGCCAGTTTGCTCACCCAGAGGCCTTTCTTTATCCGGACGACCAAGTCCTCCGCGGCCAAGCGGCGGAGGGCCTGCGTGGCGGCGGGGGGCGCCAGACCGGAGATTGTGACGAGGTCCGAGGTGCTGAAGACGCGCAAGGAGTGCTTCTGCAGTAGCCTGACCAATGCGGCGGCGGTAACGCTCATGGCCGCATCGCGAGCAAGGCCTGCTCGACCTCGACCTTCTGCCGCAAAAAGGCCTGCGCGCCGCGGTAGACCTCCATCAGTTCTCCCGGCAGATACGGCAGGACCTGCTCCCTGAAGTCGCCATAGGTGAAGCCGCCGACCTTGTGCGCGGCTCTTTCCACGGTCTTCGGCGCGACCATGTCGGCCAAGGACAGCGGCTGGACCAGGACGACGCTGAAAAGGTGGTGGATGTCGAAGAGGTCGCGCGCCGCGCTGCGCGCCGGGGCGGCGAGCGCGCCGAGCTTCTGGACGGCCATCGCCGTCGCGTCGTAGAACCGGGCCGCGAAAGGCGCCACCCGGTAGTGCCAGAGCAACTCGGCATCCGGCACGGCCGAGGCGTAGTCGACGGTCGCTCTGCTCCGGCCGAACCTCACCGTGGTGGAGACCGGTTCTCCCGCTGCCGGGATGAGAGTGACCTTCCAGCGCTGCGACGCTTCAGTCTGCGTAAGCTTGCGGATTTCGAGCTGAGCGATCCCCTGCGTCAGCAGCGACGAAAGGAAAGCCCGCTCGCCGAGGATGGAATCCACGGCCTCTTGGAGTTCCCGAACTTTAATATCGGGAGCCACGTCCAGGTCCAAGCCCTGAGAGAGACGCGGGGAACGGTGGAAGCAGCGCAGGCATATGCCGCCCTTCACGGCGTAGGCGTAGCGGCCGGAGAGCCGGGCGTGCAGATGGCGGAGCAGGGCGATATGGAAGAATTCCATCAGCTCAAATGAGCGGGGCGCCATAGGCCGATATAATACATGCAATTGCCATTAGCGTTAAGTACGTTTCCTATGAAAAAACCACGAAGTTTTCTTCGCAAAGGATGAGGCGAATTGGTATAATTTCTCTTCGAGAAAGCATGCCGCTGAAACATACGAAGCCACGCCCCCCATCCCGCCTGCGGCTCCGCAACATCCCAAGATATTTGACCGGTCCGTATGCTAGGGAAGGGATGCCCGTTGTGGATGCTCCGGAACCAGAAAAATCGAAGACCCCCGTTACAGCGACTCGCCTCTTTGCGCCCCATCACGGCGCCACACCAACGATAACCCGGATCCTACGTCCGGGGCCGGTCGTGCCGGCGCAGATTGCGGACTGGCAGGCCCTGGCCCCGCTGAGCCATGTGGCGTGGCACTGTCCCAGCAAGGATTGCAATCCAGGAGTCTTCCGGATGGGGTTGGCCGCGGAGCAGCCGGCGGCCGAGGCTATCTTCGCGCTCAGACGCAGGCATTCAGGGACGCCTGGCGCTACTTGTCCCTATTGCGGCACTGACGCCCCCGACGAGACTTTCCTCCAGCCAGACCAGCCCGGACCCAGCGGGGACGTCGGTCTGCAAGAGCTCGCCTGCGACATCTGCTCCCGACCCTATGGGGTCTATGCCGTCAGCCTATTCTGCCCGGATTGCGGCGCGCCCAACCTCCATGTCCATTGGCGGCGTGAAACGAAGGCCATCGGCCACCGGGTCGCCTTGGCGTACCAAGCCCAAAAAACTGGGAAGGCCGAGTCCGCCATGCGGACACTGGCCGCAGCGCATGAAGACGCGGTCACCGTGCTCGACGCCTGCCTCATGTCCATCTTCCGCTTCCTGGCCAAGAAACGCCTGTTCGCCGCCGCGGACGTGGAGGAACTCGCCGCGGGCGGCGGGTTCCAAGACTTCGCGCGCTGCCGCGAGTTTTTCGGACAGTTGGGCATCGACCCCTTCGCCCGTGTCTCCCCGCAGGATCTGGAAGGCATGCAACGCCACTTCGCAAGGCCCCCGGCGGCCCGGAGGACCATCGAGCCTGAAGAAGTCGAACCTCTCACCGCCGCGGAGACACTGCGCCTTGTCCATATCTCCGGCGAAGTCATCCGGTACCTTGAGGAGTGGTGCTCCGATTTCGAGCGCATGGCCGCGGCCCACCCCCTCCTGCCGAAACGCGCCCTGCGCTTCACGAGGCTGCCGCAGACCGCGCCCAGCCCGGAAAGCCTCGAATTCGAGCGGTTGGGCGCTTCCTGCCGCGAGACGCTCGCGGAACTCTCGGATTGCTCCCGCATCACCGACGACATCGCGCGCTCCATCGAGGACGCGCGCGCCGACGCCGCGCCCAAGCCTCCGCCCCAGCCTCCGGAGGACCTGAACCTGGTCAGGCGCTGTTTCCAGCGGCTGCGCCTTTGGGGCCCGGCGGCGGCGCCCAAGCAGATCCCCGCGACGATCACGACCGGACGCGGGATGCTGCGCCGGACCATGCGCGGCTGGATTACGAACCGCAGCGAGACCGGGGCGATCGTCACCGTCGAGGCCGGCGCCTACCTGGACCCAGGGGACACCATCTCCCTGCGCTGGAAGGTCCACGCCGCGGGGCCGGAAGGCGATGTCTGGCTCCCATGCGACATGAGGGCGACCGTGGCCGAGCGGGGCGACGAGGCCTGGGACTGCTACGGCGTGCGTTTCCACCGTCTGCTCGGCGAGAGGCTGAAAGAGATGTCCAGCTGGCTGCACAAGATCGTCGCGGCTACGGGCGCGGTCTTCGTGGCCACGCTCATCATCTATTTCAAATCCTTCAATGTCATCTGGTTCTGGTACTCCCCGTTCTTCAAGCTCTACAGCCTGATCGCCTCCGGCTTCGTCTTCACCCGGCTCTTCCTGTCGGCCTTCTTCTACAAGGAGCCCCACGACGCGGGATACCTGCCCACTCTGTCGGTCGCCATAGCGGCCATGAACGAGGAGAACTGTATCGTCCCCACGGTGGAGCACATCTACGCGTCCCTTTATCCGAAGGAGCTGATGGAGGTCATCGTCGTGGACGACGGCTCCACCGACCGGACCTGGGAACGGATGCAGGAGCTCCTCCCGCGCCATCCCGGCATCAAGCTCGTCCGCTTCGAGAAGAACCGCGGCAAGCGCCACGCCATGGCCGAAGGGGCCCGGCGCGCGAGCGGCGAGGTCCTGGTCTACGTGGACTCCGACAGCTTCGTGGAGCCGCAGGCCATCTACCGCATCGTCCAGCCGTTCCGGGACGAGAGCATCGGCGCCGTCGCGGGCCACATCCTGGTGGACGTCGAGCCCGACAACTTCATATCCAAGATGGAGTGCGTCCGCTACTATGTCTCGCACCGCCTGCTCAAGGCCTCCGAGAGCATCTTCGGCGCCGTGACCTGCTGCTCGGGCGCGTTCTCCGCCTACCGCCGCGAGACGGTCATGCAGGTCCTCGACGCCTGGCTCAACCAGAAGTTCCTCGGCGTGCAGGCGACCTTCGGCGACGACCGGAGCCTGACCAACTACGTCCTGAAGACCCGCCGCGTCATCTTTCACGACGGCGCGCGGGCCCTGACCAAGGTCCCCGGCCGGTGGCTGAAGTACTTCAAGCAGCAGCTGCGCTGGAAGAAGTCCTGGTCCCGGGAGACCTTGGTGGCCGCCCGCATCCTGTGGCGGGAGCACCCCATCGCGGCGATCTCGTATTACGCCGGGGTCGTCCTGACCCTGGTCTCGCCGCTGGTCGTGATCCACGCCATGGTCTACCTCCCTCTCGCCGCGGGCGCCCACCCCCTGCAGTACGTCGGCGGGCTGTTCCTGTCCTACCTGCTCCTGAGCCTGATCTGCTTCTACCTGACGAGCACGCCGTACTGGCTCTACGGCATGACCTTCGCGCTGATGTACATCTGCCTGCTCTCCTGGCAGAATTATTACGCGATGTTCACGGTCAACCAGACCAAATGGGGCACGCGCTGAGCGTGGCGCCCCCCTACCGCAAGAAGTGGGCCGCGAAGGAATGGACGGCCCTGGCGGTCCTGGTGCTGGGCGCGCTGGCCCTCCAGCGCTGGCTCCTCAAACCCTTCCAATCCCATCCCGCGAGCCCCCAGCCCGGGGTGGACTGGTTCCTCATCCTGCGGCTTCCGGAACTCCAGTACAACCGGCTCGGAAGGGAAATGGGCGAAAATCGCCTCGAGCAGTGGCTCTCCGCTCTGCAGGCCGCGCGCTACTCTCCCATGTTCCTCTCCGAGGCGCTGGCGCGCGCCGCCGCCGGCACGCCCCTGCCTGAGAAAGCCGTTGTCCTGCTCTATCAGCCCGCATTGCGGCAGACCATCGAGGGGGTCTACCCCATCCTGGCGCGGCACCGCTTCCCCGCGACCTTGGTGACTCAGAGCGACGTCGTGGACGCCGAGGAAACGCGCTTTCTCAGCCGCCACCGCATCGACGCCTTCGCAGAGGAAGGCTGCTTCGACCTGGGCTTCTTCGGAGCATCCTCCATGACCTTCACCCTGCGGCCCTCCCGCCGCGGCGCCGCCCCCCAGGCGGAGCTCCAACTGGCCTGGGACCCCATGGCCGAGCGCAATGTGCTCAACACGGCGGATGGCTTGCGGACTTTGAACCGACTCAACGTCAACCTGGCCTGGACCGGTCCCCAGCTTCTGCAGAGGCTGGCGGCCGAGGCCCCGGTCCGCTCGACCACGCACCTGACCGCGACGCGCCTGCTGCGCCGGCTCTGGGGGACCACGGCCCCGGAGGACGCGCCCTTCGACCTGCAGGCGGACGAGGACTACCGCGCCGCCACGGTCTCCTGGAACGGCCTGAAAGGCCGCAAGAACCTCCGAGTCGAGATTTCCGCAGCGGCCATCATGGACGAGCTCTGGATATACCTCCGCTATGACCGCGACGCGGGGCGCGGCCTGCGCGTCGGATTCACCCCCGGCTACATCCTGGTGGAGCGGGCGGACGGAGACAAGAAGGACCGCCTCCTGAGCCTGCCCTGGACTGCGCCGCAGGGCCGCGGCTTCTCCGCAGCCATCACGCTTGCCGGAACCCGCCTGCGCATCGCCGCTCCCGGGGCGCCGGAGCGCACGGTCGAGCTTCCCGGAGACGCGACGCCGAAGCACGCCCTCTTCGCGGCCGCCGTGTTCTCCAAGATCCGCGCCGTGGCTAGGGCGCAAGGCCTGAGCATCACCGCCACCCCCCTGCCCGAATGATGGCCCGGCGCGCTCTCCTGATCCTCGCTTTGCTCCCGGCCTTGGCCGCGGCCGAGGGCGGAGCCCCGCCCCAGGCGTCCGAACTGCGGCATCAGGCCGCGGCGCTGGCCCAGCAAAGGCGCTACGACGAGGCGGCCGGCCTTTACGAGCAGGCGGCGGCCCTGCGGCCCCAAGATATCTTCCTGCACAAGGACCTCATGTGGACCCTGTGGTACGCCGGGCGCTATGACAAAGCGCTGGACGCCGCCCGCCGCACCATGCGCCTGGCCCCCAACGACCTCGAAGCCCTCAACCTCATGGGGCAGTCCCAGCTCGCCATGGGCGACGAGGAGGAGGCTCTCTCGACCTACAAGAAGTCATTCAGACTCGACCCCGGCCAACTGCCGGTGCGCAAGGCCCTGGCCAGGATCCACCAGCAGATGCGGGACTATGACGAAGCCGTGGCCGCCTACCGCGACCTCGCCGCCCGGGAGCCCCGCGAACCGCTCTGGCACTCGGCCCTGGGGCACGTCTACTTCGACATGCACCGCTTCGACGAGTCCGAAGCCGAGCTGGGCAAGGCCTCCACCTTGGCGCCCGACAACCTGGAATTCAAGACCAAGCGGGCGCAGGCCCTCTATTTCGGGGGGCGGAAGAAGGAAGGGACCGACCTGCTATGGAAGCTGGCCTCGGCCAAGCCCCCGTACTGGCCCGCCATCCTCTACGCGGTAGACCTCTCCTCGGTCAACGGCCGCGCCGCTGAGGGCGCCGCCCTCCTGGCCGGCCACCTGGACAAAGTGACGCCGGAAGATGAACCGAAATTGGAACAGCTGTCCTTGATCTACAAGGAACTGGGCATGGAGAAGGAATATCTTTCCGCCAGCCGCAGGCTGCTCAAGCTCAACGCCAACAGCCCTATGAAGCTCAACGACATGGCGAGCTACTTCCTCTCCAAAGGCGACGCCAAGGAGTCGGCCCGGCTGTCCCGGCTGGCCATCAAGACCACTCCCGACTTCTTCAGCGCCTGGGGCGGCGTGTCCGATTCCCTGGAGCTCAGCAGCCAGCCGGTCAAGGCCCTGGCCGCCCACGCCGCCGAGCTGGCTTTGGACCCCACAGACACCACCTTGATCATAGACCAGGCCCGGCTCCTTTACAGCGCCGGGCGGCATAAGGAGAGCCGGGATGCCGTCCTGCGCTTCCTGGCCGGAAACGAAAAGGTCTTCCTGCCCATCCTCCTCTTCCATGGATTGACGCCGTTTTCGGACGACCCCATGCTGGCCGCCCCCATCCACCTAACGACGGACAGGTTTGACGAGCACATCCGGGCCCTGCGCGACGCGGGCTTTACCCCCATCACCGCGACGCTGGCCGCGGACTGGTTCAAGGGCAAAGCCCGCCTGCCCGCCAAGCCCATCCTGGTGACTTTCGACGATGCCCGCTTCGACAGCATCCGCTACGGCGATCCCGTGCTGAAGAAATACGGCTTCAAGGCCACGATGTTCTCGCCCATGTACAATGTTGAACTCGGCTCCACCTTCTACGCCGATTGGAAGCTCCTCAAGGAGAAGGCGGGCAACGGCGTATGGGAGATCCAGGCCCACGGCGACCATGGGCATAATTTCATCCCCGTGGACGCCGCCGGACGCACCGGCTTGTTTTTGGTCCATAAGCTCTGGCGCGAGGACAAAAAGCGTCTGGAGACCGACGCAGAGTGGAAGGCCCGCGTCCGCGAGGACCACGAAAGCTCCAAGCGCAAGATCCGCAAGCGCCTGGGCTACGAGCCGCGGGTATTCGCGTATCCAGAAGGCGACTATGGACAGCAGAGCGCGACGAACTTCAATGGCGTGGCGGCGGAAAGCCTGCGCCTCTGCCGGCGATCCTACGAAGTGTGCCTGACCCAGAACTCCCGGGGCATGAACCTGCGCTGGCGGGACCCCGCCCGCGCCTGGCGCGTCGAGCCCCGGCAGGACTGGAGCGGGCGGAAGCTCATCGAGCTTTTCGGCGACGAGAACCCATTCACCCTCGCCTACCGCGTTTTGATGGCCGAGGCCGTCTGGGAAAAGAAGACGCGCGAGGCCTTCGGCTGGCTGGACCAGGAGCGCGCCTCCGGCGCCTCCCCCAAGCTGCTCCTGGCCGACGAGGCCCGCGTGCGGTTCGGGGCCGGCGAGCAGAGCCGCGGCCTCGCTTTGGCCAGGCAGGCCCTGGCCCTCGACAACGGGCCCGACAACCAGAGCCTGGTCCAATCCATGAGCCTGGTGATCCGTCCCAAGTGGACGCCCGGCATCGAATACTACAGCGACAGCCGCACCCGCCGCAACCTGCTGTTCAGCCAGAGCGTGGGCTCGTGGAGCCTCGGCGCCAACGAACTGAGCCTCAGCCAATTCTACGGGACTTATCGGGAACATGGCTTCGGCACCATCACGGACAACGGCGGCGGGGCGGACTACAAGCGCCTCTTCGGGCCGTTCCAGAGCCTGGCCCTGCGCCTGGAAGGCCATCATTATTCCGAAGGCGTCAAGGATGGGGTCGCGGCCCAGGGGGACCTGCACTCCGAATGGACGGACACGTTCAACACCGACCTGCAAGGCGTCTACCGTCCCTACGACACGGACTCGGCCCTGCGGGCGAACATCCGGGAGCGCCACGCCAAGGTCCAGGGCACGCTGGGGACCGACGACTCCTGGAAAGGAACGCTCCAAAGCCAGTTCGCGAGCCTGACGGACAACAACCGGCGCTACACCGACCAACTCACCGTGGCGCACCCGGTCCGGACCGACAGCAACTTCCTATGGATCGGCCAGTTCCTCTATGACGCCACGAGCTTCGTGAGCCCGTACTATTACAGCCCGCAGAATCTCCTGCAGTTCCAAGCCGGCCTGGGCTACAAAGGACAGCTGACGCCCGAGATAAAGGTGGACGCGAACTACCTGCCGGGCTACGGGCGCGAGACGCACACCCGGGGAGAGTTCATCGAGACGCTGGATCTCGGCTTGGAGAAGAACTGGGGCGACTCATTCTCGATAAAGCCCGGCTTCTCGATCACGAAGACACCCACCTACCAGAACTTCATCCTGGCTTTTTCCTTCAGCTACCGGCTGTAAGGGCACGGCCGCTGGCCCGCGCCGCGCTGAGAACCTCGTTCTTGCCGATGGGCAGGAAGTCCCACGGGCGGCGGAAAAGCTCCAGCGGCTTTTGGGGGCTTTGGGCAAAGGCGGGATTGATAAATTGGAGGTTGATTTTGCGCCGGGTGACATCCAGCGGACGCCCGGTCTCCTGATAGCGTGTCTCCAGCCAGAAATTGCCCGAGCGCGGCGGCGTTGGCAGTTCCACGCTGAACTTCTTGGAGTCGCCCTTCTTCCAACCGATCGTTGACTTGGCGGATACGAGCGTCTCGCAGCGGCCGTCGAGCAGGACAACGCTCAGCTCACCGGAATCGGCCCGCGCGCCCTTGGGATCGAGTTCCAGATCCACGTTGAGCTTTTGTCCGGGGTTCAGGAGAACCTGGCCGTACGGCTGGTCGGGCAGGATATTCTGGACAGGATTGGGGCGGCAACTGTCGGGATTCGAGTCATAGACCACCTCGTCCACATAAGGT
>Ga0118677_10001877_pt1 | contig 43513 bp, 34 predicted proteins | sample AliMusrvi5mmetaG_FD_86154 | JGI IMG/M metagenome (GOLD analysis project Ga0118677, IMG submission 86154)
AGGAATTGGGATGTAATTATGTCCGATTAGCTCATTATCCGCATAACGAATATATGGTGAGACTGGCAGATCAAATGGGAATTTTGGTCTGGGAAGAGATTCCGGTTTATTGGACTATTTCATGGGGAAATGAAGAAACCTACAATAATGCTGAAAATCAACTGACAGAAGTGATTAATAGAGATAAAAACAGAGCTTCAGTTATTATCTGGTCAATGGCAAATGAAACTCCTGCCAGTGACTCAAGAAACATTTTTCTTACAAAGCTGGCGACGCAAACCCGTAAACTCGATCCAACAAGAATAATCAGTGCGGCTTTAGAGCAGAGCAATTATAATGGCAATCCGAAAATCAGGACGATTAATGATTCATTTGCTGATGTGGTGGACATACTTAGCTTCAATCAATATATCGGATGGTACGATGGCTTACCAGAAAAGTGTAGAGAAATAAGCTGGAAAATAACCCAAAACAAGCCCGTCCTTATTTCTGAATTTGGAGCGGACGCAAAGTATGGTTTTCATGGAGATAAAGAAATGAGGTGGACAGAAGAATATCAGGAATATCTTTATGAAGAAACATTGGAAATGATAAAAAATATTTCGCAGTTACAAGGCTTTTCGCCTTGGATATTGGTAGATTTTAGATCACCCAGAAGAATGTTGCCAAATATTCAAGATGGATATAATCGCAAAGGACTCATCTCCAGTGATGGAAATAAGAAAAAAGCATTTTTTGTTTTAAAAAAATTCTATGACAATAAAAATAGCCCTAACAATAAATAAACGTCATTAAAAACAGGCGTTTATTCAAACCGTTAGCAACGGACAGATACACCTTAACATAAATGATGAACAAAAGCTAAAAAAGTGAATTGATTTAATCTTTAATGTGAAAGTTAAATAGTAATTAAAACATATAAATATACTACTCAAACATTAAAATGCTTTATATAAAATAAGGAGAATTTATCATGATTAAACCGAAAGTGGCTGTTGTAACAGGTGGAGCACAGGGTATTGGTAAGGCAATATGCGAAGATTTTATAAAACAGGGTGTTTCTGTATGTACTATCGATCTTCAAGATAACGACTATTTTGTAGGAGATATTGCTGATGAAAAAGTACTTAGGCGCTTTGCTTCAAAAGTAATTTCGGAATATGGCGAAATTGATTATCTTATAAACAATGCATGTGTATCTCGAGGAGGTCTCAACACCTGTTCATCTGATGATTTTAATTACGTTTTGCGTGTTGGTATTACAGCTCCCTTCCTTTTAACCCAACTGTTTCTTGCTCACTTCAACCCACATGCAAGTATAATAAACATTTCTTCTACACGTCATCTAATGAGTCAGTCTGATACGGAAAGTTATACAGCTGCAAAAGGAGGTATCACTGCGCTCACTCATTCAATGGCTATTACGCTGGCAGGAAAAGTACGAGTTAATTCAATTTCTCCCGGGTGGATAGACACTACAAATACTCCATTCAAAGGAGCTGATGCAAATCAGCATCCTGTTGGTCGAGTAGGCAATCCTTCAGATATTGTAAATGCAGTTATGTTTTTGTGCGATCCTAAAAGCAGTTTCATTACAGGACAGGACATCACCGTAGATGGTGGTATGACCAAACAAATGGTGTATCACAACGATTTCGGATGGACTTATAAATCAGAAACAACAGATACACCTGGTTAGTACGGATTTATTAAGTTTGAAGAATGATTGAAAAGAATATAGTAAACGATAATAAAAAGGATTTCTTTTTTGGCAGGGGTTATAAATCCGCGCCAACTGAAACTATAGTGGAAATAAACTTAATCGGTTTATACAATCGTTATGCAGCATTAAATGACTACCTACCGCTTTATGAAAAATCCAAATTAAAATACTATTCTTTGTAATAAATTTGGCAATTTAAAAAATATTATCTTTGACTAAAATTAATAAAAATGAAACAGTATTTAGACATAATTAATATTGACTCAGAAAAAAGATTTGGAAAACCATGTATTAAGGGGACACGAATTTCCGTGTCAGACGTTCTAGGGTGGTTAGCTTCCGGAATGGATATTAATAATATTATTAATGATTATCCGGAAATTTCATTAGAACAAATTAAGGCATGCTTATCTTATGCTGCAGAAAAAGAACATAAAATAAGAATTGCTTCATGAAATTATTGCTTGACCAAAATATTTCTTTTCGGGTAATCAAAGGAATCAATGATCTTATCCCAGAAGCGAAACAGGTTCGAGAATTAAAACTAGAAAACTCGACTGATATTGGTATTTGGAATTTTGCAAAAGAAAATAAATATACAATTGTTACTTTTGACGCTGATTTTTATGATATTAGCTTAATACGTGGAAACCCACCTAAAATTATATGGTTGAGGATTGGAAATACATCAACTGAAAACCTTATAAAAATTTTAAGAGAAAATTATATATTGATTGAAGAATTTACTTCTAATCCGAACTATGAAGATATTGCATGTTTGGAAATAGATTAATTAACGAGGCATAATTGTGTAGGCTGCCCCACCAACCTTGTTAGTGCAGATTTGCAATCCGTGCTATAAATAAAAATTAAATCATTAATGGGTTTTGTTAAGTTTGAAGAATGATTGAAAAGTATATAGTATACGATAATAAAAAAGATTTAGCTTATGGTACGATTTACAAATCCTCACCAACAGGGAGAAGTAAAACAAATAACCTTTTATAACTATGACAAAAACAGACAAATTGTTAGAAAACCCAATGAAATGGTATCATTACATTGTAGGATTTTTTGCAGGAGCATTTTTAACGAATGCAATTCCACATTTTGTTAATGGAATTTCAGGAAACGCTTTCCCTACACCATTTGCTAATCCGCCAGGTCAAGGACTTTCATCTCCTTTGACAAATGTTTTATGGGCTTTATTTAATTTGCTTGCAGGATATTTACTTTTTAGGGTTAGTAAGATAAATTCAAAAAGTAAATTAGGATTATTCATATTTTTTGTAGGAATGATACTTATTAGTATTATGAGCAGTATTGTTTTTATGGATAAAGCAAAATGAATGATTTTAAAATCGAATTAAAAACTAACACATAAATTTAAAAGAGATGAATTTTGATCAATTATTTAAACAAATTTCTCCTGAAGAGATAAGCGACAATGTATTTACATTGGCAGGAAAAGATTTTTATGCTGTAACAGCAGGCAGACAAGAACATTACAATTCTATGGTAGGTAGTGGCGGTGGTTTTGGGATTCTTATGAGAAAACCCATCATCTGGGGAGGTTTTCGGATCGATCGTTATACGCTTGAATTGATTCAAAAAGAACAAACCTATACGCTGTCTTTCTTCCCTGAAGAATATAAACAACAATTACTCTTTTTGGGAAGTGAATCAGGAAGAGATAGTAAAAAAATGAAAGAAGTAGAACTGACAAGTGTTCAAACTCCTTCCGGAAATATGTCTTTCAAAGAAGCCAGACTAATTATTGAATGTGGATTGATGCAAATTTCTCTCCCCAGTCCCGATGATTTTTACTCACAGTATGCAAAGGACTTCATAAAAGAAGCTTATAATGATGAGAACGATTATCGCAAATATGTATTTGGAGAAATCACTCATGTTTGGGTGAAGAAATAAGAATAACGGAGAATTAACGAAAAGAATGATTAGTTATTCAACCCCATTGAGATAATAATGCTATTTATCTTTTCATCCAATTTCTCTATAGTCTTTGCAAAATCCTTACTATCCATTATATTTTCTTTTACACTAAAATAAAATTTAATTTTAGGTTCAGTACCTGAAGGACGAACAGTTATCTTGCTTCCATCCTTTAAAAAGAATTGAATAACATCAGATTTTGGCAAATGATCATACGGTTTCGTTTGATTATTCAACATGTCTTTTTCAATCTGTAATTGATAATCCAAAATTTTCACAACAGGAATTTTGCTGATTTCCTTCAAAGGATTTTCTCTGTAATCTAACATCATTTGTTTTATCTGATCTGCGCCAGACTTGCCTTTTTTAACTATATTTACAAGCTGTTCTTTGTAAACGCCAAATTCAGTATATACATCAATCAGTAGATCATAAAGCGTTTTGCCTTTATTTTTAGCCCATACAGCCGCTTCTGCAATCATACAACAAGAACTGACAGCATCTTTATCACGTACAAAATCTCCGGTCAGATAACCATAGCTTTCTTCTCCGCCAACGATAAATGTTTTTTCGCCTTCATTTTTCTTGATTATTTCGGCGATATATTTAAATCCTGTCAATACTTCTTTGGATTCAACATTATTCTTTTCTGCAATTTCTTTAAGTATTCCGGTAGTAACAATCGTAGAAACAATAAATTCTTTACCTGTAATTTTTCCGTTTTCTTTCCATTTATTAAGCACATAATAAACAAGCAAAACAGATGTTTGATTCCCATTCAATAAAATAAATTTTTCTGAATTATCTTTTATTGCAATTCCAACGCGGTCAGCATCAGGATCTGTAGCCATAACCAAATCAGCATTTGAAGCTTGTGCTTTTTTTATTGCCATATCCAACGCAGCGCTTTCTTCAGGATTTGGTGATTTTATTGTTGGGAAATTACCATCGCTGATATTTTGTTCTTCAACAGATACAATATTTTTGAAACCAAATTCTTTCAAAGCCCATGGCACAAGCTTAACGCCTGAACCATGCAACGGTGTATAAACAATTTTTAAATCACTATATTTTTTAACTAATTCTTCTGATAATGAAAGCGCTTTTACTTTTTCAATGTAAGCATTATCAACCGTTTCACCAATGTATTCAATCAAATCTTTGTTTGGAATGAATTTAACATCAGCCACAGATTTTATTTTTTTCACTTCATTGATTACCTCTTTATCATAAGGACTGACAAGCTGTCCGCCATCATCACCATATACTTTATACCCATTATATTCTTTCGGATTGTGTGAAGCAGTAACAACAATTCCACCTTGGCATTTTAAATATCTTACAGAAAAAGAAAGTTCAGGTGTAGGACGAAGTGCATCGAAAAGAAAAACCTTAATACCATTGGCAGACAGAACATCCGCTGAAATTTGAGAAAAATAGCTGCTGTTGTTTCGACTGTCGTAAGCGATAACTGCTTTTATTTGTGGCAAATTTGAATATATTTTTTTAAGATAATTGGCAAATCCTTGAGTTGCCATTCCAACAGTATATTTGTTCATACGATTGCTTCCAACGCCCATGATTCCTCTTAATCCACCGGTGCCAAATTCCAAATCCTGATAAAAAGCATCTGTTAATCCTGTCGGATCATTATCTATTAAATTTTTAACTTCTTTTTTGGTTTCTTCATCAAAATTTTCTGTCAGCCATAATTGTGCTTTTGCCAGAATAGCTTCGTCAATTGTTGTATTCATGTAAATAGATTATTGAAAATTCGTTTATGTTATTTTTTAAAAATGATTGCGAAAATACTATTTCTTCAAATTATTTCGAGGGATTTTTTTCAAACATTCTTTCAAACTGTCTTTCCAGTAAGGAATTTCGAGATTAAAAAATTGTTTGATTTTTTCTTTACTCAAAACGCTATAATGTGGACGCTTGACAGGAGTAGGAAAAGCCTGACTGGTAACAGGAAAAACGCTGCATTTAATTTGACTAATATCAATGATTTCTTTTGCAAAATCATACCAACTGCAAACTCCTTCATTGGAGAAATTAAATATTTCAACTTGTTTAATTTTGTCAGTTTGCGGAATAATATTTAAAATTGCTTTTGCTAAATCACCTGCATATGTTGGCGTTCCAACTTGATCGTACACAACTTTTAGTTCTCCTTTTTCAAGACCAACATTCAACATTGTTTTTACAAAATTATTTCCAAACGATGAATAAAGCCACGAAGTACGAATGATTACAGCACGTTTGGCATTATAAATAATTTCAATTTCTCCATCGAGTTTGCTTTTTCCATAAACAGAAATCGGCTGTGTAGCGTCAGATTCTGTGTATGGCTTGTGATTTGTGCCATCAAAAACATAATCAGTCGAAACATGAATCAGAAATGATTTGTATTTAGTTGCAAATTCCGCCAGTAAACCCGGTGCAGTTTTATTTAGCAAGTTACAATTTTCAATATCACTTTCAGCCTTGTTAACATTCGTGTAAGCAGCACAATTGATAATAAAATCAATAGAGTTGTCACGAAAAATATTTTCTAATTGTTCTCTGTTGGTAATATCAAGATTATGAATATCTGTAAAAATAAAATGATATGGATATTCTGGATGAATACGTTGAATCTCATTCCCTAACTGCCCATTACAACCTGTTACCAGTATGTTTTTCATCTTTTATTTTTAACTATTTATACTAAAAATAATTGATTAGTTTTCGAGAATCTCTTTTTTAAAAAAATCTATTGTTTTAATCAGCCCTTCTTCAAGCTGTACTTTAGGTTCCCAACCTATTTTTCGTTTTGCAAGTTCAATAGAAGGTTTTCGTTGCAATGGATCATCTTGCGGCAATGGTTTATAAATAATTTTAGACTTTGAATCAGTTAATTTTATTACCTGCTCTGCCAATTGACTAATTGTGAATTCTACCGGGTTGCCGAAATTGATTGGAAACGTAAGAAAATCACTGGCATTCATCAATCGAATCATTCCGTCAATCATATCATCAACATAGCAAAAACTACGGGTTTGTGAACCATCTCCATAAACTGTGATGTCTTCATTTCTCAATGCCTGCATAATAAAATTTGAAATTACTCGTCCATCATTCGGATGCATTCTTGGTCCATACGTATTAAAAATTCTCATGATTTTTATACGCACATTATTTTGCTTGTTATAGTTTACAAACAAAGTTTCTGCACATCTTTTACCTTCATCATAACATGAACGCATACCAATAGGATTAACATGTCCCCAATAATCTTCCGTTTGCGGATGAACTTTTGGATCACCATATACTTCACTGGTAGAAGTTTGTAAAATCTTTGCGCCGATACGTTTTGCCAGACCAAGCATATTAATAGCGCCCATTACAGACGTCTTAATTGTCTTGATTGGATTATGCTGATAATGTATAGGAGAAGCCGGACATGCAAGATTATAAATCTCATCAACTTCAATCATAAATGGAACAGTCACATCATGACGAACAAATTCAAAATTAGGATTTGATATTAATGGTACTATATTCTGTTTTTGTCCTGTAAACAAATTGTCCAAACAAATTACTTCATTATTCTCTGTCAATAATTTCTCACAGAGATGAGATCCGAGAAAGCCTGCACCACCTGTAACCAATATTCTTTTTCTCATTTTAAATTATTTAGTTTTTTAAATTTAAATATATATTCTCAACTATTTTTTTTACCAATACAGTAATAAGTAAATCCAGATTGTTTTAATTCATTTTTATCAAAAATATTTCTCCCATCAAAAATAACTGGATTCTTCATGTATTTTTTCATCTTGTCAATATCAGGACACCTGAATTCTTTCCATTCCGTTAATAGAAAAAGGCAATCTGCATTTTTTAAAGTGCTATACATATCTGAAGCATATGTTACCTTATCACCTACAATTTTTTTAGCTTCTTTCTCCGCAATTGGATCATACGCAACGACGGTAGCGCCAGCCTGCAAAAGCTTATCAATGATGACTAATGAAGGAGCATCACGCACATCATCAGTTTCCGGCTTGAATGAAAGTCCCCAGATGGCACAACGTTTCCCTTTTAAATCTTTAAAATAATGTTGCGCTTTTTTAAATAAAATATATTTCTGTTCATCATTCACCGTTTCTACAGCCTGTAAGATTTTCATTGGATATTGATGTTCCTCCCCTTTTTTTATCAATGCTTTTACATCTTTTGGAAAACAAGAGCCACCATAACCTATTCCTGGATAAATGAACCGAGTTCCAATACGAGGATCACTTCCAATTCCATTTCTAACCATGTTTATATCAGCTCCAACAATTTCACACAGATTTGCAACTTCATTAATAAAACTAATACGAAGAGCAAGCATTGCATTTGCAGCATATTTTGTCATTTCAGCCGAAGGAATATCCATGCAAATAATTGGGTGCCCATTTAAAGTAAATGGCTTATAAAGACGCATTAACAAATCTTTTGCTTTATCTGTTTCTACTCCAAGTACAATCCTATCTGGCTTTAAAAAATCATTGATTGCATCTCCTTCTTTTAAAAATTCAGGATTTGATGCTACATCAAAATCAAAAGTCACCTTCCGTTTCTCTAATTCTTTTCGGATAACTTCTTTAACCTTTTGAGCAGTACCAACAGGGACAGTACTTTTAGTAACCACTAAAATATAGTTGTTCATGTGTTTACCAATTTCTTTGGCAACAGCTTTTACTTGTTGCAAATCAGCGCTTCCATCTGCTCCTGGTGGTGTTCCAACAGCGCTAAATATTACATCGCAATGCTGAATAGTTTCAGCAATACTAGTTGAAAAATGCAATCTTCCTTTACTGATATTTTGCTGAACCATTTCTGATAAACCCGGCTCATAGATAGGAATAATCCCTTTTTTAAGATTATTTATTTTTTGTTCATCAATATCTATACAGGTAACATCAAGACCTATTTCTGCAAAACAGGTTCCTGAAACCAGTCCAACATAACCGGTTCCGATTATTGATACTTTCATTTTTTTATTTTTTTTACAAAAATAAGTATTTATTTAACTTTTCCCCAAAATTTCATATAAGCATATTTAAAATATTTAAACCATTTGTCATTATTGGTATAGCTTAAAATATTTTCTTTCGGATCAATATTTGAATTTGTTTTGTAATCTTTAACAGCTATACTGCCACCAAGTTTCTCTTGAATATCTTTAGATAATTCCTGTGAAAAACCTCTATTTTTCAATTCATCCAAAAGAGAAAAAGCTTCTCTCAATTGATTTTGTTCAATTAAAAAATAGATAGCTTGAATAGAAAGTTCATTGTTGCGATTTTCAGAAACATATTTTGGTAAAAACATATAATCCACGACATATTCACTGATGTTCGATTGAAAATAATAAATTCCTGCATCTTGATATTTCTTGAAAAAATCTTGATAATTCTTTTGTTCCAACATTTTTTTAGATTCATTTATCATTTTCTGAAAAATAAAAGGTTTATTATATTTTCTTTTTAAACTAAAAGCGACAGAACTATCTACTTTGCAGCTTTCATTGGACTTTGCAACTTGAATTGCTTTAGAATAAAATTCATCAGCTTCAATAAAATTTTGTTCTTTTATTTTTCTATTTGCTATTGAAATATGATTATTGTATTCATCTTGAACATTATCATATTCACGATTTTTGATTTTTTCTTTTAATAAAATTATCGCATGATTAACCATTGAATCATTAGTCAGCAAATTTGTTTTCTGTGTTTCTAAAGCATTTTGAAGTATTTGTTTAGCCTCATTTAGCTCATTTGCCCAAGCTTTCATTTTACCGGCTTTAATACTTTCAATCAAATCTGATTTTACTTTTTCATTTTTAATAACAGAAGTATTTTTTTTCTCTTTTGAAATAATTATTTTTTGTTTTTCAATTGACTTGTCTATTTTTACTTCAACCGGAACTTTTTTCTGAACAGAATCTTGTTTAACAAGATGATTGTAAATGCCTTTATTAGCGGAACTCATACATTCTATCAAATCATTTGTCAATGGAATTTTATATTCCGAATATAAATTTTTTACTTTATTACATTGTTCTATTGCTTGTGAATATTGTCCAGCAGCGTTAAATCTTTTCCCTTTATCAATATATTTTTTCCCAATGAGAATAATTACATTTTGAGCTTTTTCATTGGTTTTAATATAGTTTGAATTCTTCATTTGATATTGTGTCGCCTCTTTCACTAATGATTCGCTCATGCTGAGTTTGTCCTTTTCAAAAGCTTTTCGGGCAATTTTAAGAAATGATTCATACGAACCATTATGCGCAGAAGCAAAACATTTTTCCACATCTTCTTTGTAATTATTTATCCATGAATTAGAATAATACAAAGCAACTCCTTTAAGCATTTCCAGCGCTTTGTTGAATTGTTCTGCAGCAATCAATGAATCTGATTTATGCAAAATATTTTTAATGATATTTCCGGTCAGTCGAATAAAAAAAACTTCATGATCTTTACTATTTGAAACATTATACACATTATTTAATGTTATCAATGCTTCATTCCATCTTCTTTGTTCGCAATACAATTTGGCAAGATCATAATAAGACATTGAAAAATTTCTATTTGTCTTTATTGCATTCTTAAAGCTTTCAATCGCCTTTTGATTATTGTGTTCTGAATAAAAATACAATCCTTTTTTATAATAAAGTTCATCAAGATTTGATTTTAAATGACTAATTTCTGTTTTCAATTTTGCAGTTTCAATCGTCAAATAATTCATGCGCTCCATAAAGTGCAATGAGTCATTTGCAGCAAAATCAATCTTTAGCGGAAATTCGTATTTATTTATTTGTAAAATATTTTTTTCAATATTTTCAATATAAAAACTATAAACAATAATCATTTCAATAGTTGAAGTATCTATTTTTTTCAATTCCCTAAAACCTTCATTAATCAAGGAATCTGAATGGAGATATGTCTGAATGATTGATTTACGTTCGCTTTGATATTCCGGTCGAATACGAAGATTCTGTGATTGCCCAAACAGAACCACGAATTGAAAAACAAATAAAAAAATAAAATATTTAAAACGGCATTTCATGTTTTGCAAAAATAATTAATTACAACCAACAATTAAAAAAATCAGCATTTACCATTGAACAGAAAATAATTTAGATGTAATTTTGTTTCGTTATTTAATCTCCGAATGAAAGAGTTTACGATCAAACAAGCCATTGATGAATTTCTGAATCAGCAAAACATGACAGACCAGATTTATTCTGTTCGTTTGAATGATATTTGGGAACGCTTGATGGGAAAAACAATTTCAATGCATACGCTGGAAATCCGATTAAGAAAAGGAAAAGTTTTTATTCGATTGGATTCTTCAGTTTTAAGAGAAGAACTTACGTATGCAAAACAAAAAATCATTCAACTGCTCAACCGCGAACTGCAAAAAAACATTGTTGAAGATATAGTTTTTCAGTAATGACAAATGATTGAGAGATTTCTTTCAACTTTATTTTATTAAACAATTTAAAGCTTTCTCCTCTGAAATAAATGCTTCCAGATGGTCGCCAATCCGCAATTGATAATCTGATTTTTTTCCACCGGTAAAAATAAAATCTCCCGTTTTCAGAAAAAAATATTTTGAAAAAAATGAAATTGAAGTATTAAAAGGAAATTTCATTTCCCTTGTATTGCCTGCTATTAAAGTCTTTCCATTCACATCCAATCTAAAATCAATAGATTTTTTTTTAGAAAAATTCTCCTTATTTATAAAATCTCCAACTGACATTGAAAAATCAAATCCTCTGGCAATATCTGTTGGCAACTGTTTCTGGAGATTATTAACCAGAACATCATGTGCCACAAAGTTCACAGCAAGTGCTAATTCTTGAAAATAAGTATCTGCAAACTTTTCAGAAATATGTCTTCCGTTTTTGCATGATTTCAAAAGTATTCCTACTTCACAGCGAACATCATTCGTAAATTCAGGAATATAAAACGGATGATTCTTTCTCAATAGCGCTGTTTCAGGCTTCAACGAAAGCAATGGTTCGTTTTTAATTTCCGAATAATTATTTTCAATACAAATTATTTTCATCTATTTTTAATAAAGGTCAAATTTACAGAAATTATAAGGTTTCAGAAAAATGAACGTATGAATTTTCAATATTATAATTCATTTTTTTTCTAATTTTACTGTCTTTCAATTTAAAAATCTATGAAAACAAAATTATTTATTCAACTCTTTTGTCTGCTTGTAATATTCAATTATTCAAAAGCACAAGTTTCGCAAACTCCATCAGATTCAAATTTAACGCAAGAAGAAAAACGTTTCAATGATTCTGTTGCTGCCGTCAATCAAACTTCTCAAACGTTGCAGGAAGCGCATGAAGCTTATAATGCAGGAATAGAAAAGTTCAAAAACAATCAATTCTCCGAATCCATTTCATTGTTTGATAAAGCAATTCTTCTAAAACCAGACTTTGTTGAAGCACTCTATAATCGAGGCATTGCAAAGATGCACACAAAAGATTTTCAATCTGCGTATGATGATTTTTGTGCAATTACAAAATTGGATAATAATCTAAAAATGTATATTAAACGCGCAGAAGCCGCAGTAGCCTTGAAGAATTATGAACTGGGCGTAAAAGAATATGATTTCATTATTTCCAGAGATGCCAATAATCCTGAAAATTATTATTTCAAAGGAGAAGCGCTTTTTCTCACCGGCAATTATAAAGATGCTTCAGATGCCTTCACAAAAGCTGTTACGCTGAATAACAGATATGCCAAGGCTTTCAACGACAGAGGAAGTTGCAAAATGAAACTTAAAGATTATGCTGGCGCAGCAAAAGATTACGAAATGGCTGTTACTATTGACCTGACAATGGCTTATGGTTTCAATAATCTCGGAAGCGCTAAAAAAAAAGCCGGTGATTTGAATGCTGCAATTCTTTATTATGGCAAAGCTATGCAGGCTGACCCGAATTATTATATTGCATTGAATAACAGAGGTAGCATTTACCTGAAACAAGAAAAATTCACCGAAGCAATGGCTGATTTTGACAAAGCAATATCTTTAAATAAAAACTATGCTCCTATCTACAACAACCGTGGAATCGCACTTTTGAAACAAAAACAATATGATAAAGCGATTGCAGAATTTGATAAAGCTATCATCATTCAACCGAATTATGGCGTGGCTTATCTTAACAGAGGAATCACGTTTGAAGCGCTCGGAAAACCTGAAAACGCCTGCAACGACTGGGAAAAAGCAAAAGAACTTGGCATTGATAATGCCGGAAGATATGCAAACATTGAGTGCGAAAACTAATTTTAACATCCACTTTTAAAATCTTATAAAATGAAAAAAAATATTTTAGTATATATTTTCACAATCTTTTTGGTGAATGCTTCTTTTGCTCAAAATGTTGATTTCAAAGCATCCAATTTCAGAGATAAAAAAGATGAATATAAAATTGCAGTCAGTAATATTGACCAAGGAGATGAACTTTTGAAAAAAGCTGGAACCCTTATCAAAGAAAAGAAAGAAGCTAAAAAAGTATTCGCTGATGCGCTTGCATTTTATTTAAAAGCACAACAGTTCAATGCCGAATGCGCTGAGTTGAACTATAAAATTGGAAAAAGTTATTTGCATACATTCACCAAAACCAAAGCCATTCCTTTTCTTGAAAAGGCTATTAAATATGATCCTTCAGTGGATAAAGAAGCTTATTATCTGTTAGGACAAGCTTATCAATTCAATTATAAATTTGATGATGCAAAAAAGCAATACAAGATTTACAAAGAAAAATTGAGCAGCGGTCAACTCGAAGATTTGAAAAAAGAAATTGATAAAAAAATCCTCGAATGCGAAAGCGGTATCATACTGATGAGTGAACCAAAACGTGTCTGGATTACTAATGTTGACAAGCTGAACAGCGAATATGATGATTATTGTTCGGCAATCACAGCAGACGAAAGTGTGATGTATTTTAATTCTAAACGTCCTCAAAACACAGGTGGAACAAAGGATGCAAATGATGAATATCTTTCGGATATTTATACTTCAACCAGACAAAATGGTGTTTGGTCTGAACCGGTGAATGTTGGCGAACCGCTCAATACCGCCGGAAGTGACGAATGCGAAGCGCTCTCACCCGATGGTCAGAAAATGTTTATCTGTAAAAATGAAAAAGGAAATTATAATATTTATATTAGCACACTCAAAGGCGATAAATGGCTGGCACCAGAGAAACTACCTGAAAAAAAAATCAATACAGATTTCAACGAAACCAATGCAAGCTTCTCGTACGATGGCATCAAGCGATATTATATTTCTGATCAGCAAGGCAATAAAGATATTTTTTTCAGTGGCGTGAAAGATGTGAAAATCAACGATTGGGGATTGGGACAAAAAATCGGTTTCGGGCTGAACACCCTTTATGATGAAGGATCTATCTGGATGCATCCTGATGGGAATACATTGTATTTTGCGTCAAAAGGATTTAATTCAATGGGCGGATATGATATTTTTAAATCCATTTGGATGGATGTTGGTCAATGGTCAGAGCCGGTAAACATGGGTTATCCAATCAATTCGCCATATGATGATATTTATTTTTTTCTATCAGCAAGCGGCAAACATGCTTATCTTTCTTCCGACCGTGAAAAAGACAGCAAAGGGAATATGGATATTTTCAAGGTTCAATTCTTAGGTCCCGAAAAGCCTGCTGTTGTTGACAATGAAGATCAATTGCTATCCGGTTCCACAGAACCTGTCAAAGAAGCTACGCCTATTGGTCCTGTGCAGGTGGAAACCATGCATCTCACGGTATTGCGCGGTCGCACGCTCGATAGCTACACCAAACAACCGGTAGAAGCTGAAATAGAAATTGTAGATAATGTAAAAAATCAAGTTGTTTATACAGCCCGCTCCAATAGCAAGACAGGCAAGTTTCTCGTGTCATTGCCTGCCGGTATCAATTACGGCATTGCGATCAAAGCAGATAAATATTTGTTTTATTCCGAAAACTTCGACTTGCCCAAATTGTCCGACTATCAACTAATAGATAAAGAAATTGATTTGAAAAATATTTGCATTGGTTGTACGATTGTGCTGAGAAATATTTTCTTTGATTTCGGTAAAAGCGAACTTCGCACTGAATCTACCACAGAGCTGAATCGCATTATACAACTTATGAAAGATATTCCACAAATCAAAGTCGAAATCTCCGGACATACCGATAACATTGGCAGCGAAACAAGCAACCAGAAACTCTCGGAAGACAGAGCAAAAGCTGTAGTTGCTCATTTAGTAAAAAACGGAATACCTGCAACACGTTTAGTTTTCAAAGGTTATGGTTCTTCCAAACCGCTTGCACCAAACGATACAGAAGCTAACCGCCAACAAAATCGAAGAACAGAATTTAAGATTATTGAGAATTAAGGATACTTCAAAATAAAAAAATTGAAATTGGAGAAAATTTTTATATTTGTATTTTCCGAATTTATTTAAACTATTATTAAGTAAAGCTATAAAAAATTATGCGTTATTAAAAAAAGATACTTTTTACGAACATTTAAAATGGAGGAAAATATGTCAACAAATAAAAATGATTATTATTCTAAAGACATAATTAAAATATCAATAGTATTTACTATTATCTTTCAATCAATTTTATTTTCGATTTATTATGGTATATTTTTTAGTGAAGAAGCTACTTTCAAATCCATTCAACAAGATGTACCACGTCCCTTTTTAAGTTTCTTGATTATTCTTATTCTTTATCCTTTTATTGGAAAATTAATTAGTGATACTTGCAGAATTTTATGGATTGGCGTTAGAAAAACATATGAAATAGAGAAAACAGAAAAGTTTCCATGGGGAGATTGGAAAAGAGATGATCGTTTAATTTGTGCCTCAATATGGCCATTAATAATAGCAACAATATTACCTTGGGGTTTAATTTCTTTTTTATATGGAATTTTATTTAAAAAATTGTTTTAACCCTGTTAACGCGGATTTGCAATCCGTGCCTTAATTAAAAAAATAAATTATTTTTTTTATATTTAAAAGCATATCCTATAAATATAAAATTTACAATAAAAACAAGGCATCTCTTATGTCACGAAGAAAATCTTTATATTTGTATTTCTTGAATTTATTGAACCTTTTAAAGGTTAGCTATCCACTCAAATACAGTAAATAGGGCACCACAAAGGTGAAGCAAGAAATAAGTTACAAAACATTATGAAGCAAACACTAATATTTCTAATTTCAATTCAACTAATTATAGTTTCTTGTTCTGAAATTATTGACAAGAAAAAATTTAGTTCGCCTTTGGAAGAACCTTGTATGATTGTCAATTATGAACAAGACAATACAATAGAAGGAAGATACATAATAGTTGAAAGATTTCAACGTAACGACTCAAGTATTTATATTGAATTTCCGAAAAATTTTCACCTAAATAATGTAAACTGTAACCATTGGGTTTTAGGATGGGGTAATAATAAGCCTCTTTATGATGCTGGTGTAGAAAACATTAGAAACATTAAAAAAATTGACATAAAAAATGGCAAATTGTATCTTGGAACTTTGCAAAGAGGATTAGGTTTTCCTGCAGAAAAACAAAGAATAGTGTTTTGGAATACAAAACCATCAGGGTTTTATAATTACAATAAAAAACCAATAATTAATTCTGCTATTTGGCCTCAATTTAGCGGTAAAAGCATCTCATATAGTTCAATAGAATACGATAGTTTGTTAAGTAAGTGGATTATGATAGTGAACGAATGTGATACATCCAAAATACAAATTTACGCTGCTATGTCAGATAATTTAATCAATTGGGAGGCAGCGAATAATGGCAAACCAATTTTAACTGTATCTGACTTTAAAAAATGCAATTGGGCAGGAATAGATAAAACTGGAAGGATACCTCAAACACCATACGCATCTGATATTTTCCGTTATAATAATAAATGGTACCTTTTTTTAGACGGGTATAGTTCTAATGGGAAAAGACATATTGGACTTGCCATATCTGAAACAACTTTACTTGGACCTTATAAAGTAAACAAAAATCCAATCTTATCACCTGGCTTTAAAGGTAGTTGGAATGATGAATCTGTTTTTTATGCAAAAATTAAAAAATACAAAGATGAATTTGTAATGTTTTACGATGGTCGAAATTCAGAAGGCTATGAAAGAATAGGAATGGCTTATTCAAAAGATTTAATTAATTGGGTTAATTCAAATAACAATCCTGTTTTAGACCAGCATAAAGGATGGAGAAGTTCAGTTGGTTGCACTGAACCAAATTACATAGAAATCCGAAATGATAGTATTTTATTAATGGTGGCAGGAGTTAAGAAGTTTAAAATGGGAGCTTGGCATCATTATATAACAAAACGAATGTACCTTGACAAATCTGGAAATGTTGACGATACTCAGTTAGGAATTTATCTTTCAACAGATGGTGGCAAGACTTTTATAGCACATGAGAATAATCCTGTTTTTACTAATAATTATGCAAATAAATATGAAAATGAGCATATGGGAGGCAATTTTAAATTAATTAAAACTGACACAGCTGACTTTATAATTTATCAGGCAAAATCAAGTTTTGATGGACTAAAATATAATATAATGCTTAGGGTTAAAGAAAAATAACGTTTTGTAACAAAGGGCTATCTGCAATCCACTGTTAATGCGTATATGATAAAAAAGACTATCAGGTCTAATTATTACAAAGACAAGCCTGTTAAGATTATAAAGTTAAACGGAATGCTTAATCAAAAAAACTACAGATCTATTGAAACTGCTGTTAATAGAGAAAACAGATGATTCATTGATTTCGTTATTTATCCAAATCATGAATATACAAAGACTCATTTCCTCTTTCACCAGTACGAATTCTGTACGAATCATCAATAGTTGAAACAAATATTTTACCATCACCAATCTCACCGGTATGGGCATGTTTCAAAATACAATCAACCGTTTTCTGTAGATTTACATCTCGCACAACTATTGATATCATTAACCTTTCAATAGAAGATGGATTGTATTTGGTACCTCTAAACCAGTATTCTTCTTTAGCTATACCAACGCCTTTAACTTCCCAATATGTAAAAAATTCTATTCCTATTAATTTTAATTCTTCCTGAACTGTGTTCAATACGGTTTTTCGAATAATTGCTTCTATCTTTTTCATAATTATATATTATTCCCCAAAATTAAAATATTTCCTTTAAACCACAAATAATAAATTGAAAGGCTTTTTCAACAAAAAAATAAAATTACTTTTTTCTTATTATATGTTGATACGATTAATTTTTAAATCAAAAAACGTTTACTGCTTTAAACTAAAAAGACAACAAATATTTAATAATACATTTTAAAAAATTCATCTAATTAATGCCGAAGGATAATTTAATAAATTCTCAAATTTAATTAATTCAAGTCTTACTGAACCAACCACCAATCCTGAACTTGCGAGCACAGGAATATGATTTTTATCATCCGAAATCCACAAGGTCATTGGATAAGGTTCTTTAAACACATTTCCTTTTAGCACCATGGGTTTTAATCGCAAACACCTGAATTCACCGGCTTTTGTTTTTATATTCTCTTTGCCTTCGTAGACAATTTTTATTTTATAAACAGAATCATCAAGAAAAAAACTACACGAAATTGAATCATGCAACTTCAGTGTTGACACATCAAACAAACGAGAATAATAAAAAAATGAAATAATATCTTGCGTATAATCAGCTACTTTTTTAGCTGTCTGTGTACCTTTATTTTTTAATAAAGCAATATTTCGTCTTTGATCAAAAAAAACATCCTGATTAATAATAAAACCACCTTCATTCACTCTTCTGAAAAAGAGCAATGGTGCAATAGTTTGCTCGTCAATCCATGAATCATATTGGTCATTCACTTTGAAAAACCAATTGAAAGTGCCAACACTATTTCCTGTGCCAACAATATGCATGGTGCTTCTCCCTGACATCAATTGATTATCATTTTTTATTTCAAGAATGGCCTTTCCTGCTTGTATATTGCCTGTGATAGCGGAATGATAATAGGCACGATACGTTAGTTTTTCGCCTCTTTTAAATGCATTATTCTTTACTTTTCTTAATTGCTTATCTTGAGATTTTAAGCAGAAAGAATTAAATAAAAAAATAAGAAAAAATATAATTTGAATAAAACGATACATCAGTTTAACTATTAATCAAAAGACATTCCAAAATTAACCATTCATTCTTAATAAAGTGTTAAAAAAAACTTATAAATAGAGAAACTTATTATTGTGGTTGTCAAAGAGAGAGAGTTTCTTTCCTGACGAGGATGAGTATCTACCAAATATTAAGAATACCATGACTAAAGTCCCGAACCGGTGGCTTGTTTACTAACCACGCCCTTAAGGGCGTGGTTAATGAAACTCAATGAAATCGGGCTTTAGCCCATAATTAATAAAAAACTATTGTTTAATAATCTTCCGAACAACACTATTATTCACCGATTGCAACTTAACAAAATAAACACCAGCCGCCTGACCTGATAAATCAACCTGTTCAACGCTATTGTTTATTTGTTTACTTAAAACAACCTGCCCAATTGTGTTGAGGATTTCAAGAGTATATGAATCATTTTGATTATTAATTTCAATGTTTATTCTATCACTGGCAGGATTGGGATAAATATTGACACTTGCTGAATTATCTGATAATTGAGTAATGCCAACAGTTGAACAAATCGTAGTTGCTAATGTTGATGGTGAATTTACATAACACGAAAAAGAGCTTGTTGCAGACGAGAATGATGCTATTAACATTGTCATGGTTTCTGATGCTGGTGTTTTAGATATAGACGACATTAAAAATGGTTCTTCATTGCAATTGCTTTTTCCACTCGAATCTGTTTTAATTAAGTAAATATCTGTGTTTTCTGATGTTGTGATGCTACCAACAATAATACATCCTCCATCCTTCGTTTGTTGCATAAATTGTCCTGTTGGATTAACTCCTCCTGAATATTTTTCACACCAAAGGATATTACCAGATGCATTCAATTTTAGAGAATAACATTCATAAACAGCATTTAAATCTGGTTGGTTTGGTTTCAAAAAGGCGGCAATATAATCTCCATTTTTTGTTTGTTGCACATTACTGAAAAATACATTTGAACCATAAAGTTTATTCCAAACTATATTCCCTTGTGCATCTGTTTTAAAAATACTACCACAATTGCTGCTACCATTATAATCATCACCACACATAATATAACCGCCATCGCTTGTTTGTTGGATTGTTGTTATAGATTTATTTTTATCCATTCCATAAGATTTTTCCCATAAGGTCTCTCCTGCACTATTTGTTTTTACGACAATCATTTCTTCCGTGGGACCATTACTATGGTAATTTCCACCTGAAATGAAGCCACCATCAGAAGTCTGAATAACAGTTAATAGGTTTAATATTGTCACATCATTATTTTGATAATAATCTTTTTTCCAAAGAATATTGCCTAAATAATCAATTCTAATTAAACAAGCTGATTCATTAATTCCAATAAATTGGTTATTACTTTTACCCGATATAATATAACCCCCATCATTAGTCTGTCTAATAAAATTTAACATAGTATTATATCCATAAGATTTAGTCCAGATAGTATCACCTATAGAATTAGTTTTAATTAAAAATCCATTATAATTAGGATAAATATTTTCTGAATACCCTGTAATAATGTATCCACCATCTAATGTTTGTTGTACACATGTTGCAATTTCATTATTTGTACCTCCATAAGTTTTACTCCATTGCATATTGCCATTAACATCCGTTTTAATTAAATAGGCATCTTTGCCTGCACCTGCAATAAAATTGGTAGCATAGCCAGCAATAATATATCCTCCATCTTTTGTTTGCTGAACATAGTTTCCTGCATCTGCATTAGTACCTCCAATTTTTTTTTGAAAAGTAATTTGAGCATTAACTGTCATAGTTAATCCAACAAAGACAATAAAGATTAAGTAATTTTTTTTCATTTTATTTAAGTTTTTTTTTGCTACACCAGTCCCCAAAGCAGCGTTTATAAAATAAAAAAGCGTGGAACTGTAACTATATTCGCATAAGAGGTACTGAGATACCCATGTAACAAATAAGTCCAGCCCACGCCTATCGGCGCGGCTCACTTATTATTCTTGTTACACATTGAAATTTCTCAGTTTTCTTATGCAAGAATAAAAGCTAACGCTTTTAAAAATATCTTATGTAAAGAACGAATGATGATGTAAATATAAATTGCTTTTTTGAAAAGACAATATTAATTCAATAAATATTTCATATAAATAAATTTTATTATTTAATTCTGTCAGGGTTTAGAACCCTGACAGAGTTGCACATTCCTCTGAATCATCCAAATATTTTCTTATATTTTACGGTATCAATATCTGCAACAGAGCAGTCCAAGGTCCAGGTTGGTTGCGTGTGTTCACCCAACGTGCAAAAGCATACAAATGTTTGCCCGAATCGGATGTGTCGAAATTCAGTTTATGAGGAACTTTGCCGATTGACACTGTTTTGTTGCATCCATCAGGGTTGGCAGGCACAGGGTCGCCTGTTTTATAACATAGCTCCATGTGGCTCACCTTGTCGGGCTTTGCCGAATGGTGGCTGCTGCCTTGCTTGCCAACTTCCTGTTTGTAATGGATAACAATCTGGTTGCCGCTGCCTGCATGAAGTTCCACTGAAGGAACACTGTCGGGCACAGGAGCCGGCGTTGGCTTGGCATGTGCTTTCAGGTTCAATGTGGCGCGGTCGTCTGCCGTGAGCACAGATTTCGGAATATCGCCGTAAATTTTCCGCAACACAGTTTCAATCTGTTTACGGAGAGTGTTTTTACTTTTTGTAATTGCAACCGTACACGTATCAGGGTTCTGACTTAAGGGATATGTGATATTCCATTGAGTTATAGAAGCAGTTAGCGATGCTAAATCAGCTGCATTTATTACTAATCTTACCTTGTTTGTATTGAGGTAAGTGTTTCCACGCTGAGCATAATTATTAAAATCAGCGTCTTTTGAAGGAAAAGGACCAGAGTTAGGCATAATTTAAAAATTTAAAGGTTAATATTAATTTGTTTATTTGTTTGTGTGTAAAGCAATGGTTTTGTTTTGCATATTTTGGGTTGCAGCCCATAAGGCAATGGCTCAAGCTCCCAACTTATGGGCTGAAGCCCACGAGTTGCAAATTCAAGCCCATGACTTGCGGTGTTAAACCCATACGCTGTGGGCTCAACACCATGAACTGCGGTATCAATACCATGAGTTGCGGTATTAACACCATGAACTGCGGTCTTAATACCATGAGTTGCGGTTTCAAGCCCCTGAGCTGCGGTCTTAAGCCCAAACGTTGTGGGCTTGAACTTAAATGACTTGGGCTAAAGCCCAAACAACTTAAAATACTTTGACTGCTCTTCGCATTTAAGCCTGTTACGCCTGTAATAGCAATGCTTTTAGGAATATTCAGCCGATTAAAATGCTTCTTTGTATGTATTGTTGTTGCCATTTATAAAAAACTATAAAAGATTAAGTTTTTATTTTCGGCGGAAATATAAAAATATTTTTAAAACTCAAAAATAATTTTCATGCTATTAAAAAAATCGTTTATCATATCTAATTTTCTAAATATTTTTTATCTTTAGGCAATGAGGTTTCAGCCAATTTTTCTTGCAAATAAATTAACGTAAGAAAGAATAAAAAATAAAATGCGAGAATTTTTAATTTATTGATTTACAGTATTAATCTGTTTTCAATACCTTTGAAAAGATTGTAAAATCAACAGACAAAATTTAAATCTCTTTATTCGTGGGACATGCAGGGGATTGAAATATGATTATTCTAAAATGATAATTCTATCTGTTTTTACTAAACTGTTTTGTTTATTAAAAATTATTAATCACTTCTACTGTAAATTTAGTTTTAGTATTTTTGAAAAAAATATTTTATGAAAAGAAAAATTACTTATTTATTATTCGCATTATTTATATTGAATAATAGTTTTGGGCAGGTTATTACACGCGATGGAAAATGCGGAAGAAAAGGACCAACGATTTGTCCAAAATTAAGTATCTTCCACGAAACGAATTATGATTTCACACGATTTGGATTTAATTCATTAAATATTGATTATGTTCTTCTTTGCAAACCATCTTATATGCTCACTGTTCGTGGCGGTGTAAGTTATATGAGTTTCAACAAAGCATCCTCAGTTGGAGTGCCAATAGAATTAAATCTTTTGATTGGTCGCAGCTCATTATTATTTGAAATCAGCGCCGGATTTCTTGGACAAGATTATTATAAAAATTATGATTCTATTACGAAGAAGACAAAATCCTCATCTCTATTTTATCAAGCTGTTACAGGTCGTCTTGGGTTAAGATATGAAGCGCCCAGAGGCGGATTATTCATCCGTCTTGGGTTCACTCCAATCTATTCACTTTCCGAATATTCAACGATCTATCCTGTTTACAACAGAAGATTTATTCCTATGTTTGGAGCAGGAATCGGATATACTTTAAGAAGATAAATACTTAAAAATTAGTATCTGTAATGTTCAGGTTTGTAAGGACCATCAGGTGATACGCCAATGTAATCAGCTTGTTCTTTTGATAAACGAGTCAGTTTCACACCGATTTGTTCTAAATGTAAACGAGCAACTTCTTCGTCTAATTTTTTAGATAAACGATAAACGCCAACTTCATAATTATTCTGCCAGAGATCAAGCTGCGCAAGTGTTTGGTTCGTGAATGAATTACTCATTACAAATGAAGGATGTCCTGTTGCACAACCAAGATTCACAAGTCTTCCTTCAGCTAACAGATACATTGAATGACCATCAGGGAAAATATATTTGTCAACTTGTGGTTTGATATTAATGACTTTAACGTCTTTGCAACTATTTAATTTATCAACCTGAATTTCATTATCAAAATGACCGATATTGCAAACAATCGCTTCATCCTTCATTTTCATCATGTGTTCTAATGTGATGACATCTTTATTTCCTGTGGTTGTCACATAGATATTTCCTTCTGCAAGTGTATCTTCGATCGTTACAATTTCAAATCCTTCCATTGCAGCCTGTAGAGCGCAGATTGGATCAATTTCAGTGACAATCACACGTGCACCATACGAACGCATTGATTTTGCACAACCTTTACCAACATCACCATAACCAAGAACAACAACCACTTTACCGGCAATCATCACATCAGTTGCACGTTTCAAGCCATCAGCAAGTGATTCACGACAACCATATAAATTATCAAATTTTGATTTTGTAACAGAATCATTCACATTTATAGCAGGAACAAGCAATTCACCTTTTTCAAGCATTTGATATAAACGATGAACACCTGTTGTAGTTTCTTCTGAAACGCCTTTCCAATCTTTAACTACAGCATGCCAACGTTGTGGAGTTTCACTATAAATTTGTTGCAAAAGTTTTAATATTTCTGCTTCTTCAGCGCTTGAAGCTTTTTGTTTTAAAAGTGATGGATCATTTTCAGCAGCAAATCCTTTATGAATAAATAAAGTTGCATCACCGCCATCATCAACAATCATCTGAGGACCTTTGCCTCCAGGAAATAACAATGCCTGATTTGTACACCACCAGTATTCTTCAAGTGTTTCACCTTTCCAAGCAAATACTGGCACGTTTGAATCTCTTACAACCGCTGCTGCAGCGTGGTCTTGCGTAGAAAAAATATTACAACTTGCCCATCTCACATCAGCGCCAAGTTCAACAAGTGTTTCAATAAGTACAGCTGTTTGAATGGTCATGTGCAAAGAGCCTGAAATTCTTACGTCCTTCAATGGTTTTTCTTTTGAATATTTTTTACGAATAGCCATTAAACCGGGCATTTCTTTCTCTGCCATTTCAATTTCTTTTCTGCCCCAGTCTGCAAGCGACATATCTTTTACTTTATAATCCATTTTTTCAATGATTGTTTTTTCCATTTTAAATATTTTTTTTAATTTTAACTTTGCAAAGTTAAACTTTTCACTAAAATAATTTTAAAAAAAAATTCAATATCAGTACAACCTTTTTATTTAATTAGTGTCAAATAAGAAATTTATATTTAAAAAATCTTAAAAACTAAAAATTATGAGACCGAACAAATTAAAAATTTTATCATTCTTGGCAATCCTATTCAAAAGTACAAAGAACATGGCAACAATATTTAGCAAATATTTGGACATTAACGGTTGTAGGTCTTGGCACTTCAGGAAGCTATGATTCACTTGCAACATGGGGTGTTAATCGTAGAGGAGATAATTTCTATACACAAATCAAGACTCCAATTATTTCAACAAACTTATGTCTATGGTTCCCCAATAAAGGAGAGGTCATTCACACAATAGTTTCAACAGCAACAAGCTCTTCTGCATCTGTTACTCTTACTTTAGGCGTTGATAGTAATGGAGCTGCTGTAACTTCAGGTTGTGCAGCTTATTATATGGTTTCATGGGTAACAAAGGATAATAAAACCGGCACTGCAATTCTTCCTTATTAAAATAAAAATTCTATAATTTACAGAGTGAAGGTGCTTTAAACAGGCACCTTCTTCTATTTTTTCCAGTTTAAAAATTTATCTTCTCTGAAAACTATTTTATCATTATCCAGCAACCATTGAATAACTTTTAAAACATTATCTTCTTGTTTTCTATCAAACACAACAGCTAATTCCTCAAGTGTTTGCGGTTTCTTCAATAATAATGGTTTGATACGGTTCAGAATTAAATTAAACTCGTGCTCACTTAAATCCATTTTATTCCTTTTGTTGCAAACATCACAATTACCGCAGCGCACAGCATTTTTCTCATTGAAATATTCAAGAATAAAAAGGTTTCTGCATTTCGAATTTGACGAAACATATTTGATAATTGCTTCCGCTCGTTTTTCAGCTGCTTCTTTTCTGAATTGATATATCTCTTTGGAAATGGCGATTTCACGCGCATCCATGCGTTCTGTCAGAAAAAATATTTGTGGTTTATCTTTCTGTTTTACATACGTCAAAATTTTAAGATTCTGCAATTTTTCTAACGTTGCAACGACATCATCTTTTTTCAAATTGCCTTTTTGAGCAATATCCGCTTCATTGATTTTTACAAAATCATTAAACAAGCCGGTATATGAACGTAACAAAATTTTTATAAAAAGATCATACTTTTTATTTTCAACCTGAAACCGATAAAGATCTTCAGAATTCATGTTTACATAAAGCTTTGAAGGATTTTTTGCAGCTTCTGTAAGCATAATCAATCCTTCCTGTTCAAGTATTTTCAGTCCATTAAAAACTTCAATCAGATTGAAATCATAGGTGGTGCAGAATTCGGAAATTTCAAAATCAAAGCCAGAGTCTTGTCCACTGCCCACAGCCAAATTAAAATAATTGCCAAGCGCCTGATAATACTGCTTTATCTTATCTGTTTCAGGAAATGATAATATCAGATTTTTTTTCAAATCTAAAATATCTGAATCATTATATAAAATAGTTGCACATGCTCTTTCGCCATCTCTGCCTGCTCTCCCAGCCTCTTGGTAGTATGATTCAATATTATCAGGCAAATCAAGATGAATGACAAATCGCACATTGGGTTTATCAATGCCCATACCAAACGCATTCGTAGCCACTATAACCCTTGTAGTTCCTTTCATCCACGCATTTTGTTTTTTATTGCGTGTCAATGTATCCAATCCTGCATGATAAAAATCTGAAATGATTTTTTTTCTATTCAAAAAATCAGCGATCTCTTTTGTTTTTCGTCTGTTCCGAACGTAAATAATTCCGCTGCCTTTGTTCTCATTTATAATTTTAATGATTCCGGAAAATTTATCTTCTTCCTTAATCACTTCATAAATCAGGTTCTTTCTTTCAAAACTTGATTTAAAAACATTCAATTTTTTAAATTTTAATTTAACCTGAATGTCTTTAACTACTTCCTCTGTAGCAGAAGCTGTAAGCGCTATGACAGGCACATTCTTGATTACATCTCTTATTTCAGCTATTTCAAGATATGGCGGACGGAAATCATAACCCCAATGCGAGATGCAATGCGCTTCATCCACACAAATCAGATTGATTTTCATTTTTCTCAATCGCTCTCTGACAATATCTGTTTTCAATCGTTCGGGCGACATAAACAAAAATTTCATTTTGCCATACAAACAATTATCAAGATGAATATCAATCTCGCGAGGATGCATGCCTGAATAGACTGCAATTGCAGGGATTCCTTTCTTCACCAAATTATCTACCTGATCTTTCATCAGTGAAATCAATGGTGAAATCACTAATCCAATTCCATCCTGAGCCAACACGGGCAATTGGTAGCACAATGATTTTCCACCACCGGTAGGCATCAATACAAGGGTATCTCTTCCTTCTATAACAGAATAAATGACTTCTTCCTGCATTGGACGAAAAGCAGAAACGCTCCAGTATTTCAATAAAATCTGCTGTATTGTCAATGTATTCAATGACTGAAATTTTTATTTACGAAGATATGAATTTTATTAAATTGATTATCTAAATGAAATCCTTAAAATAAAATATGTAATTCATTTTTAATTATTTTTGCAACACGAAACGTAAAACGTATGTTATCTAAAAAAACAAGATATTCATTATTGGCATTAATCAAATTGGCAAAAGATTACAACAAAGGTCCTTTGCTGATTCAGGATATTGCCACCAGTGAAAAATTGCCAAAAAAATTTCTCGAAGCTATTTTGCTTGAACTTAAAAATCATGGCATAGTTAACAGCAAAAAAGGAAAAGGTGGCGGATATTATTTAATAAAGAAACCGGAAGAAATTAATCTTGCAGATATTATCAGAAAATTTGACGGAGCGATTGCCTTACTCCCATGCGTTACTTACTATTATTATGAATCATGCACCCATTGCAAGGATGAAACCACCTGTGGTTTAAGAGATGTAATAAAAGAAGTGCGAGATGCTTCAGTGAATATACTAAAAAACACATCACTTGCTGATGTTATTAACCGAGAAGATAATCTGATAAAAACCTTGAAAACAAAGAAAAGTAAAGCAAAAAGTTAACATTTTTTCTTGCTCGATTTAATAATTTTTTTTGTGTATTTCTAAAATTTCACGTACGTTTGTCCCCCAATTTAATTACAAATAAAAAAAAATTGATATGAAAATTGAAAAAGGAGGAGAATTTCTTGTAAAAGAAGTTGAACACGGAGATATTTTTATTCCGGAAGAATTTAATGAAGAACAATTAATGATTGCTAAAACCTGTGAAGATTTTGTTGCTACTGAAATTATTCCGATACTTGACCGTATTGACAGCATGGAAGAAGGATTGATGCGCAGTTTGCTCGGCAAAGCCGGAGAACTTGGAATTCTTGGTATTGCAGTGCCTGAAGAATATGGTGGGTTTGGACAATCATTCATCACATTGATGCGTGCCAATGAAGCTGTTGGTGCTTCATATTCATATGGTGTGGCATTTATGGCACATACAGGTATTGGTTCATTACCAATTTTATGCTATGGGAATCATGAACAAAAACAACAATATATTTCAAAATTAGCAACTGGTGAATATGCAGGCTGTTTCTGTCTTACAGAACCGGGTGCTGGTTCAGATGCTAATGCAGGAAAAACTAAAGCAACACTTTCTGCTGATGGAAAACATTATATTTTGAATGGTCAGAAAATGTGGATTACAAATGCAGGTTTTGCTGAAGTAGAAACAGTATTTGCAAAAATTGACAATGACAGAGTATTAAGTGCTTTCATCGTTGAAAAAGCTTGGGATGGCGTTCTTTTAAACCCTGAAGAAAAAAAAATGGGTATTAAAGGTTCTTCTACCAGACAAATATTTTATAATGATGTAAAAGTTCCAATTGAAAATTTGCTAGGAAAACGAGGCGAAGGATTCAGAATAGCATTGGGAATTTTACATATTGGAAGAATTAAACTCGGCGTTATTACTGTTGGGCAAGCTAAAACAATCATTACACAAACTGTGAATTATGCTAACGAAAGAAAACAATTCGGAATGCTTATTTCAAATTTTGGTGCAATCAAATACAAATTAGCTGAACAAGTAATAAGAACATTTGCCGCAGAATCAGCTGCATACCGCTCCAGCATGGACATTGACAATCATATTCATGTGCTGATTGCTAATGGCGCTGCAAAAGAAAAATCAAAAGTATTGGGTTGCGAAGATTTCGCTGCTGAATGTGCATTGATGAAAGTATATGGTTCTGAAACACTTGATTATGTTGTGGATGAAGGTGTTCAAGTTTTAGGTGGAATGGGCTATTCAGCTGAAATGCCTTTGGAAAGAGGTTATCGCGATTCACGTATCAATCGTATCTTTGAAGGAACTAATGAAATCAATAGATTATTAATCACTGAAACTATCATTAAAAGTGCCATGAAAAAAGTAATCAATCTGTTTGAAAAGGCAGATCAGATTGGACAAGAGATTGATAGTCTTTCATCAGAAATAAAAGCCGGCACTGGTTATTATGATGAAAAGAAAATATATATCAAAAACTTCAAGAAAGCTGTTCTTCTCCTTGTTGACGCTGTGAATAAAAAATATGCTAAACAACTTTTATTTGAACAGGAAATTCAAATGAATCTTGCTGACATGATTATGCAAGTTTATGTTGCTGAATCAACAGTATTGCGAGTTGAAAAGATGGAAGCTATAAAAGTTTCTAAACCAATTGAAATCTATAAAGACATAGTAGATGTGTTTGTGTATGATTCTGCTGCTATCATCAACAAAGCTGGTATTGATGCGATCAATTCATTTGCTGAAGGTGAAGACCTTGCAAAATTCACCAAAGCGTTGAATATCCTCACACAGACTAAAGGTGTGAATGTAAAAGAAGCAAGAAGAAGAGTTGCAAATAAACTGATTGAAGAAAATCGTTATAATTTCTAATCTATAACAAATTATATTGAAAAAGCTGTCTCTCAAAGACAGCTTTTTTTTTGGGGTGGTATCAATTAAATCCATATTATTTCAAGGGAAATGCGCCTTATTCAGTACTTTTTTCTTTTTTGAGGATACAAAAACCCTAAACTGTTTTTGAAAAAAACTAATTTATTAATAATTTGCAAAATTTAAAAACCGCAATAAATTATCAATACTATAACAGCAAATATCAACATAATATTCTTCAAAAAATTTAAACCATTTTACAAAAGAAATCTTTTTCGCAAAAAAAAACACATATATATTTAATTTTAAAACACACTAAAACAAATTATTAACTTCATTTTTTTGTATTTTTAAATAAAATAAAAAAATATGAAGGAATAAACAAATTATATATATTTGCAAAAAGCACTAATTTCTTAATATTATTTTTATCTATCAAAATCTGTAAAAAAATATTAGAACTTACACTATGGATGATAATACAATAGAAGCAGTATGGAAGTCTGAAATTGAAGAAATGAAATCTTATATTGAGATTACTAAATCTCATTTGGCTCACATTGAAAAAGATTTGTTGTCTTTAACGAATACACAGGATGGAATAATAATTTTAGTTTATTCACGGAGAATTTTAGAGATTATAATATCAGATATTTGTGAAAAAAAATTAAATCGTGCTCGTGGAACTGAGCCATTAAAAGGGATAATTGACAAATTAAATAAAGAAGAAATTTTACCTCCCTATGTAATTACTTCCATGAACAATTTAAACAGCATCTCTACTTATGGTGCTCATCCAAAACAATTTAATCCCAGACAGGTAAAATGCGCATTAATTGATTTAGGTGTAGTTTTTGAATGGTTTTTAGTTGATTCAAAAATTCCTATTGATAGTTTACATAAAAAAAGAGGACAAAACATAGAAAAAGAGAGCTGTATTGATGCGATAGAAAATTCAATGATTATTAATAATCAATCAAAGAATAATCTACTAACTGATACAGTTGAAGATGCTGTTATATCTAAAGCTAATGACATTTTAGAAACAAATCAGATACAAAAAAAATTGCAAGAATGGAATCCTAAAATTTATCATATATATAAATTAAATAAATTCATTCGATTTAAATTAAACAATCCTGATTCAAAAAATTACAAAATACAACTCATACAAAAGCCAGATAGATTTAACGAAATTATTTTCAACGAAAACACTGAAGAGTTTACTTGGAAAACAGATGCAACCTGCATTGGCGTTTATAAATTTAAATTTCGTCTTTATAATCGAAAAGATCAATGCATTGAAATTACGAAAGAAATTACGCTTGAAATATGTGATACTGGGTTAGAAAAAAAATCTGAAGCAATTAGTGAAATTTTTCTTGATTATATCAAAGCATTCTGTTGGATATACAATTGGCCTACAGTATTAACTTTAGTTATTGCAATTGTAATTTTCAATATTGACTATTTTTATGGTTTTGGAGCAGTTCTCATTCTTGAATCCTTATATCTTTTTATAGCGGCAAATAATAAAAATTATTAATTAATAACAAATTATTAAAAATGGTTTGTTATACTTAAACTTTAAATGTATTTTTTTAATAAAAAATGTTTCTCAATTTCTTAATTTAACTTTTTAAATAAATTATGAAAAAGAAAATTTTATTCTATTCCCATTTTTTTTTATTATTTTTTGTAATATTGAGTTGTAATAAAATTTTTGCTCAATGTTCTGTTACAGCTTCAGCTAATCCTACACCAATCTGCATTGGATCTTCCACTCAATTAAGTGCATCACCCACCGGAGGGACAACTCCATATACATATCTTTGGAGCAATAGTCTTGGTACAACAAAAACTGTGAATGCTTCACCAACGATCACTATTACATATACAGTTACTATTACGGATAAAAATAGTTGTTCGGCTAAAAATACTGTTTCTGTGATAGTAAACGCAAGACCATCTGTGACTGTCAGTGCCAGTCCATCTACTATTTGCAGCGGGGCTTCTTCACAGTTAAGCGCAATACCCAGCGGTGGCACAGCACCATACACATATCTTTGGAGTAATAGTTTAGGAACTATTCAAACCGTAAATGTTTCACCTACAACAAATACAACTTATTCTGTTACTATTACTGATAATAAAAATTGCAGCAATACTAATACAACAAACAATATTGCTTTGACAGTAAATGCAAGACCATCTGTAACTGTCAGTGCCAGTCCATCTACTATTTGCAGCGGTACATCTTCGCAGTTAAGCGCTATACCCAGCGGTGGCACAGCACCATACACATATCTTTGGAGTAATAGTTTAGGAACTATTCAAACCGTAAATGTTTCACCTACAACAAATACAACTTATTCTGTTACCGTTACTGATAATAAAAATTGCAGCAATACTAATACAACAAACAATATTGCTTTGACAGTAAATACAAGACCATCTGTAACTGCCAGTGCCAGTCCATCTACTATTTGCAGCGGTGCGTCTTCGCAGTTGAGCGCAGCACCCAGCGGAGGTACAACACCATATACTTTTCTTTGGAGTAATAGTTTAGGAACTACTCAAACTATTAATGCTTCACCTGCAACCAATTCAACTTATTCTGTTACCGTTACTGATTTAAAAGGATGTTCAGCTACCAATACAGTTATAATTAATGTAAATGCTTTGCCTATGGTTACTGCTGGTGGCGAAACAATTTGCATTGGACTTTCAGCAACATTAACAGCAGATGGAGCGAATACTTATTCATGGAATAATAGTCTTAGTGGCTCAACTATAACAGTGAATCCGACAACATCAACTACTTATTCTGTTACTGGTACTGATGTAAATAATTGTTCTAACACAACGCAAGCAATAGTTACAGTTAACCCAATTTTAACGGCTGGTGGTGAAACAATCTGTTCAGGATTTTCAGCAACAATAACTGCAGGCGGATCATGTACGTCATATACTTGGAGTAATAGTTTAGGTAATAGTTCAACTATAACAGTGAATCCAACAATCTCAACCACTTATACTGTCACGGGTTCAGATGGTGTTTGTACCAATACAGCACAAGCAATTGTTACTGTTAATCCGTTACCTACAGCCAATGCACAGACATCTGCTGCATCTGCTTGTAATGGAAATGCTGTTACTCTTAGTGCAAATGCAGGTGCTGGAACTACGCCTTACACCTATGCCTGGGCGTCTGGGGCTACGCCTGCTAACAATGCTACGCCTACTGCAACAATAAATGCGAATACAACATATACCGTGACAATCACAGATAGTAAAAATTGTACTGCCACAAGTAGTGTTAATGTTTCTATGTGGACTTTACCTGCTATTACGGCTAGCGGAGGAACCATCTGTTTGGGAAATACGCAAACTATTTCTGCAAATGGGGCTACAATTATCAGCTATGCTTGGAGTAATAGTAACTCAAATGCATCTCAAACTGTCTCCCCGACCACAAAAACTACCTATACAGTTACAGGGACTGATGCGAATAACTGCTTGAATACAGCTACTACCACGGTTATTGTCAATACGCTTCCAACAGCCAATGCGCAATCTTCTGCTGCATCTGCTTGTAATGGATATTCTGTTACTCTTAGCGCAAATGCAGGTGCTGGAACTACGCCTTACACCTATGCCTGGTCGTCTGGGGCTACGCCTGCTACAAATGCTACGCCTACTGCAACAATAAATGCGAATTCTTCATATACTGTAACAATTTCGGATAAAAATAGTTGTTCGGCTACCAGCAGTGTAGCTGTTAATATGAATCCGTTACCTACAGCCAATGCACAGACATCTGCTGCATCTGCTTGTAATGGAAATGCTGTTACTCTTAGTGCAAATGCAGGTGCTGGAACTACGCCTTACACCTATGCCTGGGCGTCTGGGGCTACGCCTGCTAACAATGCTACGCCTACTGCAACAATAAATGCGAATACAACATATACCGTGACAATCACAGATAGTAAAAATTGTACTGCCACAAGTAGTGTTAATGTTTCTATGTGGACTTTACCTGCTATTACGGCTAGCGGAGGAACCATCTGTTTGGGAAATACGCAAACTATTTCTGCAAATGGGGCTACAATTATCAGCTATGCTTGGAGTAATAGTAACTCAAATGCATCTCAAACTGTCTCCCCGACCACAAAAACTACCTATACAGTTACAGGGACTGATGCGAATAACTGCTTGAATACAGCTACTACCACGGTTATTGTCAATACGCTTCCAACAGCCAATGCGCAATCTTCTGCTGCATCTGCTTGTAATGGATATTCTGTTACTCTTAGCGCAAATGCAGGTGCTGGAACTACGCCTTACACCTATGCCTGGTCGTCTGGGGCTACGCCTGCTACAAATGCTACGCCTACTGCAACAATAAATGCGAATTCTTCATATACTGTAACAATTTCGGATAAAAATAGTTGTTCGGCTACCAGCAGTGTAGCTGTTAATATGAATCCGTTACCTACAGTTACTGCCACTGGTGGAACAATATGTTTAGGAATTTCTACAAATATTTCAGCAAGTGGAAGTAACAATTTCTCTTGGAGTAATAGTTTAGGATCAGGGACTCTTAAATCTGTCAAACCTACAACAAACACTACATATACAGTAACAGGAACAGATATTAATAATTGCTCTAATACTGCTAATGCTATGGTTAATGTAAACCCATTACCAAAACTTATAAAATTAGATGGAGATACTGCTCCATGTTTAAATCAAAAAGGCTTGTCATATAATATAAATGAAACTAATTCAAACTATCAATATGATTGGCAAATCGCAGGTGGAATTATTCAAAGCAATAACAAAGCTCCTGAGATATTTGTTGACTGGGATGACCAATCTGGTAACGATTCACTAACGCTTAAACAAACCATTACACAAACTGGGTGCTATCTAATTCAAAATTTCAAAATAAAAAAAGAATCAACAAAAGCGCCTGATACAACTTTTATTTTTAGAAAAAAGAATAGCAATTTATTAATATGTGATAAAACTCCAGATACAAAATATTATGATTGGGGATATACTGTGAACAATGATAATTTTGTTTTACAGACTGATACTTTAGCATATGTTTTGCTTCCTCATCAGTTCAACTCAAGCTATGTTTATTGGGTAGAAACATATAATGATACTAATTGCAAAACAAAAAGCTATTATAATTTAAAAACTTCAATTGATATAGATAATATTTCAAACTTAAAATGTAAAGTTTATCCAAACCCATCAAACGGACATTTTTTTATTGAAATGAACGATGGTTTTCAATCAGGCATGAGCTATATAATATATAATTCTCTAAGTGAAATAATTTATCAAAATTCTATAAAAACCCTAAAGACAGAATTGTTACTAAATGATATAAAACCCGGAATATATTTATTATTAATTGAGGGAAATTCATTTTATTCTTCCTATAAATTAATTATAACTAAAAATTAAATTGTTTATGAATAATTTAAAAACTCCGATATTAATTATTATTGCGATAATAATTCCTGTTTTAACTTTTTCACAAACTCAAACAGAATCTTATTATACCCGAAAAATCAATCTTCGGATTTTGGATAAAATAAGTCAATATGAAAATTATTGCAGTTTAAGAAATCAAGATAAAGTTTACGATTTTAAAGACTTATTTATTAGCGATAGTTTGCAAATATTTAATGATGTTATGCCTGATAATAATCTAAATCATAAGGTTGACATTAATAAATATATTAATCTTATAAATATTTATTATTCAAAACCCTCAATACGTGTTACAGTTAATGTTAAAGAAATAAGCAAAATTAATTTTAATGAAAAGAATGAAGGTGCTTTAAACGTTGATGCAGAAAAAATAATATCAATAATAACAAGACAAGGCATTTCATATCTTGATACGTTCAAAATTAGATTTTCTTTTTTGGCTGATTTCAAAAATGAATACTATAAAATAACTGACATTAATCTGACAGAACCAAAAGGTAAATATTATCTAATTGAAGCTAATTCAAAATCTCTTTTAAATTATACGCCATTAGCGAATGAAAAATTATTGATAAATCACAATGAAATTATTTTAGATGACAAAGGACTATTTTTATTAAAGAATATTAAACCTGATAGTCAAATAGTTTTCCAAACAAAGAATCCTGATATTCCATGGAAAGTAAAGATTAACACTTCGCAAATAAAGGATACTATAAATAATTCAATAGATAAAAATCTTGTTAAAATAAATTTCAGACAATCCTTATTTAATGTTCAATTTTATTTATCAGGAAATCCTATGAATATGGCTCCGGTTAAATACAAAGGAGATAAATACAAAATTGACATTAACAATAAAACATCCGGTTCTATTGGAGTTAATCTTGGAGCATTAATAAAAAAGACGAATAAAGGTTATTGGAAATTAATTGTTGGTGCAGGTTATGAAAGTTTATCTTTTCAAATAAAATCATCGCAATTTATTTATTCTTTTTTAACAACAGATATTGAAAATTCTCAATATGTACGCACTAATAATATTACAAACATAACAGAGACTCATAATTTAAGTTATATAAACATACATGTAGGAACTGAAAAAGGAATTAAAATAAATTCAAATTATAATTTTTATTGCTCATTCTATTTGAGTTTATTAAAGAATATAAATTCACAACATACAACAAATGCTATTGCCAATTATTCAGGATTGTATGATACAATCATCAATAATAAACATTATTCATATATTTTATCTAACAATGCTGGAGCTGATTTTGGCAAAATCAATTTGAATAATAAGGGACAAGAGATGTTTAAATCAGACTGGGTGAGTTGTTATGAAATCAATATGGGTATTATTAAAAGAATCATGCGACAATACTCTTTGAGCGCCGGAATATCTTATCAAGGAAGTTTCAATTACATATATAAAGAAAATCAAAATACAAATAATCATTTATTTGAAAGCCTAACAAGCCTTTCAAAACTTTATAAAATTAATTTATTTTCTGTAAATTTGGGTTTAATAATAAAAATATAATATGGAGATACTTACATATAAATGCGACAAAGGACACATTTTTGATGGCACTGAACATACTGATAAATGTGCAGATTGTGGAAGTAATAACATTACTTTAATATCAAATCAAAACAATAAAAAATCAAATTTCAACAAAAGAAATTTGATAAGAGGACTGTTTCTATTTTTTATACTAATTATCATATCAACGATGATTTTTATAAAATTTCACAAAAAATCTATCCTCTCAATTTCCGGTGATTATTATACTGTTTCCTTTCAAAATCAACCAGGTTGTTTAGTTGTAAAAGTTACAAAGGCTAATAATATTGATACTACAAACTATTTTAACCAATTTAAAAACTATTTTCAATTTAAAGATCCAAAAGGAAATCTCATTCAACCAGCAAATGATAATATCATTTATCCTTGCGATTCAGGAAAAATTTCTATCACATGGAAGAAAAGTCCTGACTTTCCTTTAATAGATACAACTATAACGAGTAAACAAATAGAAGTTAAATTTAAAAATGGGAAACATCATCCAAATGCAATATGTGAACTTGCATTAAAAATTGAAACCGTTAAAGCAAATAACACATGCCAACTAGTTGTTACAACAAATCTTGATAATGTTAAATCAAAAAATATTCTAATTTCCATTAATGGCAGAAATGGCACATTTAAAAATCAAAGAGTTTGGCCCGCTAAAAACATCAATAAGATTGATGTCTGGGCAAAAAAAGAAGGTGATACAACCATCGTAGAATTTATTAGAAATGGCGACAAATTTCAAGCTGTTGGCTGCATTGAATGTACTCCTCAAAGCAAAAATGAAATGTTGAAAAAATTTATTTCTGCTGCAAACAAATATGGAAATGATCCTGATAACAATAAGTTATTCATAGAGTTTTCTAAATTAATTAATGATCCGGAAATTATTTTAAATGGAAAAAAACTTTCTGGTGGTATTTCTGAATTGGATAATTCAATCAATCCAGAGCATTACAACGGCAGCATCTTTTATATTAATGAATCAAGTATCAAAATAGATAACAATTGTGTAATTACCAGTTTCGAGTTTAAAAAAAAATAATATAATCTTATGAAACGATTTGCCATATTTTTATTTTTAACATTCACTTTACAATCAATAAATAGTCAGTCGTTCAGTAAAATTATTTATTTAGATTTTAGTGCTACAAATCGTTTAGATGAATTGTCGGGCTCAATTAAAACAATATTAAATAATACAGATGGTAATTTTATTCTTTTTGTAAGTAACGATAGAAATCCTATTATTACTACTGACAAACAAAAAGCGTTAGAAGAAATTAATAAAATATATTATTTAAGACCTTCAAAACCTGATTTCTTTCAAGAAATTGACACACTAAACGATATAATGAATTTAAATTTAACATCAGATATGAAATTAAATGATTCATTACACTTTTATTTTTTTCTAAATGCGGAACAAGCTAGTTTATATCAACAAGATAAATTTTTTATAGAACAATTGATGCTTACAAATAAGCTATTAAAGACAGCAGGTCTGGTTAAAAATTGTTATATTACAATTTATTTTGATTCAACAAAAGATCATTCACAAGCATTATATATTACTCAATTAAAAAAGAAACATTTATATGAAATATTGGAATATTAAATCTAAAATTTTTGCATTTTTTTTATTACTTACTTTACTTTTTAAATACAATACAGTTAGCGCTCAGAAATGCGAAAACTATTTAACCACTCCAGACGTATTTAATGAATATTGCAAAACTGAATTGTTAAATAAAATTAATTCAGGCGCTATATTACTTGAAAGTTTAAAATCTACAAATCTGAAATGCTGGGAAGTTTTTAGCGATAGATCAGACAATACTCTTTACTGGGACCCAGATGGAGCAGTAAAAGATGAAAAACTTGAATATATGGAAAAACTTGTTGTGAAAAAAATTAGTGGAAATTGGCTGTTGGTTTATTCTCAAATTTTCGACAAAACAAATCCTATTCAATACAATAAAGAAAGAGGTTGGATAAAAGCTGAAAATCTCATATTGTCAAAGTATTCTATTCTTAATGAAAAATCAACGCCAAGAAAAGCAATGATATTGGTTTCTATTGGGAATATTGATATGAATAATATTTCATCTGAACAAATTTTAAATAATAAATTTTATTTTCAACCGGAACCACAAGTTAAAAATGAAACTGGGAAAAAAGCTAAAAAATTTGATATCTATTTTGTTTTAAAAGAAACAAAAGGATCGGTTTTATTATCAAAGTCCGACAAATTAAATGCAAGTCAACAAGAATTAAAAGTGAATGTTCCTGGTTGGATACCAAAATCAAATGTGACATTTTGGGATCATAGAGTATGCTTAGAATTAGCGTATAGACCGGATGTAGTTATAAAGAAATATGAGAATAAAGAAATCCCGATTTTCGGGACAAAATCGGGGTTAGATAATTTTCTTTCTACACAACTTTATAACAAAAAAGATATAGTAAAAAAATATGTTATAAAACCAAAACGCCAAGATCCGAAAATAATGCGTATGCCAATCATTCAAAACTATGATCAAACTTTAAAAGAAGTTGCAACTATTGGTAATATTGGTAGTGACGTAAAAGTAACAGAAGAAGAAAGAGTAAAAATTGAACGAAAAATCCAAGAAATCAAAGATAAAATTGAAAATATTGACATTTTATTTGTTGTAGATGGAACTAAAAGTATAGCGCAATATTATCCAGCTATCGCAAATAGTATTAGTCAAACTATACAAAATAATAAAATAAAAAATTCAAATAACCGTATACGATTTGGATTAGCAATCTATCGAGATTATTTTGATGATGACAAAGCAATTGAAGTGCTTCCATTAACTGGAGATAATGAAAAAGTAATCAATAAGGTATTAACAACAGAATGCTTTAGTAAAAACCCTGAATTGCCCGAATCCCAATATAATGGCATGATTAAAGGCATTAATGATGCAGGGTTTAATCCTGCATATAGCAATATTGTTGTTTTAATTGGCGATGCCGGTAATCACAATCCAGATCCTAAAGGAATCACAATTGATAATGTAACCGATCTTTTATATAAGCAACAAATAAGTTTAATTGCATTTCAGGCTATAAATGGCAGAGATGTTGCGTTCAGACAATTTAACAGAGATGCTCAAAAATATTTAACCGGAACTGCCGAAAAATACACAAAAGGTTCAAATACTAAAATAAAAATTGAAGATATTTCAATTAAAAACACGTACAAATTAAATTTTACAACTTCTACAAATAAACAAACTGATTTATTTATGTTTGGAAGATTTACCTATGCTTCAGGCGATAAGGCTATGGATGTTCAAATTTTAGAAGAAAATATTGTACAATCAATAAATGAATATTTAAAAAGAGTTGATCAAACAAAATCTGATCTTGAAGCCATGCTGGGTGGTGATTTTCCTGAAGATGCGATGTTGGAATACTTAAAAAATAAAGGGTTTAAACCAGATGAGTTACAAAAACTAATAGAAATATTGAAAAGAGCAGATCAGATTACAGCAAAAGGAAATACATCATTACAATACTATGAAACAGGCATTAATTGTTTTACTCCTGTAGTATTTTTGTCATATGATGAAAAACTTTCGATCGATAGAATACTTAAACAACTTATTCGAGACACTCAATCTTCAACTCAAAAGAAAAAAGGACTACAAACAGCATTATTAGAACAGTGTAAAAAGATGCTTGGAGATGTTTCTGATGAAAACATTTTAAATAAAAATTTAAATGAAATTTGGGATGTTATTTTAGCTGTTCCTTTCACCGGAAATCAAAGTATAAGTAAAACAATGCTTAGAGACATTGACAGATTAAATGACGAATCATTTAATGAATTCTACAGTAAATTTGAAGAATCAGCATATAAATTTATTAGAAACGATTTTGGAAGTTCTAAATTTGAATTAGCAGATCAATACTTTTTTTGGATTCCTTTAAATAATATTCCAGGTAATGAATAAAGAAATTTATCATATTAAAAATTTAAAATGTCAATATAAAACCAGTCCCTTTCCTGTTTTAGAAATTGACGAACTTAAAATTCAAGAGAAATCAATTGTTTTCTTTATAGGTTCTTCAGGCGTTGGGAAAAGTACGATCCTTGAAACATTAGGACTGATGAATAATACGATTGATAATAATGTGCAGGATACTATCTTCAATTTTTCTTTAAATGGTTATAATGAAAACTTAATGACATTCTGGAAAAAGAAAGAAAGAGATATTGCAAAATTCAGAAAAAAACATTTAAGTTTTATTTTTCAAAGCACAAACCTTTTTACAACATTATCAACCTATGATAATACAATTATCACATCGTTACTACAGGGAAAATCAAAAGCAGAAGCACATCAATCAGCAAAAGAAATATTCAGCAAAATATTTCCCGAACTAAAAGAAGATAAAAATGTTACTGAATTATCAGGAGGACAAAGACAAAGAATTGCTTTTGCACGCGCAATAGTTGCAGAATATTCTATTCTATTTGCTGATGAGCCTACAGGAAATTTAGACTACGGAACAGCAGATTTATTAATGAATGAGTTAATTAACATTATTCGAAAAAATAATAAAACAGCGATAATTGTATCTCATGATATTAATCTTGCTATTAAATATGCTGATAAAATTGTTTTAATTGAGAAAAAAATTAATGATTATTCTGACAGAAAATTCAATTATGGGAAAATTTCCGAGAATTCTGTTTATCATAAACATTCTGAAAAAAAATGGATAAATAACCAAAACAATCTTTTTGAAGATAAAGAAATGTTAAGCTATTTAACAGAATTACTAATTTCAAACACAAAAAACTAATGAACAAATGGGCTCTTCTAAAGCAATTTGCTTGGCCAGAATTGAAATCAATTTTAGGAAATTACTATAAAAATTTTATCATCTGCACTTTAATATTCTTTATAGCTTTTATAGCTATTGGCTTAGGAAATGGTGTTACAAACTATCTTCGTATTAAAATGGATAATCCTTTTATAAAATTTATCAATGTAATTATACCTTACAACACTCCAACACCTGATATAAATAAATTAAGAGATATAAAAAGCAGGTTTAATTATGGTGAAGTTACTCCTATTTACATGAGTAATCTTGAGTTTAAAGGAGTTAATAAAAAAGATTGTTATGCCTATGCAAGATGTATAAATACCGATGAAGAATTATATAAGTATATAGTTTCAAATAAAGATTTAATGTTAACAGATATAACAAACAACACCTTTAAAAACGCTTCATGGGGATGTGTTGTGACAAAAATGTTTTTAAAAAAACTCGGTTATAATGATTTAAATATTCCATATATCAATTTTATTAAAGTCATTAATAATAAAGATTATTTATTGCCAATACCAATCTGCGCAGTTGTTTCTCAATTACCTGATTATACTGACATTTTAATTAGTGAAAAGTTTTATAATGCAATGAGTGATTTAAAACAATTAGATGTTACTGATGATAATCACAAAAATTATTTAAAATTATTTATTTTTGAAGATACCGAGTTTAAAAACAATGAATCGGCAATCAAAAAAGCATTAAAGGAGAACAATTTTAATGAATGTAATAGAGAGTCATTTGTTGAAGGATTAAATATTAAAAAAAACAATTTAGATAGTATTGAAATTGAAAAAGAAATATGCAAAATTAATAAATCCTTCCCTTCCATTAAAACTATCCGTTTATATGATTATGACGTAATTGCTGAAAATAATACTTCTTCAAAAAGTATAGACAATATTTCATTTTCATTTAAAAATCTTGATAGTGTTAGATCATTTCAACACTATCTATTTGAAAACTATAAATTAAAGATCGATATGAATACTATTGAATCAAAAGAGAACTTTAATCTTTTTGAAAAACTCATACTTCTTCTCTCCGGTTCTTTAATAGTTTTCAGTGTTTTTTCAATTATAATGTTTATTATAAATCTTATTTTATCTCATCTAGAAAAAAACAAAAAAAATCTAGGGACATTAAAAGCATTCGGATTAGCCAATATTTATATTGTTATTTTATATACATTAATTTCAATTATACTTATTTCAGCAGCTTTAACAGCTGCTTATTTATTAAGTATATTATCAGGCACTTATATATTGAATTTTATTTCATTTATTTTTAACATTCATACTTCAGGTGCTTCAATACAATTTGCTAATTATCCATTATACATTTTAATACTTCTATTTTTAATTTTACCTGCAATAATAATTTATATCAGACTTTGGATTTGTGTTTCACATAAAACACCTGGTGATCTCATATATGAGAGAGAATAATGCGAATAAACTTGAGTTCAGATCAAATTTCAAATGAGAAAAATAAAAAAGCCCGTAAATCGTGAGATTTACGGGCTTTTAGTTTGGAATGATTTGTATAGTGTCGGGGTAGCAGGATTGTACTATTTAGCCGCTAAATCCTAAATATCAATTATTTAATATTACAATTTCAACATCAGGGCACCGAATAGGGTACATTAAATATGTATTTGTTTATTCAGTGTTGTGCCCTTTGTTTTGTAAGGGTTCAAAGAACTTTAGTAATACAAAGTTAAACAAATTAATTCAAATATTATTAAGGAAATACAAAGTATTTTTTTGAACATTGTTGATTGATTAATCAACAAGTTGCTGACGGATGAGGTCAACGGAGAGACCTGTGAATTC
>Ga0118677_10001878_pt1 | contig 43501 bp, 79 predicted proteins | sample AliMusrvi5mmetaG_FD_86154 | JGI IMG/M metagenome (GOLD analysis project Ga0118677, IMG submission 86154)
TTCGTGAACTACTATGAACTGAGCCGGAAGACCAGCCGCGATACCCATATAGTCAATACCATCTTCATGGAACTTGCTTCCCTTTACAATCAGCTTGACAGCGTCATGAATCAACCCAAAACCCAGTTCGAATTTCAAGCCATGAATCATGATTTCTGGATGGCCAAATTTAGCCATCAGTCCAACGCTATAGCACAGCTTCAATTCAGGTACGCAGGTCACTATCCAGCCGTGCTGGTCCATTTTTTCTTGAAGCGGTTTTGGTAGTTGGCTCATATTTTCTTCTTCTGAACAGCGGCTTTCAAAACTTTAGCAATATCTTTCGGAATAACGGATAGTAACAGTTCAAGTGCTGCTGGGTGTTCGGCTAAAACAGGACCAAGAATGTCTGTTGAAACATATCTGACAGTTTTTTCCCGCCTGAATGAGCGAGGATAGAAACAAAACCAACAATCACAAGTCTCCGTACAAATTCCCCACCAAGGTAATTTTTTGCTTTTGGTTAAAGTCTCGTCAGGCAATTGCATCTCAAGATGCGCTTGTAATGCTGGAACCAAATCCAGAACCGCTGTGGGTGCCCCCTCAGGAACATCAAGGTATAAATGGAAATCTTTACTGACTGTTAGGTATCTGGGCGCAAGATTTTCAACGGCAGCTAAAGCTTCTAAAGATGCTGCTTCAGCATCACCACTGACCCGAAGAAACCTGATAACACCTTCGCCTTCAGAGTTATCAAACTCCAGGTCTACCAATTTACCAAAATATTGGCTCCCTTTTTCACCATTATAACCATCGTTTGTCCACAACATTTTGTGTGCCATATGAACATTTTATCATGTCAAACACATTGATGTCAATTAATCGGTGATGATTTCAAACTTGATAGGAACGCGCAGCCCCTTGCCTAGTTCTTCTTCCACCTGCGGCCCATAGGGAAAGCATATATTGACGCAAGTCTTATTGGGCCAGATGAACATTAGTCGTGACTCTTGTACATCATACCAACCCCAATGGCCTTCTTCTTCATTTCTACCATCCACGCTCACCAGCACTTTGTGGATGGGATGATCGCCACACACTCCGTATGCTTTTAAATGTGGATAAAAATGAGTGAAATAAGTGCCGCCCTTGTGATGGGGAAGCTCTTGGCAATACATGATTTGAGGCTTGATTTCAGCGACGTTTATCATAAATCAGCTTCTGGACGGTTTAACTTGATAACAATAGGCTGGCTGGGGTCAATCTCTTGAAATAGCGGTTTATCAGGAGTAGGAACGCCATTTTTCTTGTTTTTGTAGCGTGGTTTTAACGCAAATATGAGGCCAGAAGGTTTGGATGGCAACAACGGTTGTATATCGCAAAGTTTAAAATTACCAAACATCCCTTGTATTAGCTTACGCGTTTTGCGCAGCGTCTCTTCTTCTTCGGGAGAGAGTTGTCGTGCCGGTTTTTCGTCCAGCTTGAGCCGCCCACCCCATGGTTTGGTGGCGTGGTCAAACAAGTCCTCTGGCGGGATGGGGCCATAAAGAACTTCGTTGCAGCCAGTGCACAATAGGCCTTCTGGCCTCATCACCATTGTGTGAGGCGAAGATTGACAGTTGGAACATTTGAGCGGAATCCAGGTCTTTTTAAATTCCCTGGCACATGCCCTACAAACGCCCATACCGATGGGCAACCTGAAAGTATCGCATGTTTGTTGCCCACATTTTTGGCATGGTACGGGATATTCCCACCTGCCATAGCCGATGTCATTCCCAACAATCTTTATTGACATGTTAGTCCTTTATTGCAGCGGTCATGATGTGCTGATGTACTACACACCAAAATCCTTGGTTTAGTTTGGCAACACGACGGGCGCACCGCTCACAAAAATAAATGCGTCCATCATTAATGACTTCCAAGTGCGCCGGTAAATCATTGATAAGCCATCCATGTGGACGAGTCATGACGCCCGTTTCTTGAAGCCAAGCCTTAACACCCAGGCAAAGGCATCACAGACTAGTTTAACGTTGTGCGTGTATCCCTTACCATCAACCAAGCCCATGACGAAAGGAACCACCACGAAGAATACAACGGCAAAAATAAGCAAGAAATGCAGAATGTTGGCCAGCAGCAGCCCGAAACCGATGTTAAACATCTTTCTTTTCCTCCTCCACCCGAATTTTGTAGCCGATTTCTTGGTTAGTCAAGTCGATATAATCGACTTGAGTCACGCGGTTAGATCGAGCGTTGTATATCCATGGAGCGCAACGTTTACATGGCCCAGGCTCATCACTATACCCATGATAATAACAATCAGCCATTTATTTTCTCCTCTAGCTTCTTGATTTCCGCTTTCAAGGTAGAGGTTGTGCGCAACACCTGAACGGTTTTGTCATAAACTTCATGCGGTGCACAACCCAAAATTCCGGCCAGACGCCGGTTAATTCGGTCAATTTCCTGCCATCGCTGCAAGCTCATTGGTCTTTACCCGTGATTGAAAAATAGGCCCACCGGTTTAAATCGACAGGGTCATCGGTATTGTTAGTCCGCATAAAACCCATGTTAGGAACAAATTTTGCAAACCAACCTCTGTCATAACACTCCATGACACCAGGCCGATAACCATCCCATACAACCTTGGCAGGATCGTGTTCTTTTTCGTGTTCTTTTTCGTGTTCAAAGCACATGAGCGACTGTATTCCACAAACAGAACACCGTTCTATGTCGCAATTACGGGAATGCTCTTCTCCCACGCCAGCCCCGCAATCTGGGCATTTTTCATGAAGTTCTTTTGCGGCGTATTCCTCGCGTGTCATCTGGCACCTGCAGCAGCTTTAAGCCTGTCTGATAAAAAGCTCATCCAAACCCAGTCACCAATGGATTCGATTGGCCTTGGGTCATCTTCATCTTCATCGGGGTTGGCCGCATTAAATGCCTCAACCAGCTCGTCTAATTCGACTTTAGATATGCCCTTAAACATACTGGAGGACATATCATTGCAACCATGATTGGAAAATTCATCGGATGCACTGTCGAGCAACCGTGATGCTAAGATCAGTTCTGCTTTCGTTAGTTCCATATTTCCTTTACCTCTGAAGTAATGGTGCTTTGTGCGATGGCACCGGCCATTTTCCATATTATCACAACGGCACAGTCTTTAACAAGTGGGCTTATTGTCATATATGACTTCCATTCGCCATCAGCCCCCTGACGTGGAGTCGGAAGCGCATTACCAGCAATCCGTCGAATACGGGAGTTTTCATAATCAACTTCGTATTGTGAGCCTGATTCAGTTCGAAAGTTGTTCATCTTTTTCCTCTTCAATAGCCAACGCCCAGACTGATGGCCTATCAATGATTGCTGTTTCGACAATGGTTGGCTGATAATTCAGAGTTTGCCCACCTTGCGCCAACCATTTATAAACTCCAGCTTCGAAAGCTTCAACATCTTCTAAAGGCAATGGTGGTGTGGGTGGCGTGGGGCATTCACAGGTTGGTTTGCCTTCATCTTCTTCGAATGTCAGACCAAGGACGTTGAGTGTGGCTTTGATGACATCAACTGGGTTCGGTCCAGAGCTGTCATAAGCTATGTCGGTTGCAACATCCGTTTTGTTGACCTTAACCGAAAAAGACTCGCATGCGTCGCAACTAATGGTGGTGATAAGAATTGGTGTCATGGGTGTATCCAAAAATCAAGCAACAAACCCGCTAATAAACCAGTTACACTGGCAACGCTCATAACTGTAAGAGGCCAACCTGCCGTTGGATAATTGATAAGTTGTGCCATTCCATAAGCCACAGCCATAAATCCAGCAAAAACAAAACAAAGTGCAATTATCATAGGAAACGACCAAGAAGTTTCTGGCCACGCTCCAATGGCATCGGGGATTTTTTCTATACCGCTTAACTCGAAGTATTCATCCTGTTCTATTTCCCAGCCATCACCCGGTTTGACAACAAACTTGGCGGAAGCGTGATAAAAGCCGGGTTCGTCCGGAAAGCCGGTAAACAACTCACGGCAACAACCTGTTTCACGAATATAGGCAAGAACTAAACTGGATGCGTCCACGAGGCCAAACACACCATCAACATCAATGGAAAAAGCAACCCAATATGAGTTACTCATGTTGATCCATTGGCATTCTGGTTCATCAGTTTCAATTGGTGTGAATGTCACGAAACTATTTTACCACACGATGAACCAGCCGGTCAATTTGTACAACTGAAGGTAGACTTGTGTACCTTTATTAAAATATGATAAAATAGGCTGGGCTAAATAGAGGTGCAAAGGTACCTAAATTTTAACGATGGCCAAACCAGATATCAATACAGTTCTTTGGGGCAACGATGGTAACAACATCATGTTGCCTCTATCGTCACAGCTATATCGCAAATTTACTACACCGTCTGAAGTGATGGTTGGCTTCAAACTAGTGAACTTCAACGAGTTACCCGCTGTCATGTCCGCATCACGAGCTAACAGGCCGGTTGAAGGTGTCACCAAGCTCCAGTTCAACGATTTGGTGCGTGAAATGAGTGGCGGCAACGCTCTTCTGCTTAGGTTGCGTGGCGTAAAAGGTGGCGAGCTGCCAAGTGGCCTGTTGACGGAATCAGACTCCGATAACAATAGATGGCTAAACCTGAAATTGATGGAAGAGACCCTTAAGAACCGCAGTCGTCGTGATGCACTGAATGCTGTTACCACCACAGTAAAACTAATCAACGATTTGAAAACCAAAACTATTAATGAAGCAACACAATCTGGTAGCATTATTGGTTTGCAAGCATTGATGCATGAAGTTGGTGTAAATGACCAGGAAATGGCCAAAGTCATAGATGCGATGCACTCTCCAGGCCACAGTTTAACATCAAAATGGCTTTTGATTGGTCAAATCATTTTTAATGCGGAAAAACAGCGTAAAGACACCAAAGGTGTTGGCCAAAGACTGCGCGAACAATACGTTGACAGGCTTGGTCAAATTACCAAACGGGTGTTGCAAAATCTCGAAGATGCAGCCGAGGCTCTTAAAGATGACCGCAGCATAGTGGAGCGCAACAAAGGCGTAATAACTTTGGAAAAGGTAAAAATTGAAGGTATCTTAGTGGCAGGGCAGAAAAGCATGGCACGATACCATAAAATGAACCATCACAGCAGCTTTGCAACTACATATGTTGTGCACAATGACACCATTGGCCGCAAAACGTTCGAAAACTTTTTAAAATAGGAGAAGCTTACACAGATTGTCTAAAGAAGATGCAGTAGAAGTGACTGGGGTTGTAACAGATAAACACCCCGCAGGAATGTTTGAAGTCCAACTTGATGGAGCCGATACGAAAATTTTGGCTACACTAGCAGGAAAACTCCGTAAAAATCGTATCAGAGTTCTTACCGGTGATAGAGTCACGGTTGAGCTAAGCCCTTACGATTTAACGCGTGGTCGAATAACTTATCGATACAAGTAGGCTTAAACCAGGGGCTTTAGCTTAACTTTACCAGCAAATTCTGGAACCGGTACAGCCCAATGAGCTGGTTGTGGCGTCTGATCCATTGCAGTGATTTTGGTCCAGAGGGCCTTACACTCACCAGCAATACGAACAGCACTTTTGTACCAATCAGCATGTTTGCCGGAAATTCTATCTGGATACGAAGACGCAGCAGCATCTCCGTACAACCGCCACTTAGCCGCCATTTCAGCGTGCTCTTCAAGAAGCTTTTGATACCCTGGGTTCTTTTTCATATTTTATTTTATCATGATATCCAAAATTTGTCAACTTGGCAGATGTTCAGACTCATGATACAATTGGGAAATGGACATATTTGCCGGTAGAACCATCGCAACCGCTGATCGTATCGAAGTCTGGTTTGAATCTCCTGGTTTGATATCAGAAGGGATGGCATTGTTAAACAGCCAAACCACCAGACGTCAATACAATCGCACATGGATTATGGCATATTCGTGGTGTTGTTTATGGGTCAGTGGTGGAAGTTTCCATGAACAGTGGCGTGTATCCATAATGAAAGCCGATGACGATTACATAAGGTTGACCGGCGAACCAATTAAATTAGACGCGGACCAACTAACCACAATTCCTGATCTGGACAGAGTATCTGAACGTTTTTCGGTTGTTTTAACTCATCAAGAAATTCGTAAGATGGTGGAAACAGCAAACAGACAACAACTTGAGAAAAGCTACATCAAGTAATTGTGTAGTTGGTTTTGGATGTGATAAGATGAGAGGTGGCCGATGAGTTATGATATTAGTTTGAAAGACCCACGCACGGGAGACGACATTCATTTTGATGAGCCACACGAGCTAACTGGCGGAACATATGCTCTCGGTGGAACCACCAGAGCATGGCTCAACATTACTTGGAATTATGCCCCATTTTTCTATCAAACCATTGATACTGAGAGAGGTATCAGGGCACTATATGGCAAAACTGGTAATGAAGCTGCTCCGATTCTCATTAGAGCCATCTCTCAGCTTGGAACAGACCGTTCCGATGATTATTGGGAAGCCACCCCCGGCAATGCCGGGGCAGCTCTAGACGACTTATTGACCCTTATTAGCAAAGCCCCAGGAGGAATTATCGATGGCGATTGACAGACGTTCATTTTTATCCACTTTAGCAGCGGTTGTCCCAGCAACATGGCTTGGACAAAAAGCAATTGCTGCACCAACACCAGCATTTGTTCCATCAGTGAAGCCCAGGCCCCAAAACTTTATGGCCGAGTTGGGATGGAATAACAAGTACAACAAATCCGGCGTACATGTGATCATGCATGAACCTAACGCCCACCGTGAAGTTTTGACGAGTATTGCTGCACATTTTGCATATACTTGTACGCCAGTTCATATCCACACTGAAGACATGTTAGGAGTTTTACCTTTGGAGGTGATGTCGTTACCACAAAAATACATGACTTTTAGTTGTGGCACGCTTTCGCTGGACAATGTAACTCCCGGCACCGTTCTGATAATTTTGGGCTTCAATCATCATCCGCGCCTTGATTATCAAGGCCTTAGATATCAGCTTCATGTTAAACAACTCAAAATGTTTACTTTTTCGACACAATACCGGAAAGGCTCTGTTCCATTTGATGCCCTATTAATGGCTGACAGTTTGACACAAATCAGCTTCCTCTCCAGCACTTGCAGTTTACGCGAAGAACTTAGCATACGTATTGAGCAGAAAAAGAACCGGACCGGTGAACTGTTTAACGGTTGGGGTTTTAAAACAAAATCGGGTTTTGAAGTAAAGTCGGCAAAAGCTTAACACATGAACACTAACAAAATAGGATTTCTCATTGACATGGACGGTGTGATTTATCGTGGCTCCAAACCAATTAATGGAGCACCAGAGTTTATCAGAACTCTTCAAGAGTGGAACAAACCGTACGTGTTTTTAACCAACAACAGTGGATACACTCCGTTTGATATCGTTCGTAAACTTGCTACATTTGATGTCATAACCACTGAAGACCATATCTACACATGCGCACAGGCAACAGCCGACTGGGTCAAACAACAAAACCCGGAGTGTAAAGCATACGTCATCGGTGAGCCAGCATTGAATGAAGCACTGTACAATGTTGGTGTTTCCGTCGTCCAAAATGACCCAGATTTTGTCATCATAGGTGAAGGCCGTTCTTATACCGCCGAAACTTTGGAAAAAGCCCAACGTTTCATTTTGAAAGGCGCTCACTTAATTTCCACCAACCTGGACACGTGGTGTCCCACAGACAGCGGCCCCAGGCCAGGATGTGGAGCAATAGTAGCACTTTTGGAAGCCGCTACTGGCAAGAAAGCTTACCACGTTGGTAAACCAAACCCGTATATCTTCCGAAAAGGAAGAACGATGCTTGGGCTGCGCACCGAAGACACCGTCATGATCGGTGACACAATGGAAACCGACATCAAGGGAGCAACTGATCTTGATTTCAAAAGTGTCCTGGTGCTGACTGGAAGCACGACAGAACAGGATGTTAAAAGCTACCCGTTTAAGCCGACATACATCGTGACAGCAATTAATGACGTTTTGAACTTAGGTATCTGGCCGGTCTAAAATTAATTGACAAACAGACTGGCAGCGTGATAAAATCGACTTATGATGAATAGACGTGAGTTACTGGCCAGCTTGGTTGCTGCACCATTGGTGCCTGTAACACAAGCACTCGCCAAAACTGAAAGTCCCAAGCTTTTACGTGTAGTCCATGAAGCTAAAATGGACGGCACACCCGAAGGCATCGCACGAATAAACGGTATTGTTTTGCGGCGAGGGATGGCCTTGACTATTACTGGTCAACAAGCGGTAACTGACGGCATCAATCGAATTTTAACACCAGGTTTGAAAGTCTGCAGCAAAGCCAAAACTATAACTATCATCAATTCTGAATCGAAAATCGCGGGGGTCCCGGCTTCTGAATGGGTATATCGCCTGATTGTAGACCAGGAGCTATATTTTTCGTTTGACCCGCGTGATGCTACCAACACTGTTCGATATCTCGATCCACGATATCAATTCAGCTCAACAATGATTCATGAAAAAGATGACGAACTGATTCATCCGTCTGTTGGTTTGATTCCAGGGACCAATATCATCACCAGTGTCCAACTCCAGCAAAAACGGTGGGCCAGCTATCAAGACGCTCGTCGCTATTTTGCCGATTTTCTGAAAATCGTGTTTATGCCACCTGTCAAGGATGCCTCAGACCCTATGGAAATAGCACGCAGCATGGTCAGCGTCAGGGTATCTTCGCCATTGATTAATTATTTTTGTTGCGATGCAACGGGTAAACTTACAACTGGTTCCCATTCACTTCCGGAGGGCGCATGGCTGACACGATAGAACCTGAATTCTTCCCATTTATTCCCGATGGTAGCACCGTTAAGCTGAAAACGCCAATGGTGGCTTATGGCCAACCTTGCTCCGTGGGAATAGTTACTGGTAAGTTTATTGATAATCGACGCGAACTCTACCAGGTCAAATTCAATGATTCTGGAGTCTGGAGCAGCGTGCATTTTGATGAAATAGAAGTAATTGAAATGGCTGAAATTCCAAAACCCAAAGTGGTTGGGCGGGTTCTCATTTACATTGGAGAACATACCGACAAACTGGTTTTCCAGGTAACCGGTGCAGACAGTTTGGACGCAGCATATCTGGCGTTGTTTCGTCACTTCGATGCCAACGAGTTTTATACCGAAATAGATGACTCCGTGTCTCTCATAGCAGCCAGAAATGGCGATGCCAAAGCTGCTGAAAAACTCCTCAAACGTCGTCGTGATTTTGAAAATGAAGACTGGTCATTGGTAGACTTAATTGATCCGAGGTCAATGTAATGTACGGAACCTTTGTAAACACACCCAACGATATTCCATCCGGTGAACACTGGGCTATTATTACCGGTAGTTCGGTATTCATTCCAGGTGATGAACGTAGTCGAACGGCTCCTGGCCACGGCTACCCGGAACATACTGAACACTATATCCGATACGAGGCCTTCACAGACCAGGCTAATTTCCAAACTGAGTTACAAAACCGAATAGGAAATTCACTATACAGAAACGAATCTATTCGGGGCATCCATGTACTTGGAACCTACGAGGCAAAAACGACGGTGGCACTTAAGGAGGTATGATGGATCTGACAGACGCCAGAGTAGTTAGCATTTCGGTAAAATACGAAAACGGAGCTGAATTACACGCTGAAGGAAGCAAAGCCGACGAAATTTGGAGCACTCTTATAAATGCACAGGTTGCTTTCCATGTTAGAACTGGCACGCAATATACTGGGCCGGTGTTAACATGTAAAGAGCCGCCCAAGCCACCTTTGGTAACTTGCGAAGACTGTAGCTGGCTGGCTGCAATTCCAACAGATCATGATGCCAGAGCTGTTTGCGACTGGTGGTTTAAGGGGCATAATTGGCCAGCTGGCCCGTTTGCTCTCTTCACAAATCCGCGACCATCCCAGGGTGCGGATGATTGCCCATGTTTTTGGAAAAAAGGTTTAAATGCTGAAACTAACGAAAAACGGACTGATTGAAATCGAATATAAAAAAGAGCCGGAACTGGTCGAAAGCGTCCATTATTGGAATTCGCTACGCAGTGCTTGCGAAATCGAAGATGGGGTAACTCTTGGCGATATATTCAAATTCGTCGAAAGCAGCGAATTGTTGACTCGCTTCATCGGCGCATATAGCTGGTGTGGAGCTATCGACGAATTTCACCATGATGCTAAACTACCAGGCTCGCCATCTGCACCGGATGATGACCCGCTCGAACATCTCGAAATCAGCCGTTATGGAGAGATAAACGTTTGGCATGCATCGGAAGGTAGTGACTTTTCGACAAGTGCACACTTCAGCGGTATTGCTAAGTCAGGCCAGAACTACAGCGTTTCGTATACGCCGGTTCAAAACCTGGTGCATCTTCCAGTCAAATTAAACAAGAAGTTTACCATCAAGCGTAATTTTGAGGAGACGATTTTTGAAGGGGAAACATATTTCACTCTCCTCGACATTTTGGACACCATTTATGACGATATTAGTTTTATGGGTGGCCCCAAAGATAATGTAGCTTTTTTGGAAGAAATGCACGCCACGATTGCCGACATCGATGAGCGGACAGCCAGAGGCGAAGTGGTTGGTATTCCCATGGAACAAATGATGGCAGAACTTGAGGCAGACTGTGATAGTGAGAATAAGGATAAGAACTAACATGAGCATACTGAAATCACTAGCGGAGCACACAAGGAACCTGGTCAGCCAAGAGAACCGAGGGTATGGTCACAATTTGCCACCAGAACCATCAGCACCACCAATCATCGAATCAAATCCCAGTACCGACAGTCAACATGAAATGGCATCTAACCCTTCAAAACCACATCTCACCTTCATCAACAACCATGAATGGGAAGGCCTCTACATCGACGGCAAGCTTGCTATGGAAGATAACGAACTAAATCTTGCTGAAGTTCTTCGTAAATTAGGTTTTGAAGTCGAAGAAATACAAGCCGACGAAGTTCTATTAAGTGCAACTGGAAAACTACCGGAGAACGTAGAAGATGTCATACCCCACGTATACTGAAACAGAGCATGTATTACCGCCCGATCCCGCCAATTATTGGCAACTCAAGATTGGCGAACCGGCCATCATCAGCACCGGCTTAGATGGTAAGCCGAACTTTACATTGGTTTTGGTGGAAGTCGAAAAACCTATGCACGGTGCTCCTCAAAAGGCACTGTTCGAAATGTGGGTGGAACATATCGGCAAGCTGATGGACTGGCTGCACATGGATGAGCCGATTGTGGCTCTCCGGACCGATAATGGTGAGCCTATGGTCACTTTCACGTTAAGAGACATCAACATGGAAGATGTGGCCTTTATTCAAATCAGCGCTCATCCGTCAGTTGGTATTAAATAAAAATATGACAAGCATGGTTTATCTTCGAAGCTGGGAAGTGGTTAGAGAAGGTGCTGAATTTTTGGTGTCATGCACCAAAGATGGTGTTTTAGGTCCAATTCAGTTTTGCGCCACTGTTAGAGCAAACTCCGAAGAGTCAGCTCAGAATGCAATGAATGCCAAAGCTGACATCATTTATAATGCGATGATTCAAAAACCGGTATCGGAAATGACTGATCACGACAGTATTCTACCTCGCGTCAACTTTGCATTTCCTTCTCTTGTTGAAATGTCAGCCAGACTTGTCGATGTTGAAAACCGACAGACGGCTCTTGTGGGCGCTGTTGATGCCCTCACACACGTCTTGTTGAGCTACATTCCGTCAAATCACCAAGCGGCCAACTCTTTGCTAGCCGCTACTCGTAAATCTGTAGGGCTACCGGACATCACACAACCGCTAGGAACGATATCATGAAATCTCTTGATGTGACAGGCATACCATCCGGAGGCGTAGGCAAAGCCTCCATTGAACACAGCATAGCATCATTAGCGAAGTTAAACTTGCCAAGCAGAACTAGGTCAAAAGAAATGACGACAAACATTGAGTCACTGATCAAAGACATATTACCAGCCAGCACGTGGAGCTTTGTTTTCAGCAAATTTCCGGTGAACCTAGTTAGATTTTCCAACCCTCCGTATGAAGCTGTAAGGGTCAGCTCAGAATTCATGCTAGTTAGAGTTCCATTAAAGGAGGCCACCAATGGCAATGAAGCCAAAGAAACCCCTGAAGCCGCTTAAGCCCAAAAAGACAAAATAGCTTAAGACTGGACTTTGATGCCAAACTGGGCTGCATTTAGGTTAGTCAAATCCCATTGAGAGCTAGTGCTTGGGTCAACTTCCCATATTTTATTGATGTAGGTGTAAGCGCTATATAAGCCAAATTCATTGCCTGTGTAGTTTGTAGCATCTGCGGTATGTAAGGTAGGTTTAACAGTGCGTGGCCCGACATCGTCTTTCCTGGTAAACAAGTTGCTCTGAACACCAAAAATTTGCCCACCATTTATAACAAACGGCGAAATTGTGTAAGCATCAATGTCTCCAACGTTCACCCCGGAGTTATGTTTACCAGTTTCTATAAAAGCACTTGAATTCCACGGTATATTGGCTAGCATAGCCACATGGTTTGAACCAGTAGCCGGAATAAACTCTTGCTTATAGCCAGGTCCTGCTGCGTATTGAGTTTGTACCCTAATTTCATTCAAAAAGTCATTATTGATTGAACCGCTATCGTCAGCTACATAAAGGTCGTCACAATACCAGTTTGGACCGAAGTTACCCAATCCAGCAATGTGAATTTGATTAAAATAACCGGCCCCAGCAGGGTCCAAATCACCACTGCCCGACACGACACTGACACCATTAATGTGAACGTCAAACGTTGTCATGGTGGCTTTTAATTCAATCCAAAACCACAAGCCCAACGGTGGAATAAAAGGTGCTGTTCCCAAAATCACCGGAGACACCATGTAATTGTAACTGGCACTAGTATTAGCCCCAGTCCAAGCGTTGGTCGTTAAGTGAGTATCATCGGTGATGGTTGCAATTGTTCTAGATTCGGAGCCAACTGTAATGATGTCACCCACATGTAAACTTAAAAAAGATGTTCCGGCTCCGACTACAGCTGTGCCAAATGCAGCGGTAGTGATGGTTCCTGGGCCAGCTGTAGATGTGCCTGGTTGACCTCGTCCTCTTCTAACTTGTACTTTTTGGGTTGACGGATCAAGCCATAGAGAAACCTGTGGTGTAAAATCGTGCGAAAGCCATAAAAACGGATGTGTAATGGAAGCAGCACCACCGGCAAAGCCAGTAAAAAGTGCCGCGCAGCCGGTAATAGCGGTAGAAATATTCGGAAGAAATTTAAAAGCCCCCTCCCATGTTGGCACGAATAGGCTTCCGCTAGTTCCTCCTTGAACGGATTGACCACCCCAACGACCTCCAAAAAAACCCATAAAGGACCCTTGGTCCCACTTTGCGCCACCCATGCCCTGAATACCGTTGTAAAAATCAAAACCATCAAAAAAGAGTAGTGCCATAAGTCCCTCATCATTATTTAACATCTGTTTCATCAACAAGGAACACTACATATTGTTGGAGTAAAACCTTGTATAACGTATACCGAAAATTAATCCCGATGGCTTTAGCTGAGGCCAACGCCGCAACAACGCCGGTTGACAGAGCCAGAGTCCTTCGAACCAATGACACACCAATTATGCGCGAAATTTTGCGTTACATGTTCGACCCACGCTATGTCTTCGATGTAACGATTCCAAGCTACATCCCAAGCAAACTACCGGAAGGACATCATGTTGCCACTTTGTTCACGGAAGGCCGACGTCTTTATCTATTCGGCAGACATAGCAAAACCCCCGTCCGTCGCAAAGCCGAAATTCTGAGACAGATCCTCGAAATTATGGACCCTCAGGAATCGCAACTGGTGGAAGATATTATTCTACGTGATATGTCAAAATATCCTAATCTTAACGTGGAAGTTGTTAATCTTGCCTTCCCTGGTTTGATACCAGTAGCCAAGCCGGTTGTCAGTAATGAATTGACGCCTGTACCAGCAGCGTGCTAAAATAGTTGTGATGCTGGGCTTAGGCCGCAGCAGGGGGCTTGCAGGTGGTGGGGTTCCTCCGCCGTGGAAGGGATCTCGCGTCGTTGATGGCTTGCAAGCCCAATAAATATCCAAGAGGGATTTCCATGAGCCACGAACAAAATTTTTCTAATAGCCTGATCAACGCGTCCATTCGCAAAATCAGCGAAATGAACCCCAAAGACGTCATAACCGAAGAGGCCTCTCCCAAAAACAAGTATGTGGCATACATCGATAGCGACAGCCCGTTTGCATGGGGAAACGTAGAAGCTGGCTGGTATGTTTCTTTAGAACAAGATGCACCGTTTGATGATGACTACGAAGGCGGCGACACTGAAGGACCATTTGACACGGAAGAGAAGGCCATTAAATACGCCGATGCCATGATCTCCCATCATTGGAAAAAATAACAAATGTCTGACACAGTGACGGTTCAAACTCGTTTATGGCGCACGTTATTCCATGTCATTTACATGAACAAGCATGGTGAAGTTTGGGTCCGTGTTCCTGGTTGGAGTAGCAGCTTAGCAGTCAGAATTACCATGGAAGATAACGTTACCCCAGAGATGCGAAAACGCATAATGACGGATGGCCGATATCATGGGATGTGTGCACTGGGAGCCGAACATCATGAAGACCTCAACATCATGATTAACGAAGATTCTTTACTGCCAGACCCCAACGATAAGTTAACATAAATATCCAAAAGGATTCCCATGAGCCACGAACAAGACTTTTCCAACAGCCTGATCAATGCGTCCATTCGTAAGATCAGCGAGATGAACCCCAGCGAACTGATTGAAGAAGCCGCAAGCCAATACAAAATCAAAGAAATTCGCAACGACTGGAGCGAACTTCGTGGTTGCGAAGCAGAGTTGATGATAAACGGTAAGAAATATGAAGTCGTTGGCCACGCCACAGGCAAGGGTTGGGAAAAAATAAAAATGCATTGTGGTAGTGACCCCGTCGACCCCAGTTCGACAGAGGGAATGATTTTAAAACTTGCACTCCAGGGTGCCTTTATGGATTTACCGCATAGATCAGCTACTTGGTCGGCAAAAGAAGTCCAACAAATGGCTAATGATGTAGGTTAATAGCTTTTTCTAAGCGGTATAAAAATCTTCCTCATTTTGGTTCGCCACTGGAAAAACGCCGGTCCGTGACTCATCGAGCCGGTGTTGATCCATTCAAAATGGTGAACCATTTCGTGTGCTAATATCGAGAAAAATGTCGTGAAATTGGGATACTCCAGGTTCATGAAGATTTCACTGTAACGTTTTTTCCCGCGTTTTTCGCTCGTCAACCCCAGACAATATCCCCAAGATTTCAAGCGTTTAAGGTGTATACGTCGGAAGGCCGGAAGCGCCCCATCGAAAAGTAGATTATTGATGATGATGAACCAATAGCGGATATCAACTGTGGTGAGGGTATATGGTTCGCTGGCGGTATCTTGAAGGTTAAAAACTCGTTTGCCTATCCTAGCCTGATGTGGTGGTTTGGAGCGAGCCATTCAAAACTATTTACATCACGTTATTGTCCAGCTATTTTGGTAAACTTGGCAGTAGCCGTGGTGCAATAAATGGAACGCTCTTCGTTGTCTTCTTGATTTTTAGCTTTAACATATGGCTTGGAGCGCCGACGATATACTGGTTTGTCGAATTTAGCGCTCCAGCCAAATGGTCTTAGACAGATGTTTATGAGGTTTATAAAAGTCACGAACTATCTAGCGAGTGGACACCTGGACTTAACCTGGCCAAACTCCAATTCCCACGCGGTATATGTCGGTTCAAACGGGCTGGCCACGATAGCAGGTTCCACTACTGATGCTGCGATGGCGTCCCAATCAGGCCGGAAAAATTTCATAGGTAGCACTATCGCGACACATGTTATGTTTCGGTCCAACGCTTCATCCGATTCGCGAAATAATGCCCATGGATAAGGATTGCCGGGATCATTAAGCAAGCGCATTATAGCTCTGATGTCAGCGGCGTTTCCACCATTCAAACAGATTGCAGTTTTGTAATTGACGGCCCATTCCCACAATAAATGTGTGGCCAAACTATTACCGCCGAAAGGAACGTGGTCGAACGATGCTGGTATGCTTGGATATTTAACGAACAGCTCTACTGTCGCATGAAGTCCCTGAATACCCTGCTGAATACTTGACAACATAAAGTTGGAGTATAAATATAATCGCAATTCATTTTCATTAGGAATCATATCGAAATTATAACATGAGCCAACTAAACACACAAGTAATAGGTTACATTTACACGGTGGAATGTTTGGTGAATGGAAAGAAATATGTCGGATTCACTATTCAGCCAGACCACCGATGGCAACGGCATTGCCGGTCTGCCAAAAACAATTCTAGATTTATACTCCACGAGGCCATTCGTAAATATGGCCCAGAACAATTCCAATTCAATGTAATTTGCTGTTGTGCTGATAAACAATATGCATTGAAGGTTTTGGAGCCATATTTTATTCAAAGTCTAAACACTTTTTATTTGACCGGTTATGGCTACAACATGACTCTTGGTGGTGAGGGAACATTTGGCACCCGAGTTAGCCGTCCTTTGCCTGAGGCTACCAAGGCAAAAATTCGCGCAACAATGTCTACACCAGAAATGCGGCAAAAATTGAGTATTAATGGTAAGAGAATTAAATCAGCTGAGGAAAGAATCAAAATTAGTAAGACACTGACGGGTCGCAAACTTTCATCAAACCATATTCAGCATGTGAAAGAATCTCAGCAGGGTCGTAAACTGTCTCAAGAACAAATCGAACGAATGCGTAATCGAATTGTATCGGAGGCCACACGAGCAAAACTAAGTGCTGCTAGAAAAGGACAAAAGGCCAGCCCTGAGGCACGAGCAAACAACTCTAAGGCCCACACTGGTTATCATCATAGTGAAGAATCCAAACAGAAGAATCGTTTGAGTAATTTGGGAAAAATAATATCGAAAGAAACATTGGCCAAACTTAGCGAAGCGTCTAGTAAACCACGTTCCAAAAAAGCACAAGTGGCTAATCAAGAGGCCCAACGTAATCGTTTCCCGGTGGATATTAACGAGGTCATGCGGTTATTTTTGGCTGGTAATACTCGCGTCGTGATATCAAAATTGATGGGAGTTAACCGAGGCAGAATTTCTGGCATTATTAAGGAAAACAGCTAACGTCTTCCTTTATTCATAATGTATGCCTTGATTCTACCACACCACCATAAAGCTGTCAAGTTATGGTGGTTGTATATTGACAGCATTTCAAACTCGTGGTATAGTGGTGTTTATGAACAGGCGTACCTTTTTTTCATCTTTGGCGGCAGTTCCAACCGTTTCATTAGCATCATCGCTCCCCGAATTCAAACCGGACAGGATGGCACTTAGCGATCATCACAAGGCCGCCATTTATTTCAGCCAGCAAAATATGACCAGGAATTTTGCTGAGCATGATGGTATTGACTCGTTCGGAATTTTTCCACAGCAATTTCGTAGCATGATAACGCGTCACATTGCTGGCGTCCAAATAGCATACGGTCCGTGCGGGTTGATGTTTATCAAGAACTTATATGACCCCAACGAACCCATCGACCCAACACACTATTTCTGCTCGGATGTAGCAACAGCTGAGCGTATCCGTACGGTAGAAATCAGCCAAGATTTACGTGCGCTTGATTTTTCCAGGAATCCGTTATACAATAGCACACCGTATCAATTTGACCGTCCATCGCCAATCATCGCATTGGACAAGTTATGCTATTGTGTTAGGTCTGCTCAGCTGGGTGACTCGGCTCTCGCCGCACTTAAATTGGCTGAAACCATCGATAAACATTCTATTGAAACGCTCAACTTTGTCGCTCAGACTGGTACTTGGGATAAATTAGGTAAAGTCCCAAATCAATTAGTTCTGGCGCACCCAGATAACGCGGATAAAGCTAAACGAACAACTGGTTTGGAACCGTTCGTTTCACTGATGATGCCGCGTAATTTTGTAACTCTTAGCTATAAACACGACGAATATCATGCGCCAATTTACCATATACCATATGTGCCGTATGCAATAAATGACAACAATGGGCCGTATATGCGGACACGTTATAGTTTGGTGGTTTCGCCCATTAAAGGTGACACAACATACTGGCGGAACCCAATTAAAGAAAACTCAGCCCACGACGTATGGAAGGTAAAAATCTAATATGGATTCTGAACACGTAAAACACCCTAGCTACGGCCAAGCTTCTATTAGCCGTGTGACATCCAATAAAGGAGCCGTCATGTACGGCTCCACCCTCAAGCATGATTCGTTTTTAAGCTTCCGGCTGTATCAGTCTGAGCTTTGGCGTGATGGTGGCATCGAGCGGTATCACACAACCGGTAAATGCCTGGTGGAGTTTGACTTGTCTGAGGCTCAATTCACCCAGCTTATCACCACTATGAACATTGGTTCTGGTGTGCCGGTCACACTTCGCCACATCAACGGCCAGAATGTTGAGCGCCCACCTGAACGTAACGAGCGGGTGAAAATTGATGAGGACATCAAAAAAGCTGCTAATAAAGCTGTCGAAAATAGCCGTGCTGTTTTAGCCAGTATTGGCCAAATGATTGAATCCGGTAAATTCAACAAGACCGAAATGAGAAAATTGTATGGCGAATTGAGCAATGCAATCCAACATATGACCGGCTCAGCTCCGTTTCTAATTGAAATGTTTAATGAATCACTGGAAAAAGCTGTGACTTCGGCCAAAGCTGACTTCGATGCTTATATCCAGATGCAGGTTCAACAGGCTGGCTTGGAAAAACTCGGTATTACGACAACGTCCGAAAGCCTGATGCTGCCAGAAGTTACAAAAAGCAAACCACCAATGTGCGAAGAATGTGACGAGCTAATGAATCCTTTTGCACGCGATGGTGTTTCTGGTTGGAGCTGCGATAGCTGCGGCTGGAGCATCGACGATAATGACAATTTGTGAGGCCGATTTTCTATGGATGCTTGCTTCAATGTCCTATGATGAGGCCACCAGGATGATTCGGAAATACCCAGTTAAAGACGCCTCGTGGTGCAGCTGTTGTGGCATGTATATGGTGCCTCATAAACATTTTCAGGATCAAAAATGATAGAAAAAACAGCAGCAGAACGGATTTTTCCACAACACGCCGCTAATTTGGCTGGTAAATCGCTTGAAGAGTGTTTTGAATATGTCCGTATAGCTAACATGTGGGCAAACTCTGAGTCGGTTTCAGGCCCAGGTTCTTCGTTAGCAGCCACCCGCAGAATTCGTGCGCTGATTCCCAGGTTGTTTCAAACGTTGGATATTAAATCGGTTCTTGATATTCCATGCGGCGATTTTAACTGGATGCAAATGGTTGATCTTGAGGGAATTCGGTATATTGGAGCTGATATTGTCTCGACTCTGGTAGAAACCAACACGCAGCTTTGGGCATCTGAATATCGTAGTTTCGAACATCTTGACATCACGTCCAGCGTTTTGCCTCAAGTTGATATTGTGTTTTGTCGCGACTGCCTGGTTCACTTTAGTTATGAAAATGTTTGGCGTGCCTTATTCAACATCAGAGATAGCGGTGCCAAATATCTGCTCACAACCAGCTTTCTCGGCTCTAGAGGCAACCGTGATATTCAAAATGCTGATTGGCGACCATTAAATTTCAGACTCGATCCATTTAACTTTCCAATACCGACTGCCACTGTTCTGGAAGGATGCGAAGAAGGCAATGGAGCTTTTTCCGATAAGTCGCTTTGTTTGTGGAATATCGGAAACCTCCCACTCAATAACGGTAATCGGTAGTCTTTACGCCTTTTTGACCGTTGCACTTTCGGCACAACGGCTGTATATTGCTGATATCATTAGACCCGCCTTTGGATAACGGTATTACGTGGTCTTGTGTTAATGGCCGTTCTAGTTCAGGTGTGCCGCACTTCAGACATTTATTACCATACGATTCTTTAAGGTTCATCCACTCCATGGCGGTGTGGCTACCCGATGCTTTAGCCCTATTTGCTCTTTTATGGCTGGCAGCAACTTGCCCTTGTGGAGATTGTTGCCAAAGCTTTACACGCGCTTTAATAGCATCCGCATGAGCCTCATAATAAAGATGCAAATATCCTGGTATTGTTTCCTTGTTGGTTTGATATCGCTGGCGCTCTCGTGTTTTGACGGTTTCCTTATTTAAGACATACCATTCAGCATGTTTCGTAGCAATATCGTCCTTGTTATCGGCTCGCCACTGTTGCATATATGTGGCGATTTGTTGTTGTTTGGTTTCACGATATTCTTTGCGTTCATTCAGAATATGTTCGCGATTGCGTAAATACCAGTTACGTTTACGTTCTTTGTCGGTCATCAGCTATCCTTGACAAAAACTATTTCCGCATGTTATAATTGAAATATGGGTGATTTTGGTATCATTTTTAAAACACTAGACAGTATTGCAGCCACCAGCAGCACTAACGGCAAAATCGCGCTGTTGGAAGGTCTTATCAAAAAGACCGTTGGAGATTCCACATTTGGCGAAATGGTGCGTTATACTTACGACCCCAAAACCAACTATTACATGGCTCCGGAGATGCCGACTACCAGCGCTGATGTTGAGATGTCCGACGAGCAGTTGACGGCTATTTGGGGCAGCGTCAAAAATGCCCTTGATGCAATGTCTCAAAGGACGCTATCTGGTAATGATGCCAAACGAACCATGCAAATGGTGTTGGAGGCATTACCGCCCACTCCTCGTAAGTATTTTTTCGCAATTTTCAATCGCGACCTCCGTATTGGGATTGCATCCAGAACACTTGCCCGATATTTTCCTGGGTTAATGGCGGATTCCCGCGTATATTTATGCAAGAAATTCGACGCCAAGGCCGACCCCAAATTCAACACCATCACCTTCCCCCAATATGTGGAAACCAAATTTGATGGTGTCCGTGCTGTCATGATTGTGGACGAAACCGGGGAACCGACAGCCTACAGCCGTGAAATGAAACCGTTCTGGAACTGGGAACTCATCGGTGCAGCTATCAAAGCATCCGGCCTGAAATCTGTGGTCCTGGACGGCGAGTTCGGGATTCCAGAAGATTTTACCCTCACCAACGCTGTCACCCGTACCCAAAAGATTCATCCGATGCGCGATAAGATGAAGTATTTCATCTTCGATGCAATGCCGCTGAACCACTGGAACTCAGCCGGAAAAGATGAGGCATGGCCGATTGAACGGCGCAAGGCGCTGGCCAACGAATGCATCGCCGAAATCAACAATCCATTAGTCCTCGGGACCAATTCGGTGTTGGTTCATAATCGTGAAGAATTCAAGGCCATTTTTGAATTGTTCGTGGAACAGGGCTTCGAAGGCGTTGTCTTTAAGAAACCTGGCTCAGTCTACCGTTTCGACGGCAAACGCGACAGCAATTGGATGAAATGGAAGCCGATTGAAGAGGCTGATGTCGTGGTAACGGGTGCAGAACGCGGTGACCAGGATGGATGGGCCTACAATACTTGTGGCAAGCTCCTGTTCAAGGGATACGTCGAGAAAGACGGAGAGCTGTACTACGTTGAAGGCAAGGTTGGCTCTGGTTTAAAACCATCTGACCGCGACAAATATTGGAGCCAGAACAATCTCGGAACGCTGGCCGACACGGTCATTGAAATTGAATACCAGGAGCCGTGTGAAGTTCTGGATGCCTCAAAGCGCGAAGTCATTACTTACAATGCCAAGGGCGAACGGATTTGGAGCTTGCGTTTCCCGGTCTTCAAGCGTGAACGCCCCGACAAGTCGGCTGAACAGGTCATGACAAGGAAAGGATAACAATGACAGAAGCAAAAGGCGCTACAGTAATTTTGGCCGATGACCGCTATGTTGGCTGCTACTACATGGTAGAGTACAGCAAAGAAATGTGGATTCGTGCTTACAACCGTGCCGGTGAGACGCATCTTTTCGACAACTATGATAGCTTCTATGCGTGGCTTGGGATACCCGCTCCTGGTGACGAGGTTGTCGTTCATGGTGGTGTTATAAGCTTTCCATATAAAGCAACCGCCGATGGCGAAGCACGATACAAAGCCGAATTTGACAAAATCCTTGGAAACAATTAGGCTGGCCGCTCACTTACCGCCCGACAAGGCCGTCGAAATTCCTCGACGGCCTTCCCTCCCTCAATAACATTCCAACGTTGACAATCTGCTACAATGAGTGGTACACTAGTTATTGGTAGACGTCCTTTATTATGAATTTTCTCGGTGAACACGTTTATCCTTTTCACCATTAATGATTCAACCAATCCAAGAACCACGCATTGTTTTACAAGATATTAGAACGAAGAAATACTTTGGTGGCGGCAAAGCAGATAAAATGTTTTCGCACTGGGTGCCAAACATTAATGAAGCCAAATTTTTCAAAACCCCGGAAGCATTAAACACCATTCTTATACAGCTGAAACAACGCAACGAAGACTGTGGTGTTGAAAATATCCTGGCAAATCCAATCATAGGGACCAGCATTCCACCATATACCGATGAAGCATATGTTGCTTTAAATGTTATGGTGACTAAGAAAGAAACATCATCAGCATCGGCGGTGAACAATGGCTAGCACGGACAACCAGGCGATGATAGCCCAAAAATTTGTGGCCGGTGTAGAAACAGCATTCATCCAAGCAAAATTGCCTATGGACTTCATTAGAAATGCCAAAATGGATGTCGCCCCATTTCATGATGCATATGAAATGGGTTTTTCTCTCGGCATGCAGATGGCCACCGCAGAAGTTCTTGAAAAAATCGAACCAGATGAGACACAAGAAAGCGATGAGAGGATTATTGACTATTACAAAGTTCCTGCCGACTGGTTTGAAGCCGTCAAAGAACGATTAGCAACCACACGTTTCAAAAACCTTGTTCATAAACGATGGGGAGACGTTGTATATAAGCAAATTCCCATCTCCAAAATCACTAATAAAGTCGTTCGACGAGTTCATAAGCATCTTCACACCTGTCCGCTTCCAGAGGGTAGCTCCAACCAGGCTTATTTCACGTTTTTGACATGGGATACGCCTTTTGAAGGTAGCCGTGCCGAATGGCTGGCAATGAAACGGGTGATGGATGCACTTATGAAGTTGTCGCCCATGCAAATCCCCAACATAGAAGTGATGCGAGCAGTTTCAGATTATCGTGTAGCCCAACAGCAAAGGACATATCGCGCTCGCAACAGATAGATAGGTTTATGTTTAGCAAATTCGAAGATATCCAAGACCTTGACGAACGAACTGAATATTTAAGTAATTTGATTGATAAGCATGTTACCACAAAAGTTCCAATCACACTTTCGTGCGGTGAAAATGACGAAGACACTGTTGTTATACCGCGTGGATCAGTTGGCTTAATTGTGGATCACTGTTACACTGATGTTGGTATTGAACTTTGCATAGAATTCGACGACATCGACCACGATGATTGTTTGCTTGACTTGTGCCATATTTACGAAATGGACAAATTTTATGAACTTGTAGAGTTACCAACCGCCTGGATAGAAACGCCAACCGAATGGATTAATTAATGAATTTACCAAAACTTCCAGGAACCTTTCAAACTTTATATCTTGGGCTGGGTGGCGGCTACGATATTTTTGGCGCTATTCCAATTCACGAAGCTATTAGAAGTGAAGCTGTGTTTGCCAATATCTCTAATGAGGTAGAAAGCATGGCCAAATATAAGCCGTTTTATCAGCTTTCAAATCGCGAAGGTCCCAAATCGCTTGCCGCTTCATTAAAAGCTATCGTAGATGAGCATTGCATCGATACTATCATCGGTGTGGATGGCGGAGTAGACTGTCTGATGCATGGTGATGAAGTAGACCCAGGAACCGTTCTTCAAGATTTTGTAACTCTGGCGGCAATGGACCAGCTGGATGCCCCTCATAAAATTGTGGTGTGCAGTGGTTTTGGCTCCGAAACCGACGAGGGCATGAACCATTACCGTGTATTGGAAAACATCGCACAACTAACAAAAAATGGCGCTTTTTATGGTTCTTGCTCGCTCATCGGTGGTACACCTGAGTATGCCTGTTATAAAGATGCCGTGGAAAGCTCGATCAATATTAGGAAATCGCACATCCAAACACGGGTGATAGCGTCTGTAGAAGGCCAGTTTGGCGATCTAAGGGTTGGAGACCCTAACCTGGCCGCAATGGTTTTCGATACCCCTCACGAGGCCTTCGTAAGCCCATTGATGGGAATTTATTGGTTTTTCCGGCACTCCGGTATTGTCAAGAATAACAAAATCATTCCACACATCAAGGACTGCAAGACCATCACGGAATCACTCATCAAATATCGTGGTGTTGTGACCAGGGAACGTGACAAGAAAGTGATACCACTCTAAGCGTATTGGATCAGATATTTGAGGAAGCCCTTTAGAGCTGCGTCTCCTGGTTCAAAATAGCCGATATAAGTCCAAAAGACGTGGGATTCTGAGCGCATATCGCTCCTGAAAGGGTTGCGAGCGGCTTTCAAAATGTCGGTACGTGTGTAACCAAGCTGATGGAATTCTTCCGCTGCCTCTCGCGCAAAGGCCATCATCTCAGTTTTGCTGCCCAAATAGTCCGAACATTTACTGGGGTCTTGTTCAAGCTTCTTGATGATCTGCTGGAAACGATAATTGTCGTGTTTGATGGAAATTCGATTGAACTGGCCGATGTGGACTTGTTCATGTGCTACTAGTTTAACAATCACGTTCATGAAGGTATCCCAATCAGTGTCGTCATCGAAGTTTCTGTAAAAGTTATCATCATAACAGATTTCGATACCACCGTTTTCCAATACAGCAGCATGAGTGATGTAAACCCGAGCCAGATTGGGGTCACCCGACTCTCCATCAAAACTTCTGATGAGTTTAGCTTTCCAAGGTTTCAGTGCTTGGTTCAAAATTTCTTCTATCTCTAAATTTCCGTGGTCGTGGCCTATCAATTTAGATTTGATGCTGGTGAGAGCCGTGCGAATACCGGAAGTATTAGTATGAATAGCAGCTTCATCCAGCGATCCGTACATCATAACGGTGATGCCACCAGACACCGCTGTCTGTTTAAATCCCATTCTAGTTAACAAAGGAATCAGATTTTTATTAGCCACTTCAGCTTTTACGTGTGGATTGTCGTAACCGTCTGAATCCATACGGAAAGCTTCCATAGCGATATCAATCAATTGTTTGCCAATTCCACGCTGCTGGAACTTTGGCGATACTACTACATCAAACGAGTATTCCTCGTGATTCCATGCGTCGAATAGTGCACCAGCCACCTCGTCACCAACCAGAGCCACCGAATTTAAATTCTTGTCCCTTAAAATATTGATAGGAGACGATTTGGCAATATCCCATGCTTGTTTTTGATATTCAACAATGTTTTCGTCTTCATCGTCATCTTCGGAGCCTTCTCCAACATAAATGATTCGGGCCGCTCCTGCTGATTCTTGGATCAACCAACCCTTAAAACTGAGCAAAGCCTCTGATAAATGAGTGATTTCGTTGATCCATCTTATGGCATCATTGATGTTGATGAAATGTTTGTTTTGCCGTGTATTGCCACTCCAAGCATCTATATGGAGGTTTTCGCCGTCCCATTCTTTGATGGCTTGCACTAGTGCGTTGATGTTGGGGTGATTGTCCACATAAAATTCAAGGGCTAATTCATGACCTGTCGATCCGAATCCCGACAGCCGTGGCTTACTAACAGAAAAACGAATCCAGCCAGACCTTAAAGCGTGGTCTTCACCGTTCTTTCCAAACTCTTGGGCCACCTCGTCATGATGTAAGTCTCCGTTACCAGCACGTAAAAACTTACCTTTTTTATTGATCCAGCCGTGGTCAGGGAAGGTGAAAAAATCCATGCTGATATTTAGCAATAAATATCTGAGTGAAAACTTTTATCAGATATTTAACCGAATCTAACAAGGCAGACGCCTGGTTGGAAAAGTATACACACCAAAACCTTGACAAATGGCCTGACGAAGATATCGTAAAGATCTTGTTAAAAGATTATCCTTTTAGCGGTGGCGTCGTTTATAGAGGTATAAATGTCAGGAATGAAGAAGACTACAACAAAATCGTAGCCGAAGCCAAATCAGGAACCATCAATACCACTAGCATTACATCATGGAGCCGCAGTGAATCGGAAGCCAAAGTTTTTGCAATAACTAGACCGACTTATTTTTTAAGCAAAGATTTGATGCGCGATGAAACAGAAAAGCAAAAAAACCGTGACTATATGATAGGTTTTCGAGGGATAATTCTTAAGACAACCATTGCTGCTGGTGTTGGTATTGATGTTAATAAGTCTGAATTTGCTCATGAAGACGAGGTGATTTTGCCGCCTGGAGCGTATAAAATCAGTATCGCACAAACATTAGTCCCATTCAAACACTCTATCCAGGATCGTGATACGGCTGAAAAAGAATTGATGGGCTTGAAACCGGGAAAACTCTCAGATGATGATATTGCCGGTAAGAAATTAACATTCATTCTTCATCACTTTGATGATTTTTCCGTTGAAGTGCGTGAACACATTTTCAAGCTGTTGTCTAACCATTTAGCCAAACCAAAAGTTGTAGTTCATGCTACAGCTGGCGACAGCACTTTCAAGTTTTCTGATTATCATACGATAGACGTTCATGTTAACATGCCTGGTTCAATGTTAACGTATTACGGGATTTTCACACCAGAACATCAGCGTACTATTAGCAAATATTGCAGCGTGCTGTTAAACCAAATATCTGAACAAATCAGCGCTACCCTGGAAAAAAACGGTTGGAGTACCGCCGACACACGTATTCAAAAACCACATTGGTTTGACATCCTGTATCAGTTTTCTGATGAAAGGGCTAAGCAAAAATATGCCAAGCTGGTGTCCAAAAAGATTGGTGCAGACTATGCTAATTTAAGCAATATCGTTCGTGATATCAACAAAATCACAGATCCCTACCAGCATAAAAAAGCTGTGGACGACTACGCTGAACGTGTTTTACGACTCATTAAAAACATATGAAAACTTTCATCCAGTTTACCGAAGCCATCGCATTTTTGAACAAAAAACTAAACGAAAGCTTGACGGAAAAAGCGCACATTTATCCAACTTACCACAAATGGGGTTTGATAGACCCTGAAGGTCGAATGGTAGACGGTAATGCCCATCCAGATGCTAATATCCACCTTCACTTATTTAAAGATCATGGCATAAGTGTTGGTCATGATATCCCGAAAGGCTGGGTTAGATGGTTTGAAGAAACTTCTCCTCTCGACGAAACTTACGGTGTTGTTCATATTGAAACTGGTAAATGGCCAAACCCAATCGCTATCAAACACGCCATCCAATTTGTCAAGAATTTTCTTACCAAATATGAAATTTACATGATATCGGCAGATGGCAACAAAACCAAAACTTTTAAGAACAGCAAACGAGCTGTTACTTATTTGGAATCCCTCTCACATTAATTGACAGTCCTGGTTCAAACATGATAAAATTCATGTATGGCGCAAGGAAAATACCCCGAACACGAGAAACTATCAAATTGCCGAGAGAAGTCACAAGCAATTGGTGAATTTTGCGAATGGTTGCAATCTGAAAAAGGAATCTTCCTTGCCCAACGGCACAAACACAACGATGATTGCTGGGGTACTGTTGAAGTTGAAGTGCCGCTAGCTCTAGGCGGTACATACGGCCAAACCAGGCCATCGCGTCAACTCACATGCGGATATAACGAAAGTCAGCTTCGCCACATATGTGTCAGGTTGGAAGATCTTTTAGCCGGGTTCTTTGATATTGATCCAAGAAAACTGGAACAAGAAAAACGAGACATCCTGGATGAGTGTCGTCGTTAATTGACAGGTTGACAGGCACTGCAGTCCATGATAAAATGTAATGTGAAAAAACCAACGTTTTGGATGACCAAGGGCCTTCCTGGGTGCGGTAAGTCAACCTGGGCCAAGAAAAAAATTGAAGAGCATGGCAACACGGGAATAGTTCGTATTAATAATGACGAACTTCGCGCCATGATACATGCTGGCAAATGGTCTCCCGGCAACGAGAAGTTCATCGATGCAACCAGGGACGCTCTCATTAAACTGGCCTTTGAGCGCGAACATAGCGTTATTGTCGATAACACGCATCTTAGCCCCATATACGAACCCAAATATCGTGAAATGGCTGAACGTGAAGGCTATGAATTTGAACTGATCGACTTTACGACTGGTAAATTAGCCGTTAGCCTGGAAGAGTGCCTCAGGCGTGATCAGAACCGCCCTAACTATGTCGGTGAAAAAGTTATCCGTCGCATGTACCGACAATATCTTTATAAACCAGAGCCACGTCCGGAGTCAGACCCAAATTTACCCTGGGTTGTTATTTGTGACCTGGACGGCACAATGGCACTGTTCAATGGTCGTGGACCGTTTGACGAGCATAAAGTCGGAGAAGATCTAGTAAACCATCCGGTGCGCTCGACGGTAGACTTCTTGATGAATGGTGCTGATTTAGGTATCATCTTTTGCAGTGGCCGCACTGACGGTTGCCGTGAAGCTACTGAAGCTTGGCTCCGTGACAAGGCTGAAATTCCAGTCAACAATGCATCCAGCTTTTTGTTTATGCGCAAGGCCGGTGACCAACGTTCCGATGCCATTGTGAAACGCGAAATTTATGAACAGCAAATTCGTGGTAAATTCAACGTTCACTGTGTGTTCGATGACAGACAATCTGTTGTGGACCTATGGCGTTCGCTTGGCTTATCGTGTTTCCAAGTCGCTGATGGAGATTTTTAGGATGATGTTTGAAAAGTTGTTTAACAAAATGTTTGACTATCCGGAGTTTAAACCAATTCCATGGGCTTCATCGTACAAACCAAATACTTTATGGCTCAAGGTGTTTGATGACGAAAAGCTGTTAATCGTTTTAACAAGGCTTAAACATCTCCCAGCGTCTTCCTTCACTGTTTTTGAGCTAGAATTCCTGATGGGCTTTCCCGATAAGCTTTACAATGCTACTGTTCAAGAACACGACATCACCCAACTAAAAAAGCTGGCCCAGAGGTTACTATGAACTTCATTCCGAAAAGAATTTGTCATATCTAAGGAAAGTGTTCGAAATGTCGTTGAAAGACAAGACTGGGAACCAGAGCGCGACGTACCATTGAATGCTGTTAGATGCCCGTCCCTAAACGTTTAAACAAAATACTTGACACAAAATATTTCAGCGTGTTAAAATGGTTTTGTGGTTGCGGAAAGCGACCACCAAAAAGGAAACCAAACACAATGAACACACAGACAGCAACCACCACCCCGAACTTCACGAGCCGCGCTGCCAAGGGCTGGGAGACTCGCCGCGCAAATGCCGCTGCCAAGAAGCTTGCGGAATCCGGCGCAACAGCCGTTAAGGAAGTTATCGCCATCGAAAAGACTTTCGTTCCCGGCGAACACGATGCCTTGGCAGCTGAAATCATGATCAAGGAAGCTGCCAAGCACGGTATCATCCTCGTCAAGACCGCTCCTCCGGTTGATGAAGCCGCCGACATGAAGGCCCTGGAGCAGGACATGGACACCATTGCGGCGTTTAATGCCAACACTGTGGACAGCATGGCAACCGCTAAGAGCATCATCAAAACCATCACCAAGAAGACCCCGGTTGCAGTCCAGACCATGCCATGCGCATGCGGCCAGTGCGAAACATTCGTCGTGGTGAACGTTAACCGCCCCGACAAGCAGAAGTTTTTCACGCAGGGCCATGATGCCAAGGCAAAGTCCGTTCTTTGCGAAGTCAACAAGGGCCGCAAGACTGCCGCCGACATCCCGGCCAGCCTTATCGCCATCGCATCCAAGGTTTCGTTCATCGTCAACAATCCGGACTACGCAAAGCACTTCAGCCTGTAGGACTGGACGAACATGCCACGAATCTACGACTCTAAGAGCAACCCGCTCGATTTCTGTCTGAAGTGTTTTCCCAGGACAGAAGACCAGGCTCGTAATAAGTTTGGCAATCGCGGTGATGGTCCGGATGGCAGGGGTAACTGTTTTAGTTACAACGACGCCCATCCGGACTACGATGACGCCGACTACAAGTGCTGCAACTGCAAGAAAAAGCTCACTGGACAAGACGACTACGCGAAAGTTAACATCTAACCGAGGATAACAAATGCCAAGCACGTTTGATAAACTGATGGCCAAAGACGATGGTTCTTTCAAAAGATTGATGGCCATGGAGTTTTTGGTTATTTCTGCCACAGAAGAAATTGCCAAACTAATGGCTGACCAAGGTGTAACCAACAGTGAGCTGGCAAGACGGCTCAACAGGCCGACACGTTGGGTAACTGAGTTGTTGAGGGCCGGTCACAACCCCGGTGTCGGTGAGGTTGACCCCACCATTCGTGATTTTGCCGAAGTTGTGCATGCGCTGGGTGCCAAGATCACTATTCACACGGAGGCAGAGCAGGTTTGATTGTTGACAGTTAGCTTTGGTCGTGATACAATTGTTTCAGCATTGGGACACAAGTCCCGGCAATTAAGGAAACTTTAACACACATGACTAAGACACAGCAAAACCTTTTGAATCAGATCGACGCTAACGGTAGCGTCACTGTTCGTTCCACCACGCGCAACAAGTACAACGCAGCCCAGGCTCTCCGCACGGCTGGTATTGTGAATTTCCGTGGTGTTCGCACTCCCCGTGGTGCAGATTACACGGCTCGTAACGTTTATCGTCGTACCGCCGCTTAGTTTTTCCCTCCCAACATCGGTGGAGCGAAGTCCAGCTCCACCGAAATCCACAAACATTCCCATGATAGCTATCCTTCAACTTTTGGATGATACTGAAACGACCATTCAAATCGATTTTGTGACAGTGAAACCAAATTTGGTCGTTATAGATCATCATCACGACCAAACGCTTTACCTCCATTCGCACAAAACATTGTATCCGAAAGAAATAACTAGGTGGATTGATTTCAATTCCGACAAAGTTTATAAGTCAGTTTCGTTTTGCTCAAGATAAAACTATGGATGAAAAACAGCTACTGCATAACATTTTTGGAGACACCCCAGCTCCAAGACAAATGAACGAGTTTAAACAATTTGAAAGTCACATGACTGTGGGCGATCTTCGCAAGAAAATAGAAGGTTTGCCTGATGACACACCTGTTTTAATCGAACGAATCGAAGACGTCTACTTTGAAAAACATGGTTGGACGACGGTTGATTTTGAGTTTTTCTCGATGGAGCGCCAACGGTTTTTCCAGGCCTGGAGCGCCAGTTTTACTCTCGACAAGTTGTTAATCCATGGACATTACTAGGAAAAAATGAAAGTTAACTTTGGGCTGTATGCCAGCGGTAAATGTCAGGTTGTCGCTTTCATTGAAGTTCCGACAGACGACCTCTCCGTTGCTGCAGTTGAAATCGCTAACAAATATGTTAAGTTTAAAGAAATCATGGACTATCACGGTCACCCAACATTTTTGGAGTTGTGTGAAGAGCACCCAGGGTTGTCAGAATTGATTGACCAGAACCTCGATTCTGTGATAGGCGATAGCATCGATAACTGGGACTCTAGTGATGCCGAAGGGAAACACTGGACCAAATGATTGTAGAAAAAATAACCGACGAGCTTGGTAATTTTACCTTATGGATGAAAACGGCAACAAATTTATTCCAGAAAGAGCTAGACTGTTATGCCGCTCCCCACTAGCTGATGATAGTTGGATGCTAGTCCCACTCATTGAAGCCTTGTATTAATTGTTGGTATGTTGAACGGTTAGAATTTCTCAATATTTCAATGATTTCAGACTGGTTCAACTGGCATTCTTTTGCAATTTCATCCAGAGGATATCTCTGTTCAACCATTCGTAGTATGGTGGCATTGATATCCATTTTACGGATAAGCTGTAAACACACTGTCTTTAACTAGTGTCATTACTGAGGTGAACTGATCTGAATTTATTGAGTGTCTCACTGTTGAAATCAGGTAGCGCCCTTTGTAAAACTTATCATAAACCTGCTGACCGTCAATCGGGGCTTCAGCAGAAGGCAACATCAAATCTACGACCATTCCCACTTTCTTGGTGGTGTCACCAGGCACAGTAATTTGAACCACTAAATTATGAAGCTGTTCCAACTGCGAGATGCGAATGGGAAGCCAATTTGATGTTTGGAATGGAAACGGGTCCTGTCCAACCGAATGGAATTTCTTTCTAGCCGCTGAAGCATTTCGCTCATCTGGTCTGACGGTTGAATACAACATATTGGGGTAAAGATGCTTGTATTTGGAAAAGCTGTCAGCATAGTCAAATTTGGTGCGCTCCCATTTCTTTTGTGTCAAGTCGTGGGTGATGAGTTCATTACCATACATACCGGCTTGCATGTTTTTAAGAACATCCACATGGTCAATGACATTCCATTTTTGGACGGCCTTCATATCAGTATTCAAGTCTCGGGGCTTGTAAGAACTTTCGGTATCTTGTTTACGGATGTTTGCCGGTTGAATCACATAAGTGTCACTAGTTGGTTGTTCCACCAATGATTCACTAGTTACAAAATTGAAACCATCACGGTCTTCGTAATAAATGTAGCCAGCACCTTTATGACCGATGGCATTGGCACGAGATGCCAACCAATTGATGGCCTGGATCGGGTGTAAATCAGGAATAATGACATGATGCATGAATTGGGTGGGTTCAACATTGATGGTTCCACCTTTCAACCATTTGTTGTGAATGTCGGTCACAATGTCAGAAATCAATGCGCCTTTATATGATTTGCTAACCCTCACTTTCAAATTGTCAATTTGTTCTTTGGCCACCAGGTGCAACACGTAAATTTGCGAACGTTCTTTTATCATGTTGCGGTCATCAATTTTGTAAATTTCGAAAGTTTCCTCCCAAACATCTTCATCAGGGGTCTGGAAAGAAATCGTGAACTGCTCGAAACAAATAATGGGCAAGTTCATGATTTGGTTGTTGGAATCGTTTAACATCACGGTTCCACTAACAGTTGCATTCTCAAGATCTTCCCAAACACTCAACTCCATTAACTGGTGGCGCAAGTCCACCGTTTGGCCGGATGAACTGGTCAACTCGCACTTTAGTAAATTAAAATCCTGTGGAAAATCTGCTGCAACACCCATTTAGGCTCCTATTATTGTAGCGGGTTCGTCTGCATGAGGGTCTGCAGTTCTTGAGCGATTTGCTCTTTGTGATCTTTATGAACCAGTCTAATATCACGTTTAGACTCATTCAGTGCTGATTCATAATCGTAAATCGTAATAGCGGTGCGTTCATTGTCTGGAGTGCTGAGCCAAGTTTGATAATCAATCGTGTTGTTCCATTGGTCTTCGTAGTGGTGAACGGTTTTTTTGGCATATTCCATTCCATCTTTTGTGAGCGTGGTGTAACGTTTACTAATTGTCTTCTCGAAATTCCAATAAGACAAGGGCCAATCATATCGTGCATCAAAAATATTATTGGCAAACATCACCAACCAGTGATAGCCGGTCCAACCATAATACTTGTGAGCCACAACCTCAGGAGATTCACCGTCTTTGACGCTGTATGCAACATAAACAAGTGCACCGTTTTGAAAGTATTCTTTAATTCGGGCACGTTGCATAATATTAATAGCCGCACGGAACTCACCAGTTCCGGCAACATCGTAAGCGACGTAAGGGACGTTTTTAAAATAGCTAAGCGGCATAGAAAGTCACCCGTTTTACTTAGTATCAGCCTCAAATATTTACTTGACACAAGGTATCTCGATGTGGTAAAATGGTTTTAGCATGATGAAAAGAGCCTGGATCAACCAACCGTCAACGCTGCAGCCTCTGCACCACCTGCATGGGGTAAACGTGCTGTTCGATTCCGCGAATGGAACCATCTATTTCTTGAGTGGTGCAACTGTTAGTATGATGCCGCCTAATGGCGTGCTGTCGGATGGTTGGAGATAAAATGGTCAGAAAAAGTGCACTACAACAGGCTCTGGTTTTGGAGTTAAAAGTTACCCAAAAATTAGCCTCCAAATTATGTTGTGTTTCTACAGGCACGATATGGATGTCAATCCACGCCTATAATGGGTCTGGCCGCAGAGCTTGGCGTTTGCGCAGTGATTCGGAAAAGAATGCGGCAATTGCAATGGCCAAAGAATTGTTAAAGGAATACCATCATGAGGTCTGAACCGCACAAAGTTTCAACTCTGCACCAGCTATTTCGTGGTGCGTGGTGGTTCATTCGCGGAGTGAAGGGTAATTATTATCGCCGAATTTGCGCCAGGTGTGGGTTCACCGGCCAAGCACACTGGGGCCTCAAGGAATGTAAGTGCATTCGGTTTAAGCCGCTTCCTGGTGAAAAAGCGACATGGGTGAAATCAAATGCCTAGACAACCGATTTATCCGATAGTGGACGCCAACAACGGAAACCTGATGTCGGCACAAATCAACGCCGAAGTTGCTGGCAGAGTGCTTAATGGCGACAGTGTCATCGGCATCCTGTTTGGTATGTTGTATTATGTGTGGCGTGTTCTTCGGTATCGGGCATTTTTGCTGTTTGTGGCAGCGCCTTTCTTTTTCAGCTTTCTATACGGATTGGCTACGTCTTTCGAGAGCCAGATGAATGACATCAAAGACCCGGAGTTAGCTCGCAATCTTTCAGAAGATGGTGGCAGAATGATGATCGTGCGCCTTCCCATCATTCTAGGCCGGTCTGTTGTTAACGGTGTTATGTGGTCGCCATACGGGTGGTATATTGAAGGCAGACTGTTGGTGTGTGGTGATTGGGATACCAGCAAACCTTGTTTCGTGTCCAACGCTGATTATGCCAAAACACGCAATGAACGGCTGGCAATATATGCCGAAAACGACAAAAAAGCTGCAGCGGAAGCTGCCCTCAAAGCCAGATGGCAAAAAGTTCAAGATGTCAAAGACACCAGGAATGCTGAATGGTGGACGAGCAACTTGCACAACGAGTGCACCGACATGTGCGCTTGGAATTACAGTGCGGAAACAGATAGGCTGGCTGAATTAAAAAGAACAGAACTGGGATTGAATGGTATAGCTCATGACGGCACGCCGATCATTTCACACAAGTCTGAATGGAAACGCGAACATAGAGAAAAGGCCATTATCGAGAAGGCCGCTGCTGAAGAAACTGCCGCTGCCGATAAAATTGCTCGGGCGGCTGGCAAGCCCACGAGCCGTGATTTAGCTGAACAAGCGGCTCTATACGGTGGCGCTGAAGAAAATAAAGAACAAGTCAGCGCGGCGAAAGAAACCTATACCAAAAATGCTTCAAGGATGGCTCGGGAGGAAGCTGCCGAAGCTGCAAAGCTTGCTATTGAAACTAAAGCCAAAATTGAAAAGGACGACAGAGAACGAGGCAAAATCTGGTTGAAAGGGAATCCTTTCTAGTAAAATGAATGAACCAAAAAACGAAAACAACGACGACTGAGTAAGAAAGAGAATGTCATCGAACAAATTGCGTTACTGTTATTGACGCTGGAGAAAGACGACCATGAATCCGCTCGTTTTAGCGTTGCAGCAAATCAGGCGGTAGATATGGCCTATCGTGCGGATCGGGCGCTCACTGATCCAAGTTGGTGGGAAATTTGTGGGTTGCCGGATTGGAACGAACGCATGGACAGGATCAGAGTTGCATTAGAAGAAAAACTAAAGAAAAGTCAAGGAAGACGATAATGGCAGAGTTCATGAACCAACCAAGAGTAGCAAACAGATTAGTTTCACTTCCAGTTCTTTTAATACCCCTGTAATATTCTGGACTTGCTCATAATTTCAAGTTCTTTGAATGTCAAATTGAGATGTATGAAAAGTGGATGGGCCAGCTTTTTCTCAGGGTTGGCCCTAAATGCCGCCCACTGACCTGCTGCTGAATAAGTGACGTCGATATTGGTCAACGCACACGTTGAAATCTTGGGTAATGCTGCGTTCTCTGCACCATTAGCAATAAATTTGATGTCAAACTCGCCTGGATAAATGAAAAACCTGCTTCCCGCCCCCACAATCACTTCTGGAGCCGCATAAAATTTAAAAGCCTGAACAATGTTGAATGCATTATCGGCTTCATCTTCAGATTGCGGCATAAACTTAAATGAGAAAGCAAATGTTCTGAAGTCAATATTTTGGAAAATGACTTCAGCGTGCGGGTTGGTGGCCATCCTGGTGGCTAAACCGGCTGCGTCTGCAACGTTCAAATCGGTCTGGGTTCCGAGAGTGCTGCCAGCATTGGCAGCTATCGTTCCCATAATATTGCCGCCAAAGGCTTTCAGGCTATCCAAGAAATTCTTGTTGCCGCCAGCACCCAACGGCCCCAGATTGGTATCACCCCATTTAGCGGAATACTTCGTCGTGTAATCGGGAGGCATGTAAAGTGCGATGACAGTTGATACGCGGCGTATTGGCTGCTTCAAACTACTGCCGCTCACATTGCCAGTCAAGCCAGCAGCACCGGAATTGGTGGTATCCTGGCTGTCTTTGATGACACCATTTGAATCGACTGTTTTGTTATTACCAGATGCATTTGAATCATTGATGGCGTTTTGCTGCATTTGTGGCAAGGCTGCTGGCCGTTTCGCTCCCACAAATTTGGCCGGAAATTGCGTGGTGGTGGTTTCGTTGATGTAAAACAAAATGTAATGGTCTAGACCAGCACCTTCAACGCCAAGATTGAGCGGATAGATAAAATTCGAATAAGTGTAGCTTCCCTGCTCCAACCCACCAAGCGGCGAATTATCTTGAGGAATGTTGAGATTTGATGGTGTGGCCATTTGGAATATTTAGCTGGTACTAGATAATTCCATGGCAGGAAGTTTTAAAACACATAAAGGCACTTTTACACCCAAATTCCCAAGTAAGTATTTGGGCAACGCCGGTAATATCGTCTATCGGTCTGGCTGGGAACGTAAAGCTATGAAGTTCTTTGATGAAACAAAAGACGTCATAAATTGGGCTAGCGAAGAAATTGTGATCCCTTATGTCAGTCCAGTCGATAATCAGTATCATCGTTATTTCCCTGATTTTTGGGCCAGAGTTCGCCGCCCGAATGGTGAAATCACTGAGTATATGATTGAGGTAAAACCCAAGGCACAAACGCAACCGCCCGTCGCAAAGAGCAATCGCAAAACCAACCGTTACTTACAAGAAGTCCTGACATATGGTGTCAACATTGCTAAGTGGAAAGCAGCGGTGCAAATTTGTAAAAAACGCGGCTGGGAGTTTATGCTGATGACCGAAGACGAACTTGGATGATTGACAATATTTGCCTAGCATGATACAATCGTTCAATGGCAACTAAAAAATCTGCTGAAAATTTTGAGTATTCCGAAACTCCGGAAGAAAGAGAACGTTGGAATTTTTTTGAAAAGGCAAAGGAAACAGCCAAAGATTTTAAAGAACAATATCGGCTGCTAACCAAAAAACAATTCAAAGCTTTATACAACGCACTTCAAATGTTTGATAATAACAACGATCAGGGTTCGGCAGATCTTTTGCGGAAAGCATTTCGTATCCAGATGGATCGAGTTCGCAACCGTAAAAAAGAGATGAAAGGTAAAACAACAACTAGTTGCTAGCACAGCATGACTCGTGTTATAATAAAAACATATGGGAACTCAAACTAAAACCGATTGGACAGAATTGTTGGTATGGACGACAATAGCCGCAATCAAGCTCCCTTTTGCTCTTCCGTACAGGTATGTAACGGAGCTTGCTAATCGCCGAAAATATTATGACATTTGCGAATCATGTGTCAATAAGTTTTTGATAATTCCGTTTTCTGACCTCAGGCCATGGGTGTCGTCACGGTGCAAGGTGTGTGCTTCGGACACTGGCGTTACGTTTAGTGATGTATGTACCGGTGGGCCAGACCGGTGCCAGAGACTGACAATGAAAGAATACGTTGAGTACAGTCTGGCCAAAGAGAACGCACAATGAACTGGTGGGAGACAATGCGAGCGCAGCAGCACCGATGGGTGGACTGGAATTTTGATCACCCCTGGTTGACTGTTGTGGTCTGTACGGTAATGTGCTGCTGGTGGGGATTTCTCTTAGCAGTTTATCTTTGGGACAAACACAAACACAAACGTAATACATAGAAATGCACCTTTCTTAAAGGGTGCCCAAAAGGAACCCCATAGGGGAAGGTATGGCAACAAAAAAGAACGCATCACAAATTCCGGTTCTCGTTCTCAATACGAATTTCGAGCCGATCAACATCACTAATGCACAGCGAGCCATCATATTGATTCTTAAGGGTTCGGCGTTTGCTGAGGAAACATATGATCGTATGTTGAGGTCCGGTAAGCGTACTATGCCAATGCCATCTGTGGTTAGGCTTCAACATTACCGTCGTATCCCAGAGTATCAGTACACGCTTTCCAGGAAGAACATTCTGATGCGTGATCATCACACATGTCAGTATTGCCAACGGAAGCTGCCTTCTTGCGAATTGACGTTAGACCACGTAACGCCAAAAGCACAAAATGGCAAGAGCACCTGGGAAAACCTGGTGGCTTGTTGTAAGACTTGTAACCACAAAAAGGGCAATAGAACACCAGAACAAGCCAACATGAAGTTAATGGCGAAGCCTCGTCCTGCCGGTGCTCATACCAATCGGCTTATGCTCCGTATGGCTGGTAAGGACCATGAATGCTGGCAAAAATATCTGTGGTATTAGGTTTTGTAGCCAAAGCCACAGAACAACACGGTAGCCGATATGATTACAGCAAAACTGCATATAAAAACACAAAAACAAAGTGATGATTGTATGCCGTATGCATGGTGAATTCGAACAATGGCCTCGAATTCACCTGAGAGGGAGCGGTTGCCCAAAATGCGGTGTGGAGAACCATTTAAAGGCTGATCTAAGCCCGTTCAGCAAACGTCAACGCAAATTACCGCTCAGCACACCGACCGATGTGAAGTCACTGGATTACCGTTCAATCTGGCTACCGGCAATAAACGACAACATCCATTTTGTCCGTCATTGGATAGAATCAACCCCACCGGAGGCTACACGCCTGATAATGTGCAAGTTGTAGTGTGGATTTATAATGCTGCCAAACAAACGAACAGCCATGAGGATGTGATGCGAATGGCTGTAGCTCTGGTCAATAACCATTAGGCCATCCGTCTGGCCAAGTCTCAAAAGCCTTCCGCATAGCAGCATATCCAGCTATTCCGGCTTCATGTTCCTTGGCATTACTGGACATGGAGTCGGCACGGCCAGAAATATGCTGCTGTGCATGTGTCAACTCATGAACCAGTGTGTCAACAAATTCAGGAATGGAATATTTGCCGTTCTTGATGGTGATGCGCGATCTGGTGGGATTGATACGGGTATGAGTACCCAAAGCACCGCGATCATGCCGGTAGGCTTTCAACAGGCAAATCTCAATAGTCGGATGAAATAACCCCGAATAATTTGATTCCACGAAAGTGAAAGCCTGGTCGAACGCTTTGTTGCGAATTTCTGCTATCAATTTCATTAAAACCATTATATCATATCCAAGTTGGCCTTGTCAAATAGGTTTAAATCTAAATATGACAAATGCCCCTAGACCACAAACACATCATCATTACGGCCACGGTTAAAAATCCACCTCGGGCCGAAGACGTTATTATTGATTGGATGCGCCGTCTTGTTACAGCTGTTGATATGAAGATTATTTTTGGCCCATACGCGAAACACGTAGACAATCCTGGAGTTGAAGGTGTAACTGCCGTGGTCTGCATTGAAACTTCGCATTCATCAATTCACGTTTGGGATGAAACCGAAGTCCCATACCTGAAATTTGATCTTTATTCGTGCAAAACGTTCGACCCAGCCATTCCTATCAAATTCATCCAAGAATTTCAACCGTACGATGTTGACTGGGTTTTGTTTGATCGTAATTCATCAGAACTTGTAGAAATTGGACGAGGAAAGGAGAGCTACTCTTATGGCTGCGATATACACGACAATTTACCCCAAAGCTAAATTTGAACCGCTTTTGGATCATTCCGCGCCTGGAACATTAGAACAGCGCAATATGGTTGTGCTTCATGTGACAGCGGGACCCTCAGCACGTTCGGCTATTAACACTTTCCATGCTAGCAAAAAGCCAAATCGTGTGAGCGTCCATTTTGTGGTTGACCAGGATGGAACAGTTTATCAGCTTTGTCCATTAGAAGATACGACCTGGCACGCATCGGCCTGTAATTCGCGCTCAGTCGGTATTGAACATGCCGCTATCCCAGGGAATCCGAAATATGCAGTGACCGAAGCGCAATATGCAGCTTCATCGGCTTTAGTGGCGTGGCTGTGTCAGACCCTCAAGATTCCATGCGACAGACAGCACGTTTTGGGTCATAATGAGGCAAGTCCGCATGATGGTCATACCGGCTGCTGTGCTCCTACTTTGAACCCTGACCGCGTGGTGATGATGGCGGCTCAGGTGGCTGCTTTGCCCGTTCAGCCTTAGCCGTAGCTGTCTTGCACGTCTCGCTGTGGCCGAATCCAAACGGAAGAGGCCCACAGACGATGCACCATCGAGTCCAGTTGTTTGTCATTGGATTAGATCCCTTTCAACATATCCATCAACTTCTATAGAGGGATCGTCAACGCATTTCATCCAGACGTGGTTTGGGTCTTCCGGATGAACGTGGTCGATGATGAAAATGTGGCCCATGTATTTGTCAAAATATGGGGTGAAAGGTGGAAAAAACACCTTGCTGGCAAATTGGAAATGTCGATCTCTTTGGACAGACTCATAAGGAACCCTTTGAGCCGAAATACGGCCATCCCATAAAACCTTGACATAACCAGTCGTCGTGTTGTGGCCGCGAACAACCCCTTTTCTCGGAGGGTTGCTTCTGGAGACGACTCTTTCACCGGATTTTAGCTTGGATAAGGATGACATCATATCCATCTCCGCGATTTTCATACCGGTCCCATTTCTTTCCCGATGGCCCACCTGAGTGCTCGGATGTATTTCGGACGGGCTTCGATACTTTCGCCGGTACCTAGGCCCCCGAAATCATCGCAGTCGTCTCTTTCGAGTTGCCGAATTTTCATTTCACAGCGTTCCTTAATTGCAATTAATGCCTCATAATCAGCTTCATCGATTAAAATGGCATTGCTGCAATCCACGACTTCAAATCCGGCACGCTGTTGAACTTTCATTGGGTTATTCCTGGCTAGCGGCGGTTGTCTTCTTTGCACGACTTGCAGATCGGTAGGATTGTGCATAATATGCACCCAGAATCCGCGATTGAGTGACACGAGCCGGAAACGTCGCTAGAACCATTGCCTTAAATGCCTTACGACGAGCCGTCTTAGCATTATTGGCATCTGTGTGTAGACGGGTGACTGAACCCTGTCCAACTACATCTTTTTTCTCGTTCGTGAGGATACAAGTAGTAACCTCTCTGGTTGCCTTGGCATCTTTGCCCTTGCGTTTGAAGCTAACTTCTTTCTCGCCTGTTTTGAAGCTGGCGAAAAACTTAGTTCCGTCTACTGTAAACATGTGTATATGGTCCTCTTTCAATTTAAATGCTTTGCTGGACCGCCAACCAAGCTGTTTGGCGCGTTATTGCTCTTCTAGTTTCAGCACGCACAAGTCATAATCTCACGCACGCCTTATATCTCGACAGGGTCTGCAGCCCTTGCCGCCTAAAAGATATCTCCCTGGCCTAGAAAGACTTGCCGGTCAGTTCGCGCATTCCGGTCAAACCTCAGTCTAGCGGCCCAACAAAACATTCTCAATTGCCCATTCGGGGGTACTTACCCGTAGTGCGTGCTATAATGGTTTCTAAATGACAAATTGCGTCATGCCATCCTTCACGTTCTGGTAATATCACCATTCCGGGACGGATTGACGATGATATCATCGTCACGATTGCATCGTTAATTGACTCGACGTGATCAGTCGAAAGCTTGAAATATTGCAGCGTTTTCTCGGGAGCGCTCAAGGTATGGAGAATCCCGCCTAATTGAGAAAATGGTTGCACATGAACACCACGAAGAGCTTCAGCAACTATTGTCTGTTCTAACGGTGACAACACGATCAAATGTAACACCCACCACTCCTTTCATTCATCAAAAGTCTCGTTCATCACGCACACTGCATTTACGCTAACAACTTCAACAACTTCCAACCTGGAGCGAACGAACTGTTCTTTGGTTACCACTGTGACCCCGACGAATCGCCGGTTAAACCGGTGAACTCCACTTGCCGCTGCTCTCGCCTTTTCCCATCGGCCAATCATGAAACCGCTCTCATCAGAACCTTCAAGCGGGATGGCCCAAACTGGCCTATCAAACCCAATGGTTTCACAATAAAGCAGAGCCTGTGGCATTTTTAACCGATGGAGTTTAAGCCTTTCCCGCAACCTGTCAGCGGCATGCTTCGTAACGTAAAAACATGTCGAATCTTCGGCGAGAGGAGCTGGCATTGCTGGCATCGGCATTGCAGAAGCGGCCATAACAAGATTTTATCATGGAAGCATCACCAATGTCAAGTAATCTGCGAATGCCTTCTCTATGGTGTTGAATGCTGCCGGATTGATGTAAAATGCACCCATCACCTGATCGGCTTTCGTGTTAATGGCTTGAACCAGCAATAAAGGTGTGCCGTGCTTATCAGTGCTGCACGTGCCTGTAATCAACAGTTCATCGGCATCAAGCATCATGGATGAACCACCCACCTGATGGCTGAAACCAGCTGCCCCACTACGGCTAACGCCCAGTTCTGGTTCATACTTTCCATTAGTTTCTATCAGGTCAAATGTCATATATTGCCACCTTTCATCTTAAAAATGTCCTCGCCAGACCATCAGAAACTTGTGAGAAAATGCCTGTTTGAACGCAATACATACCCCAAGAGAGCAACACCACGAAACCACCCGCAATAAAGCTTATCAAAGGAACACACAAAAACCGTAAGGCTTCATCGCGTGATGACCAGTAGGTGAACCCTGCCCAAGCCACTGTCAAACAAACCAAGCCAAACGAGTTCGCAGCAGCTCCGATTTTAAGGCCTATTACAATGACGGCAACAACCAGCAGAAATTGCATTTTTAGATGTCCTTTACAGATGTCGCGGTAAAAAAGTTCTGTTTTGGGATTTCAAATATCTACCCCATGTCTCAGGGTTGATCCCTTTGCCTGTGGGTGTCGTTCTGATCGACACCCAAATTGAAATGGCCGATACAATAATCGACATGGTTAAGCCTCCAGGAATGGGACCCTGGCTCAACACCAGGGTCCCCCATCCTCTAGACGACCACGAAATCCTGGAACATCATCGGCTCTTTGTTGGCCGTGCCTTCCAGGTCGAACTCTTCTGCGACTGTCTCACCAATCCAGCCATGCAGCCGACGAGCTTCGCCCATTTCGGTGTGGTGCGTAGCCAGCTCTGAGGCGAAGTTGATGAGGTCGTACATGCGGCACTTG
>Ga0118677_10001879_pt1 | contig 43465 bp, 41 predicted proteins | sample AliMusrvi5mmetaG_FD_86154 | JGI IMG/M metagenome (GOLD analysis project Ga0118677, IMG submission 86154)
GATTAAATCAAATGCTACAAAATTGACACACGTATTTCTAAGAATAGGGTGTGTCAAAAATGTAGCATCCACCCAACCGAACGCCCCCCCCCAAATACTTGTGGTTTCGAATGGATCGGGGGAGTAACGTTCAGATACGACTTTGCAAGTAACCGCACGGATATCCTAGCTGATCCCCAGCACATACTCTAACAATCCTACTGGTATCGAATGTTTCATTCTCTTGAAAACTATTTAAGGATAACCTGTGTTAGCCATATAGAACCCTATAGAACCATACAATGTCAGCAACCCCCAATAAATATGTTGGCGGCCGTATCTACAGGATCGTGTGTGGAGATCTAACCTACATCGGCAGCACCTGCCAACAACTCAGTCAACGTATGGGAGATCATCGTCGTGGTTTTAAACGGTGGACAACAGATCCCTCTAAATACGGTAATGTGTCCTCATTTCGTTTGTTCGAGATTGGAGAACCGACGATATTTCTTGTTGAAGAGTTCCCGTGTGATACGAAAGAGAAACTATTGGCTCGTGAAAGACATTATATTGAGACTACCCTATGCGTGAATAAGATTGTTCCTACCAGAACAAAGCGTGAGTATAAACAAGCAAATGCTGATAAGATTCGTGAAAGCAATCGTGAGTACCAAAAAGCGAATGTTGATAAGATCCGTGAATATCTACAATCAAATGCGGAGAAGATTACTGAAAATAAGCGTGCATATTATCAATTGAATATAGATAATATCCTTGAGCAAAAACGAGAATATTACCAAGCAAATGCTGACAAGATTATGGAATATCAACGGGAATACAATAAAGTGCATGCTGACAAGGTTCTCAACGATAGACGTGAATGATACCTACGGGAAAAGCGTGCAAGTCTCAAATCAAATGCATCCGTCTAGCAAGTACTCTAGCAGAAGTGGAGGGATTGAATGCTTTTGGTTGAGACATCGTGTTTTTGAAACAAGACCTAAATGTTTTCCATTAAAAATTGAATTACACAACCTTTTACATCTAAGCGGGTTATCATAAGTAATATTTGTAAATATAATTGTATCTTTTTTGTATTGATAACCGTAACGGCAGTAACTAACCACAATAGAAGGAATGCCTTGCATCATTGCACGGGTCTTCAATAACCCCGATAGAGGATTCTCAATCCACCAAGCAGACGGACTGAAATATGCTATGATGTCCAGTGTCCTCTCCACAATCGCATCTGCTAATTCCAATTTGCGAGGTCTACGGTTCATAATGGTCGAAAATTCAGTGCACGGGGGACTGGCGAAAACATAGTCAAAGTGATCCCGTGGATACTGTGTATAATCCCAATAAAGTATATCGCATGTATGTGTGGCTTGTGCGGCTGGGTCTAGATCCAATGAAACTACTTCCCATCCTTTACGTAGGGCAACGTTGCCCACCGATCCTGTCCCGGCAAACAACTCTAAGATCCGCATGTAATATATAGGGATATTAAATGTTACAAAAAAATGTGTGGCCGCTCCTCTTACTTCTTACTCGATTACGAAAAGTTACAAACTGGGTAATCCCTCTTCATCAATCCTAACCTAGCCTTGAACTTGTCCCAATTATATTTAGGTAGATGAAGTTTTGCACTTGTGTCGTTAAACTCTTCCTCTAGCTTTGTGATGTGTTTCCTTATTGCTTCATGTTTATCAAATATAGGTTTATAATTAGAATGCAACTTGACAAACTCTTCGGCTATCTCTTTACTTGGTAAAAAAGCTGTAACCAGTATATCATCTCGAAACACACAAAATGAAGGGGACTTGCTATAGCAAACATCAAACTCTTCGGTGTTTGGTGTCCTAAGCGCCTCGAAATCTTCCTTTGTGTACTTACTGTCAATAATGGGGTACAACGTGATGTCTAGCCTGTGTGTTGCTATATTTGCTTCGCACCATGCATTTATTTTATCGGTTTCAAACGGTTTCGAGTTGCAAATCTCGTTATATCGGACATTTCGAGTCGAATATGGCAGAAACTCCTCGATTCTGTATTTTTTCGTCATATTTCTCTGTATACCTTATACAAACATTTTATTTCCGGCCAAACGCAAAGAATCCTAGAAATAATTCACTTCCGACCTTTTCCCTTCTTCCCCCCTCCAATCAACTTGACCTGTCCCATTGCCTTATCATGTGTGGTGGCCTTACTTAACAGATGCCCGTTCGGTGAAACCACCTTATATCCCCCCTTGACCTTAGTGATCTTGAACTTCCCTGGCATGGTACTGTAATATACATATATATTTATTGAGACTAGTCTATAAGCGATATATTGACATATGTTAAGCCTTCACCCAGAAGTGTGGTGATCTCCCGTAGGGCATCTTGCAAGCTGTCCACGACCATTTCTATCTCCATAGTCTCAGGCCTATCTTTTGCACCCTGAATCCATGCGAATGCTAGGCGGTACTGTGGCATGCTCTAAATACTTAAAACATTTAAAAATAAGTGACGCTTGCCTTGTGGCGCGCTAGCGCTACAACGACCCCTACGGCTTGATGAACTCACGGGGAGTCAGCCATGGCTTGTTATCGGCAGAGGGTTTCGCAACCTCCGACATGTTGACGATCTTTACAATTGTATATCTATCGGTCAGACTCTTAACCGTAGTTAACAGATAGTCAATATTGTCGCTACTGACGGGGATCATCTCTATCTCCTCGGACGTAAACAGTTTGACGGTAACCATGTACGGCATTCTCTAATACAAAGCGGATATTTTTAATACAAGCTGAGTTCCATACCACCCATAAACACATAACCCGCTGGACAATTGGTTGCAATAATACGGTAATATTTGTATGAAGTTGATGGAGCAGATGCGAGTGTATATGATATTGCAGTATTATATGCAGACCAAGTTTGAGCCGTTTGAGTATCAAGGACGGTGAAATTGGTACCATCATTAGAACCGCACAATTTCCAAGAAAATATCATAGTTATGAGAGCCCAAGCTGCACTATTCGCTTCAGACCACACTTTATATGATGGTGTTGTTGTACTCATTGTAAGAGCATTAGGTAATTGTAATTGTAACCACTCGCCATTTATTGTACCACCTGCAGATAGTGCAGTTGATGCAGCTGTTCCAGCAACTGCGGCGAAAGGTGTAGTAGATGAATATGATGGTATATTAACTTCTGCCCACGCTGTATTAATTGTGCTACTAACTGTTGATGCTTGTTTGCTGAATACGTGCCATGGATCCCATGTTGCCGCGAATTGTGAAGCCGATGCGGTATATGTACCAACTGATGTAGATGGATAAGCTGCAGCAGAACCGAGATAAGTAGTTGGTGCGGTGCTAAGTACTAATGTTGATGCCATCATAGCAGCTGGTGGATATAATAGAGGTGTGCCAACAGCTGTTGCAAATGTAGTTGATGCCGAAGAACTCCATGCAAAAGACCCATCAATATTTCCAGTTACCAACACAAAGTAATATGCTTGCCCTGATGTGTATGTAAATACGGTATTTTGAATATATGTACCGCTTGTTCCAGTTATTCCCGTGGCTAAGGATGGGGCGGCTCCCAATATATTTGCAGTCACATTTGCATTTGTTGGTGTTGTTTGCATTACCATTAGATATATACCAGATGCTATACTATTTGCATTATTAGACCACGGGATAGAAGCAGAAGTAGTTGATGAGAAGTTAATTAAACCTACACTAATTGTTGCAGGAATTAAACAACTTGTTTGAGCATTTGTACCAACACCAGCTCCATTTGATCCAGTAAGCGTAAATCTATAAAATATGTCAGGATGAGGTGCAGCATATGTAATTGTAAGAGTATTTGCAGTTAGTGATGTTGTTGTTATTGTTGTTAAAGTTGCACCATACGCCGGCGTGCCCAATCCTGAAACAGTGTATGTAGTACCCGGTGAAGTCAAAGTTGAGAATGTACTTGCATTGGTTGAGAACTCCACTAACAACGCCAATGATGTTATAGATGGAGATATTCCAGTCCACGACACCGTTTGTACGCTTGATGAAGTAGTTGCAGAGGTAACACCGTTAAATATAGGAGTACTTGCTCCAGCCACTGTTATAAAGCTTGCTACAGCTTTAGTTACTGATATTGATGTTATAGAGTTTGTAAATACTACTGTAATGTTAGCATATGTTGTGGTGGTTGAAGATGTTGGTAATGCAACAAGAGGATATCCTGAATTAATAGCAGTAACAGTTGTTGTAGCTATTGTTGATCCTGCGTTTTGAATCAATACGGTATCATTCCAGATGAAATTAGTTACACCAGTTGCAGTTAGAGTACAACCTACAGCAGTTAAATTGGACGTAGTTACGGCAGTCACGGACGAAGTGCCCCAAACTGGAATAGTTGCGGAGCAAGAAGCAAAAGTTGAAGATGATACACCATTAGATACAGTTACTACAAAATTTTTAGTTTGAGATGAAGCCGCAGATACAACATTTAATATAACTGTATAAGGTGACGAGCCACTTAATCCCGTTGTTAATACTGTTGAAGAACCTGATATAGAATATTGAGTAGCATTTGTGGCGCTGAATGTGAATGAAACAGGATATGAGTTATTGGTAGCAATATATAAACCAACAGATGCAAATACTGTACCAGTAATAGAAGTGATGCCGGACGGGGTATTTGCCAATGCCGCAACATATGCGTTCCAATATCTTGATCCCATAGTTCGTAAAGAAGGCGAATTAAAATGTATTACACTTCCTGTATCACCTACTGTACCCGTTGATTGAGCAAAGCCAGTATATAGAATAGGTGCCGCAATTGCCGATAGTGCAGTATTTCCCGTTGTATCTGATATGGCATATAAAACTCCTTCTGGAAAACATGTACAATTAGTTGTATTGTTATTATATGGGCTTGAAAAGTTTGGGTAACCAGTACGACAGAATCCACCTGAAACAAATGGAATAGTAGAACCAAAATTCTGACGAAATAATGTTATAATTGATGTTATTGAAGACAAATATGAAGCTTGTGCAGTTCCTACATCTGTCTCTCCTTGATGCCAAATAAGAGCCACAACTTTATTATTTACATTAGCGGTTGGTGGTGTAGAACCAGAAAATGAGCGAACAGTTAATGAACTTTGTGTTGGGTCACTTGCTAATGCAATGTAAGTTCGTTTTAACATCAACCAAAATAGATTTAAATTAGAATAATTATAAGCTCCTGGTGTGTATGTACTACCACTCCACGTTCCACTTGGATCCCAAGTTATACTTGGAATAGTTGTTCCGTCTAATAAAGCGTGAGTTATAGAACCATTTGTAGTCGTCATAGCTGTCCCACCTAATGCACAAGGCACTAATAGCAGTTTTCGCCCTGGTTGTTTATAAGTTTTATACAATCTTGCAAATGTCATTCCGATGCTTGTAGATGCCCACGAAGCTCCAACAGTACTATCAGCATGTTCCATTACTCCATCGTTAGCCATTATGACTTGTGATAAATGAGCTGAACTTTGACCAAGTTGTAAAATATCTACGTCATATTGATCGAGCCAAGCTTGAGGAGCAGCTGTTCCTGCGAAATTGAGCCCCAACATATTTGATTGACCTGCCAATACAATAATATCATATCCAACTGGTCCCGAAGTTGCAGTTACAATAGATCCAAGTGCAGTACCATTAACATTCACCGTTCCGTTAAGGTTTACCGTTGCACCTGTAACAGTGACAGATCCTGACGAGTTGCCGATATTAACCGATGCAGTTGCTGGAGCACTTGCGACGTTTACAGATCCGCTAAACCCCGAGTTGTTAGCTACATTTACACTCCCGCCTCCTGTGGATTGAATAGTTGCAGTTAGTCCCTGAATGGTTGTAAGGGTTTTTGCTTGATTGCCAACTGTAAGTTGAGTACCAACTGCAAAGCTTCCCGAAGTTCCAATGTTAACCGCTGATGTCGCATCCGTTGTTGTACCCCCGCCACCTCCTGAACTCAGGCCGGCTGTAACGGCTTGCACATATGTTTTAATAGCCGCAACGGTTGCGGTCGTTTGCGTATCCGTTGAGGACAATGTAGTGTCCGAAGATAACTTTACAATCCCCGTCCCGGTAGATGTCGCTAAGTTGACTGATCCACCTCCAGCTCCTGTCGTAAGGGTAGTTCCATCTCGAAATACCAATTGATTTGCTCTCACAACCCCTACGATTGCCTCGTCGCCCAATGACGTCGAGTAGAAAGGTCGTGACATATTGCCTTATATATTATACAATCTAAAATAAAAAAACATTTGCATTCTGTATATACGATGAATAACGACACAAGCTTCTTGCGAAAGTTTGATATGTACGTTAGAGCGAACTGCGAAGGTTGCGAAACAAAAGCACCGGACATGTTGCGGGCTCTGAGACATCAACGGGCGACCCCTGAAACACCATTCAATCCCAAAGACAACCCCAAGACTCTCAACTATGACAACTTTGGGGGAGAGGAGCATAATTACCACCAGTCTACATATCCTCCAAAGCACGTACATACATTCTTTAGACCAAGGCTTGCACTGCATGTTGCAGATGTGAAAGCGTTAACACCTATTAGGCTAAAGTACGGCGACCCAGCGAAGAGTAGAGCTATTCTTCAATCTGAGAGGGTATTGCCTTCTGGGCGTATACTAGGTCCGAAGGGAGGATGGAGTACTATTATTCCGGGGGGGGGCGCGCCGCTTACCCCTCCACCAAAACAACCACCACAACCACAACCAAAGAAAGGAAAAAAGGGATCAGGAAGAGGAAGTGGGGGAGCGGGATCGAGTCACACACCCTAGATTATAATAATCTATTATAATAGATGCACCATCACAAGCACAAGCATTACAACATAATTGATAACGCATATGCTGAGGATTACGCTACATTCACACATGGTATGTCTATGCGGTCTGCAAACAAGGGCGTCGCTGGCTTGCCAGCTTGGGCACAAGCCCTCGTCATCGGTGGCAGTGATGTCTCCGAGCCTCCTAGTAAACCACCCCGACAACCTAAACCTCCCAGCAAAAACACACCTTCGAAATTACCTAAGACTGCCATAGTTGCGAGTGCTGGACGGAAACTTCGTGACAAGCAAATCGCATACAACAAGAAGGTCGTTTATGGTAAAAGCAAAAAGAATGAAGCACCTAATGAGAAGACATCAGGAAAGACAAAAACAACACGCAATAAGTATGTGGAGGGAGAGCCAGAAGAGTTCAAGGTGGACGGTGCATATAATTACAGACCTGTTAAAGCTCCAATCTTTGACGATGAAGAAGAGTTATTATCAATGGAGCGACCACCTCAAACCCTTTCCGAAATGATAGACGAAGCTATTGATAGTCAAATAGGTAACCTTTCCACCATACCAATAGATGACCCTGAGTCTGTTGACATATTATCCGTGTATCCATCAGAGCCACCCATTGGAGCTGGCGGGGCTAGTGGTGAAGCTGGGCTTGGCATGGATAGTATCCTGGGCATTGCCGGAGTAATAGGGACTGTCTTGTGGAACTTGGACGAACTTACAGCAGATCCGACCAAATACGAAGAAGCATGGTCTCAATACGTCGATTCATTTAATCCTTATAAAGATTTAAATGAAACACAACAAGCCGACTTAGACTCTATGAGGGCATCGGGATCAACACAAGTAGAGCTCGATACCGCAGCATTCAATTATTCGGTAAGCAACTACATCACCTCGTCAGGAAATGGAGTTGTCGAGGATGCAAACGTCTTTGCAAACACGGCAGACCTATTGAGCGGAGATGCCCCGGCCGGAGCAACTGCAAATATCACAGAAGAAACGGATACATTTGACAAAGCAAACGCTAATGTTGCTCAAGCAACTGCTCCACTGTCCAATTGGGTGGAGGAGTTGTTCGGCTGGGACGGAAGTAGTCCTTAGCGACGGAAGCCAGTGTATGCGTTGGGCGGGTCAAGAATCTTGTAATGTGTTGGATGAATGTCTGAGTAGCCGAGGGATCGACTAGAATCACCATGACTAGTACCTTTGATGGGCTGAGAGCCAAATACACGATTGCGTCCGGTCAAACCGGGGAGTGCCTTATCTCGGTCTGTCAACATGTTTACGTTTTTACAAGTCAACGTCATATAATTGCTTGATCTTTGGGTGAGCATTCCCAATCTGTCGATTGGATACCCACCTGTATTAATTTTGGTAAGAAACTGTGGTTGGTAAACTCCTACAGACGCATCTATATAACATACCGGTTGACTTCGTGAATCAAACACTTTACGCTGGTCTTTGCGAGGATGCTGTTGGTCTACTGGTGGTGTTGGCATTAGTGTCTATAAGTAAGAGATGATTATTTATTTTTGAAATGTTTACTGAACGACCTGGATCTGCCGACCCTTTCCGATACGCATAGTGGATGTGGTGTTGGCTAGGATGTATACCGACCCACCGCCGGTTGGCACGGTAATACCAGAGCAAGCGAATGTGATGGCCGAGTTCATAGAGCGAGAATCATAACCAGACACATATGCATTCTTTCGCTCACCATCGATGGGGTGGTTGAGACGAATGCCACACATGAACTTGGAGTTGCGGTAATCGTAGAAGGAGAAGATCTGGTTTCCGGGAGAGTCTAGGAAGACCTTATTCTCTGTATGGACAAGAGATGCGGCTGCCTCAATCTCCGTTGCCAAGTGCTGGGGATGGAAGATACCATTCAGATTCCACTGCCACTTAAAGTTGACAGGAGGGTTATCAGTAGCAAACGACTGCATCTTGTAGAATGCTGGCTGGTACGCACGGTCACCAGTGCCCGTAAGAGGGTCTGGGAGCTGGCCTAGCGTGTTATAGCTTGACTTACGCATGGTTGCATAAAGCTTGTTGATGCTCTGAGAGTTCAACGAAAATCGAGTTGTAATGGACGTTGCACCTGCAGCAAATCCATCCGTTGGGAAAGAGATGTAGTCATCGAAGTTCACATAAAGTGCCTCCTCACGCTCTAGTTGTTCTCGGACAAGTTTTGCATAGTGTCCATCATTGAACCCAATGCAATCAATAGTACCGTAGAAGTTGGATAGGGTGTACGTCATTCCCTGGGCAATAGCAAGGTCGGCAACAGGTCCTGCCCCAACACTCGTAAGAGCCACACCGGCATTGGTGAAATTCAGCCATTGGAACGCGCGCACACTGCCGTCCGATCCATACAGCGTGTAATTGGTGTTGCTTGCGGTTGTGAAAGCGATGCCGCTATTTACGGTGATGTTGTTCCCGCTGACGCTATAGGGGATGGCCGTGTCGGTCAAGCCGCCTTTGGCTGCGGCGATATTGGTGTTGGACACCGCTGTCGTGGTGTTGCTGCCCACAGTCAGCGTGTTCAAGGCCAGGTTGACCTTGCTGAGGTTATTGCCGTCAGACAGCCACGCCGTGGCCGCCGTGCCGCCGGTGGTGAGGTAGGACAGCAGGGTGTTTCCAGTAGGGACGGCGTTGGCTGGCAAGGGGACATAATAGAAGCCGTTGGCACCGATGGATGCGGCGGTCAACAAGCTGCCATTCTCTGCTGTTTGGATGATTTGACCAGCAACACCCGTGCCGCTCACAGTGCCGGAGACGATTTGCGGGGCGGCGGCAGGGAACTGCGAGAGTAGATAAGGGTAGGAAACACCGTTGACCATGCCCCAAGTGGTGGAAAAATTCCAATTGGGGTTTACATTGCCGTTGGCGGCGGTAGCCGAGGTGAAATTGGCCTGGGTCATCATCTGAGCGGTGGTCATGCCGGTTCCGCCCGAACTGGTGGATTGGCCGGAGGTTTGGGTATCCCAGAAACTGGCGGTGACGATGCCTGTGTTTGAACCCACCAAACCCCCGACCGAAGCTGGCGCACTCACATAGCCTGAGCTGTAGGAGTTGGTGATCGTTCCGCTAATGTTACTGGTATTTTGACCCACCAGACCGCCCACACTGCTGGTACCATTGATCGCGGCACTGCTATAGGCATTATTGATTTTTCCAGTATTGTAACCCGCAATCCCACCGACATCCGTCTTACCAGTGACAGAGCCAGTACTGTAGGCGTTGGTGATGGTGTCGCCGTTACTACCGGATATCCCGCCTACTGCTGATGAGCCATTACCACCCGCTACGTTGACATTCAGCAACCCAACATTGCTGATGGTGGGGCTTGCCGAAACGCCATTTCCCGAAACGCCAAACAAGCCAACGTAATTCGTCGTTGGCCGGTTGATGGTCAAGCCGCTGATGGTATGGCCCAAGCCGTCAAAATTGCCGGTGAATGCGGTCGAAAACGTACCAGAACTAAAATTCCCCACTGGGTTGAAACCGGCATTGGCATTCCAACTCGCGGTGGCACTGCCATCGATATTACTGCCCAGCGCGAAGTTGCCGGACAGGTTGTTTTGCATCCCCTGCAAGGTGGTGGAGGTGGCATCCCCCGCCACGCCTAGGCTGTTGATGACGGTATAAGTGACCAAACTGCCAGTCGGCCCGATTTGTAGGGTGGCGGTGCTAGGTAGACTGATGCTGGCTCCCTTATTAAGGAAATAGGCATTCCCGGCAGCCGTGCCATAGCTTAAGGTCAGGCTAGGGCTGATGCCGGTGGCGGTGATGTTGGCGTTGACTTGGATGTTATTGCTGGCATGCAAAGTCAACGAGCTGTTGTCGGCCCAGGAAATGGCATTATTGATATCGATATCGCCGCTGGTGGCAGTGAGGTTGACGCTTGTTCCCGCCACTGAACCGCCTGCGCCCAAGGCAAAGGTGCCACCCGTGGTGGTGATTGATGCCGCGCCGTTGTTGCTGGTCGTCACCGCGCCAGTGACGTTCAAGCCGGTCGTGTCGTTCAGCGTGAACGCGCCGTTGCTGGTGAACGCGCCAAGATCGGTAATGACATTGTTGCCGCCCAAGGTCACTGTGCCGCCAGTGTCTCCGGCCAGTGTGCCGGTGGTGATAATGCCGGTCTGCGTGACCGCGCCGCTGAGGGTGTTGCCAGTTAGACCTAAGATGGTCGTGCCGGTCGCACCAGTAGTGATGTTGCCCAATGCCGCCGTGGTGGCGTTTTCCACAACTACCGCCGTGGCCGTGTTGCTGGTGGTTGTCAGCGTCCCGGCCAAGTTGACCAAGCCGCCGCCCGCGTTGACGGTGATGTCGCCGCTGCCGCCGTTGACGGTTCCGCCTATGCTGGTCACGCCGATGCCGCTTAGGCTCACACCGGTGCCGGTGATGTTGTTGTTGCCCAAGGCCAGTGTGCCGGTAGTGGTGATCGAGGCCGCACCGCTGCCGCTGTTCACCGTGCCAGTGACGTTCAAGCCGGTCGTGTTGTTCAGCGTGAACGCGCCGGAGCTCTTGAACGCGCCAAGGTTGGCGATGGCGTTGGCTTGGTTTAGGTTTACGCTGCCGCCTGCGCTGCCGCTTAGTGTGCCAAGGGCGGCGGTGATTGTACCCGCCGTCTGGCTAATGTTGTTGTCGGCCTGCAAGCTCAAGGTGTTGTTAGTGGTCCAGGAAATCGGCGCATTGACGGCGATGTCGCCGGGGTCTGCGCCACCCCCCGATGTGGTGATGGTGACGTTGTTATGATTATTTAGCCCGGTTTGTATGTCAGTGTTGTTGACAATGGAGGTAGCGGTGGGTGTCCAAGTGCCGCCGCCAGGATTGGGGTTAGTGCCTCCGCCGCTAGTCGTCGCTGTGCTGATCGTGACATTGAAAGGGTCCAGCAACCATAACCCTGACTGCCCCAACACGGCGCTAGTGTCCACTTTTACCCCCGTCACATCCAACCAATGCCCGGAGGTTTCGACCGTGCCGCCATTGCCGCCGTTCGGCCCACCCTTGGCGTTGAAGGTACCATAGGCGCGACTGGCGCTATCGCCCCAGGCGACGATGGTTCCGCCTTTGCCATTGTTGGTGGCGGAGGCATCCAGCACCGCGCCTTGTTCGACACGGGTGTAGGTGGCATTTTGCAAGACCGACGCGGTTTTAAAAACCGAGTCGGTCTGTGACGGTAAAGGGGAGCCGTGCAAACCGCCGCCGGCGTAGATTGCACCGCCACCAGCCGCGCCCGTGGCGGTGGTCAGGCTGCCATTGTCCAGTTGCAGGTATTCGCCCGATAGCACGACTTGACCGCCCACGCCCGTTGTGGAGTCGGCATGGATCGTCCCGCCTTGATAGACGAGGGGTCCGGGGGCTGAATTAAACACCGACGCGGTTTGTGTAACCGAACCGGTTTGCGGCGGTTGCTGGGCCGGGGTGAGGGCCAGGGTGACATTGCCGCCCGCCGTGTACCCAGAGGCATCAATAGTGCCGGTGTTGGCGATGCCGTTGGCGGCTGTCAAGGTGATGTCACCGCCGCTGCCCGTGCTGGAATTGGCGTTGATGGTCCCTGCTTGGGTGATGGACCCCTCATTGGCTTCCATGCTGATGTTGCCGCCAGAGGTTTCGCTGACGGTATTGCGATTGTTTATGGCAATGGCGGACGTGGCTCCGTCTGGGCTTCCGGCTTCAATGGCCAATGTGTTGCCAGCAGTATTGGCGTTCAGCGTGTTGGTATTGCCAACACCAGGGTCGACGGCTACCACGTTACCGGCACTCAACTCGGCAGGCCCAACCGAGGTGATGGTAAGCGTACTGTCTGCCTTGCCTGATTTATCGTCGGCACCCAGCGTGATGGTGTTGGTAGCCAGAAAACCGAAAGCTTGCGGGGTGGCATTAAGCGTTGATACATCCGCTGTCGCTGGACCAAAAGTGGAGCCATCGCTAAATTTTAAACTGCTGGTAGTCCCTATATGCAAGGCACCCGGTACGTCTATCGTCGCATTTTTCCCAATCACCACGCCATTGGGGCTAAGGAGGTAAAAAGCCGTATTCGGAATGGTGGAGGTTAGGGTGCCATAGATTTCGGCTTGGTTTGTAGGGCTGTTGACTCTGGAAATAACATTACTCGTGCCCGCGCAAAAACCTGATGAGCATGAAAATGTGGCGGCGCTATTTCTGTCGATGACGAAACTTGAAAAGCTAAAAAAGACGCTATGGGAAGAGAAAACCCCATAGCTTTTAGCGTCAATCGTCGGATTGGCGCCTGAAAATGTTTGTTGTGGTTGCGTCTGGAGTCCTGCGCCGAGATTTGAATTAAGCCCCTTTATTGTTCCATCCAGCGTTAGGTTGGTATTGGCGATCCCCCCGACAGAAGCACCAGTTAATGCTTCCACCCTGCCCACGTAGGCCAAATTCATCGCCATCCATAGTGCACAATACAGCTTGTTTTTTGGGAATCTGTTCATGGTGTTATCCTTCCTTTATCCTCTACGTGAACGCGATCTGAATTTAAAAACGTGGTTTGGGCATCCGGGGTGGATGCAGTTGCGGTTGTCCAAGGACAAATCAGCGGTTTTTCCTATGTGGTCGCACCCATTCTAGCCTTCCCCGTAGGCAACAGCAATTCTCATTTTGGCAAAGAATGTAAGGGCGGGGTTGGAACCCGCCCCTACGTATGCAATTTAAATTAGAATTACCAATGTATTATGAACAGGATACGGAATGTCGATTGGTAGGGGCGGGTTCCAAACCCGCCCGGTTTTGTTCAATGTGAATTGCGACGGAAAAAGCCTTTATAACCCTATTTTTTCACATCACCTATGGGCAAGGACCGGTTTTGGCGCAAAAATGGATCGTCGCCCCGGCAGCCTTGGTTTGCGGGTCGGCCAGCCTAGCCTGCAAAAAACCTAAAACTTCCCATGCCCTCAGTTCAAGCAAGCCGTCTTTTACATGTGTCTTGTCTCTTGCATATTCTTGGTATAGGTTGCTGCCGTCCCGCACGGTGAATGCGATTAACCATGACTTGCCGAAAGGAGGGCCGGCTGTGATAGGGGGTTTGCCATTGGGTAAATTGACTATTCCCGGTCCAACGCGATTATTCTTGGCGTATTGGCTGGGGAATATCAAAGTGGCTTTGCCGTTCGGCTCTACGATGAAAACATGCAAGAAACCAGCAGACGGCAAATCCAGTTTAAACTTCACTGAATCATTTTCCCGGTAGATGCCTTCTTGCGTGAGGGACAGCGGCAGGCTTTTGACCGGAGGTATGAATTGGTCCATCAGTTGCAACAAAGCGGAGGCATAGCCGATGGGGTTGGCATCACCATTTTTTAACTGCGGCACCAACTCGACTAATTGCTGCTCGGCTGTTTGCGGCGTGTTTGTCGTTTCAGGCTGCGCTGTGGGTTTCTCAACTATCGGGGTGGTCGGTGGCTCTGTTTTCTTCACACTACCCTCTCCGTGGGGGGGAGGTTTTGTCGCTTCAACCGCAACGGGTTGCGGCTTAGTGGCCTCCGGGGACTTAAAAATACTATAGCTTATGCCCGCGCCGACGAGGAGGGCTGCGGCAACGCCTGCCCACAACAAGACGGGCTTGCCCCCTTCATTTAAATCCTGCTTGCCGGGTTCGCTTGGCAGCCCCCGCCCGGTGATTTTTGCAGTAGGGGATGTGTGTGCAGAGGGACTACCCGGCATGGGTGTCATCCTAATGGTTTGATCGCCATCCAACAACCGGGTATTTCCTGAATCGCCCATCCCCAATGCGAGGGCGAACTCCCTGACCGATTGCTGCCGGTCCGCCTTTCTGAGGGCAAGCGCCTGTAGGATCGCAGCCTCAACCTCGAAAGGCACGCCTTCGACGATTTGGGATGGCGGGATCAAATCCTCCCCTGCTGCGCGTATGCCCGCACTAGGCGGATTTTTTCCGGTTAACAGGGCGTAAAAGGTCGCCCCCAACGAGTAAATGTCGGCACGCTCGTCGGTGCCGGTCCCGGCGATCTGCTCCGGCGAACTGAAGCTCTCGCTGAATGCAGATGCCAATGCACGGGTGCGGTCGGCTGAGACCTCCTTGGCAATCCCGAAGTCGATCAGCATGATGCGCTCATCTTCGTTCAACAGGATATTTTCCGGTTTCAGGTCGCGATGGATGACTGGAGGGTTTAGGCTGTGCAAATAAATTAACACATCACACAGTTGCCGCATCCACGGCAATAGCTTGGACAAGGGGATGCGCCGGTCCAAGGATGACTTGCGTTCACTGCCCAAGGTACGGCTACCACCGAATTTCAAGATCAGATATTGCATTCCATTGGTGGCCATACGGTCGGTGATGTCAGGAATTGCAGGATGGTCTAGATTGGCTAACAACGAGGTTTCATATTCGTCGTAAAGGCTTTCGGGCACCTCCTTCAGTGCGCGATGCCTGCCCCCAACCCGCAAATCGTCCACTAGATAGGTCGCGCCAAAGCCACCTTTGCCTAACACTTGTTTGACTTGGTAGCGGTCCATGAAAATTTCGCCCACTGGCAGCAGCCACCTGAAAATACCGCGAATGGCTCCGTTAGGCCCATAATCCAAGTGGGCCATCTCCAGATTGCATTTGCTACAACGATAGTCACGCATGGGCAATTGGTCCAACGTGTTAGGCGTTTCACAAAACGGACATAGCTTACTTTCCGTCACAACCTCAGTACGGGGGTTGACGATGGTTTTCTCATCCAACTCTGAATTCATGTTCGGTGTTTCTGTATTCATCAACTGTGGCCCGTCAATTATTGATTCTATGATAATACAATTTAATTTTAACAAAATTGATGTTAGGTTATGGAGGCAAAAAAAGCCATGCCGGAATGCGAATTCCGGGATGCCAATGGCGGGCCGTAACTTTGAAGAGTTCCTGCTGTGATAGAATCGCTAGCTAAATTTTGGGTCTGGTCGAAGCTTACGCCTTCCCGGCAACTATAAAACACAAATAAATTGTAAAAACCATGGATAAAAAGCCCTTATTGCAAGATACCATAGAACACATTGATATAACCTCGTTTGATTCGACGCCGATCATCAACGCCATGCGCAACATGGCCTTTTCCTCAAGGGACACGGCGGCGGCGGCGGATATATTCTTGCGCATGATACAAGATGACGGTTGCACCAATATTTTGACACTAGCCGGGAGCACCAGCGCGGCGGGCTGCATGCAGGTGTATGTCGATATGGTCAAATTTGGCATGGTCGATGCGGTCGTGGCCACAGGCGCTTCCATCGTCGATATGGACTTTTTTGAAGCCTTGGGCTTCAGGCATTACAAAGGCAGCCCCAACGTGGACGACAAAATGCTAAGGGAATGCTACATCGACCGGATTTACGATGTGTATATTGACGAGGAAGAGTTGCAGGAATGCGATATCACGGTGAAACTGATCGCTGACGGCTTGCCGCCACGGCCCTATTCATCGCGCGAATTCATCCGCGAAATGGGACGCTATTTGACAACCCATTCCGTCAAGAAAAACTCGTTGGTGCAAACCGCTTTCGAACGGGAGGTGCCGATTTTTTGCCCCGCCTTCACCGATAGCAGCGCGGGGTTCGGACTAGTCAAACATCAAGTGGACAACCCCGGCCAGCACATAAGCTTGGATTCCATCAAAGATTTTCTGGAACTGACAAAAATCAAGATCGCAGCAGGCCGGACGGGCCTATTGATGATAGGGGGAGGCGTTCCGAAAAACTTTGCCCAAGACACCGTCATCTGCGCGGAAATGCTTGGCCATGAAGTTCCCATGCACCAATATGCCGTGCAAATCACTGTCGCCGATGTGCGGGACGGGGCTTGTTCGAGTTCCACGTTGAAGGAAGCAGCATCCTGGGGCAAGGTGGACACCATCCATGAGCAAATGGTTTATGCCGAGGCCAGCACCGTCATACCCATGATTGCCAGCTATGCTTATCACCAAGGGAGTTGGAGCAACCGTGCTGCTAGGGCATGGAGTCGCTATTTGGATGCTTCTAAAGAAAAACCATGTTAACTAGGGGGCGTGTACCTACGCCCATTTCACTCAAATATTAGATAAAAAAGAAATAATAGATTTCACAAGCAAAGCAATCTCAAATAAAAAAATAGCACCCCTTCATGTTATGTTATGACGTTTAAATTGCAACAACGGAACGGCATAATGCATTTTTTAACCAAGTACACAAATGACTAACTACCAACAAAAACTTGCTACCACCCTAAAACCTATTATTGGTGCCGAGTCCCTATGCATCGAAACATCCGAGCGGCCTTTTCTGGAGGATCGCGCAAGGCTACGCGTAGGCCAGCGCGAATTGGAACGCCAACAGAACATCGAGCGCATTGTCGAACTGGCCACCGCCGAAACGCCTGAGGGAATCACCGAAAATCCCGCCACCCGCGATTGGTTAAGCCGTTTCTTCGAGTACGCCCAAGACATTTCCGACGAAACCTCCCAGCGACTCTGGGCAAGGCTTTTGGCCCTTTACATCGCCAATCCTGATGGGGTGTTCAAACGCAGCCTGATTGCTTTGCACGGCTTTGATACATGGGAGGTCAAAGCTTTCATAGAGTACTGTTCGTTTGCGTTTACGCTGGAAAGCGGATGGCATTTCGTTTTCGAGGAAGCGATAACCCGTCGTGAAATGTGGGGGTATGTGCAAGGCCAAGACTACACCCAGCATTTCATCAATATCGGCATGCTGTCGCCCGAACTGAACAATATGCAACCTAGCATTTCACGAGGGATGAAAATTGGTTATTTTTCAAAAGAATACGAACTAGTCGAACAGGAAGACGCGGCAACTAGAATAAACGGACTCGATATCGGCTTCGGCTACCGTAAATTCACGCCCATAGGCCAGCAACTCGCCACGGCAGTAAAAGCCCGTGTCTATCATGGCTACGCTCGCAATCTCATTAGAACGCTGGATGCCCAGCGGAATGTCCAATTTAGACTGTTGGAGTCCGAAGAGGCTTTTAACTTTGAGTTCAAAGTCAAACAGTCGGCGTAGGCTGTAGACCGGATGGAGTAGGGGCGACCGGCCGGTCGCCCCTACGGCGTAATCCGGGTTTGTGGCCTAGTTCTCCCGGACTACTCTCGCCAAGCGGCTCCATCCGGGCTACGCCCTTAACCCTTTTGCAGAGTTGTAAGCCGCACTTGACAGGTCATTGCCGAACTGTGGAGGTTGCAAAGAAACCCCAGCCGATTACAGCGTTTTCATGTTCTAAAATCAACTAAAATAATGACTCATAACCAAGCAAGCCAATAATTTGACAGAAGAATTTGAAATACAGCGTTTTACAGCGTTTTCAACATCAAAGAGTTACTTCATAACTTGCATGAAAGGGCAAGACATTCAGTTAACTTGACGCGTTAACTGAATATCCTTTATTAGGGATATTTTAAAGATGAAAACGCTGTACATAATGATTTCTGCCCACTCACATACCCTTTTCACAAATGTACCTGATTAGGAAGGTTCTTCAGCTATTCCGGCATGGAACGACCGAATTCAGATTGCATGAATGCCCAAAGCCCCGCCGTCCATGGAGCCTAGGTTCCGGCGATCCATGCCGGAACGACGACGTTTTAGGTTTTACTGAAAAATCTTCCTAATCTGGACGACCTAGATGCTAATATATCGTAAGGAGTCCCGGTTAGTATTTATGTACAGCATTTTTTTCTTAACAAAGTGTAATAATAAAGGACGCTCAATCAAACCATTTTGCGTGTATGTGCCTTGCAAAATAATATGACCTAAAAGTAACTCTCTGATATTAAAAATGCTGTATCTGGGCTTATTCGCCTCTCTTTGGTGGATAAGTCCGCTTCCTTGGGAAGGAAGCAGGGGGTGGCCCACCGGTCCAAGGGGTGATGTTAATGGGCTTGCCCATAATGAAGATTCGTTCCATCCGCTTCAAGGTTTGTAGCGGCATATCGGCGGGTAGGCTCACGGTGCAGAACTCGTCGTAAATCTTAATGTGGCCTATGGACTTGCCGGGGATGCCTGCCTCGTTGGCGATTGCACCGACAATGTCTTTGGGGGCGACACCGTCGTTCCGGCCCACCTCAATGCGGTAAAGTGTGCCTGAATCGTCGAAATCCCGCTGGGGACGTTCACGTTTTTCCCCGCCCCTATCGGGACGTTCGCTACGGTCGGCACGCTTGCGCGCATCACGCCCGTCATCAAAATGCTCTGAGTGTGACGACCTATCTGCCGGAAGCAAGGGGCGGTCTTTCTGTGCCAGGAAGGTCAGTGCCGAGGCGATGTCCAACGGTGCGAGATTTTTTTCCTTGCCGAGATGTTGGACGAATTCGCGGTAAAAGCTCAATTCTTCCGATTCCAGCGTATTCATCACCAGCTCCTTGAATTGCTCTACCCTGCGTTCGGCGATGTCCTCGCGGGTAGGCAAATGCATTTCCCGGATACGATGGCGTGTGGCCCTTTCGATGGCAACCAACATGCGGCGTTCGCGTGGTGCCACGAAAAGGATGGCGTTCCCAGTGCGGCCCGCCCGGCCAGTGCGTCCAATGCGGTGGATGTAGGCTTCAGTGTCATAAGGAATGTCGTAGTTAATCACATGGCTAATACGATCCACATCCAATCCGCGCGCTGCCACGTCGGTGGCAACAACGATATCCAAGGTCTTTTTCTTGAGCCGCTCCACGTTTTTTTCGCGCAGCGCCTGGCTCATGTCGCCGTTTAAAGCCCCAGCCGAATAGCCTCGCGCCTCCAACTTCTCGGCCAATTCCTCGGTGGCTATTTTTGTGCGCACGAAAATGAGCATGGCATCAAAATCCTCGACCTCCAATATGCGGGTCAAGGCATCCAGTTTGTTCGTCCCCGTGACCGGCCAGTAACGCTGGGAAATTGCCTCGACGGTGACCGTTTTATTCTCGATCTTGGCTTCCTTGGGGTCGCGCAGATAGTTCTTGGCTACTTTGCGGATGGCTTCTGGCATGGTGGCGGAAAACAGGGCGATTTGCCGTCCCGGTGGCGATTGTTCCAATATCCATTCGACATCGTCAATGAAGCCCATTTTCAACATTTCGTCGGCTTCGTCCAGCACTAGGGTGGTCAACCCGTCCAAAGACAAGGTATGGCGGCGCATGTGGTCCATTACCCGACCGGGGGTGCCAACGATCACATGGACACCCCGCCGCAGTTGGCGCAGTTGGGTATCCATGCCTTGCCCGCCGTAAATCGGCAGGATGTGGAAGTCGGGCAGATGGCGGGCATAGCTTTGAAAAGCCTCGGCCACTTGCAACGCCAGTTCTCTGGTCGGCGTCAACACCAGTGCTTGCGGTTCACGGCGCGAAGTATCGATGTTGTTGAGAATCGGCAAGGCAAAAGCAGCCGTTTTGCCGGTTCCGGTCTGCGCCTGACCTACAAGGTCGTGGCCTTCGAGAAGTGGAGGAATGCTGGCAGCTTGAATAGGCGAGGGAGTTTCGTAGCCAATTTCGCGGATGGCTTGGAGAAGGGGGGCCGAAAGAGCCAGATCGGAAAAAGATAAAATAGTCTCGGTGGATTGCATCAGGATGGGGAACTCGAATTAGGGGAAAATCGAAGGGCCCTGTCGCCGATGGTTACCGAAAAAGATGTCGGTAAATCAACAGTGGGCCCAGATTTCGCAAGGAAGCACGTTCCCTGCGAGGGGTGGAGAAAAGCAGGCCGCATGGTCGGCCTGCCTATCATATGCACTGGGAAAAGTACATTAGAGGACGGTAACGTTATCCGCCTGTGGGCCTTTCTGGCCCTTGACCTCAATAAAGCTTACGGCTTGACCCTCCTTCAGGGTCTTGAATCCGCTGCCGACGATAGATCGGAAATGGACAAATAGATCGTCTCCCTCTTCGCGATGGATAAAACCGTATCCTTTCGTTTCATTGAACCACTTTACGGTTCCTCTTTGCTCTTCTGACATACTACAAAATCTCACTGCTTAAATATAACGCTCATGCGAGCCGGTACCAATCCGCCATTTTCGTGCAACGACGGTTTTCAAACTGTTCTTCAAATCGGAATTTTAACGGGGAACTGAAACTATTCAGTTGCATCCGCTAAGTTGATATACAGCCCCTTTAGGATACAGAAGAGGGCTTGCTATTTCAATGTTTTTCAAACGTATGGGGGCGATTAAAAGTGATTCGGGGGCGCAAGGCTTGCCTTGCGATGGGGTGTGTAGGCAAGGCAAGCCTTGCTCTCACGGCGTAATTTCATGCTTTGACGAGTTCGTGCGCATGACTTTTAATCGCACCCCAGACCTAAAGTGGGAGATTAAATAACTGATGTTACGCATGATGCCAGACGTAGGCCGGAATAAGCCCGCCCCGGCGGGCGTTTCCGGCGAAGTAAGCCGCCTTGTCCCGGATGATGCTCTTGCCGGAAACGCCCGTAAACGGGCTTATTCCGGCCCACGGTGCGTAACATCAGTAAATAATATGTTCACCAACGCTTCTTCGTCGAAGTGGCGTAGTTTTCGTTCGGCACCGCGATAGCAGATTCCCGCGCTGTGGTCTGCAAAGGCATCAATTTCTGCCACCTGCCACTCGTCAGGGTTACCGTAACTATTTGGAATCAAATCCATGCGGGGTTGGCGGGACAGATCCACAACGCATGATTCCAGCCCCAGCGTGATACCCTGCCCCGTAGCTTTGACAAAGGCTTCCTTGAAGCACCAATAATCAAAGAATGCTTGAAGACAACGATCAGGTGGCAAAGCCCTCCAATGGGCCAGTTCGCCAGCGGAGAAACACCGTTCGGCGATGCCATCCATGTCCGTCATGGGCCGTCGCCTTTCTACATCCACTCCCAAGGCGGTGTCGGATGCGAATGCTATTAATCCGAAATTGCCAGTATGGGAGACATTGAACACTAGCCCCCTGTCGGGTTCCAGCCCAGCCAGACGGGGCTTGCCTTTTTCACCTAGGGCAAATCGAATGGAGCGTGCATCGCAGGATAAATAGCGCCCTAGCAAGGAACGCAAGCAAGAACGGACCAAAACGAAACACTGTTGGGTTTCTTGGTGTTTTATCCGCGATGCACGCTCACGTTCATCATCGGCAAGCAAGGACCAGAAGCACCGGGAATAATCATAGAGGAAGTGTGCCACATTTAGGCTATAGACATGGATTTCCCTGTCCAAGCCACTCATTTCAAGGTTCAATCTTTCACCGGCCTTTTCTCCAGTTTCCGCTGTAAAGTGCGCCTGTGCATTCCGAGGGCGCGGGCGGCGGCAGAAATGTTATTGTCGTGCTCGACTAAAATTTTCTGCAGGTGTTCCCATTCCAGGCGTTTGACCGAAAGAGGCTTATCCTTGATTTCGACACTCTCGTCGCCTTCATTTTTATGCAGGGCGGCAACGATTTCATCCGCATCTGCCGGTTTGGTCAGGTAGTGGGTCGCACCCAGTTTGATGGCCTCCACTGCTGTCGCTATGCTAGCGAAACCGGTCAGCATGACAATCCGAGTGTGGTCGTCCAACTCAACTAGACGTTTGACTAGGGACAGCCCAGACTCATAGCCGATGCGCAAGTCGATCACAGCATATTCGGGTTCGGCTTTGTCTGCCAATTCGATGCCGCTTGCCAAGTCGTGTGCTACTAACACTTCAAATCCGCGTTTCTCCATGGCCATTTTAAGGACCATACAGAAGGTGGGGTCGTCATCAACCAGCAACACTCTGGGTTGTTCGGAGGTATCCGGCAACTTTATCGCCATGTTAGAGTTCTCCTGTCTCTCCAGTCAATGGAAGGTTTATGCGGGTCAACGTGCCAGGCCTATCGGTGCGCCCCTGCATTTTGATTTTCCCGCCCAGGCGTTCAATTGCCGCGAAGGCTAGGAAAAGCCCGACTCCTAAGCCATGCTCCTTGCTTGACACGGGGTCTTTCCCCAGTGCGGCTGAAATGGCAGGGGGAATACCCGGCCCTTCGTCAAGAATTTCAAGTATCGCATATTCAAGGGTCCAACGCGCCTGCAACTTAATGCCTTGGGGGGAGGCATCGGAAGAGTTGTTCAGAATGTTGACTAAAGCATGGGTCAGTGTACGCTCGGCCAAGATGCTGGGGGAAGGTTCAAACCCTGTCTTCCGATAAACGAGTTCGGTTGGCAATCCTTGTTCCCGCCAACTGGCGACCACCTCGTCCAAATACCGGGAGATAGGCATGATACGCCCAGAATCCGCCCGAATAGCCCCAGCCGAGGCCGACATCACTGAAAGTGCCGCTTTACAGCGGTTCACTTGCTCGCGCAGGATTTTCATCTTCTGATACAACTCTTGGGAAGATGAATGCTTGTATTCCTTTTCCATGTCATGAATCAGAATAGCCATGGTACCCAAGGGTGTCCCCATTTCATGCGCCGCGCCTGCCGCCAATGTGCCGAGGGCGACGACCCGTTCGTTGCGGAGAGCCTGTTCGCGCACATTGGCAAGTTTACGGTCGAGTTTGCGCAGGGAATCAGCCATGCCGACAACAAAATAGGCCACCAACACAGCACTGAATACAAACCCGAACCACATGCCGAAAACATGAACCCTTATATCGTCATGGTCCATCATCACATGATGGTTGTGCTGCTCGGGGATATCGGCCAAAGTCATCGGCACAATCAGAGGCAACGGTTCGTAATAGAGCATCAAAATCGTATAGCACGAAGATGCGAATATCACTAGATACCAAGTGAACGTCTGCGGCAGTACAATCGCCGCGATGATCAGGGGAAGCAGAAAAAACCATGTAAGTGGGTTGGTCGCGCCACCGGTAAAATAAAGTATGCCGGTTATGGCGAGAATGTCACAACACAGTTGAATGCAGAGTTCCGCAGCCGTGACGGGATGATCGCGGTCAAGCCGAATCCAGGTATACCAATTAAGGGCGACTTGCAAAGTGATTATGCCGGTCAGCGCGGTTTGATGCAGGGGAACGTCAAGTCCGTAAACGCTGATGAGCACGCTCAATGCCTCCACACAAATGAGAAGGTTGCGCAGGACAAAAAACCACCTCAAATTCATCCAAGCGGAGTTGTCGGATGTGACCGGTTCGGGAATGCTGATTAGCGGTTCTTCATGCATATCGGGATTTTGTAAGTTAAAGGGGTGGGAGCGCAAGGGCGCAATAGCGTACTCGCGTATTGCGCCGAATGGCTACACATGCGGCGGAATACGGCGGAGTACCGCCTATTCCGCCCTTGGATGTCCGTCTGCGGACAACGCGGTAAAGCGCAATTTGTAGGGCGCAAAGCCATAAAAGGTCGGGCAACAGCTTCTTGCGTTGCCCGACATTCCAACGTCGGGCGTTCGCCAAAGAAACGCGCCAGACCCACTTGGCTAAAGCGAACAGGCAATTCCCGTTCCTCCTAGTCCGCAATATCCGCTTGGGTTTTTCGCCAAATATTGCTGATGGTAGCCCTCTGCGTAAAAAAACTCGGGGTTTTCGAGTATTTCCGTTGTGATGGTGCCGAACCCAGCCAGTGTAAGCCTTTCTTCGTATGCCTGCATTGATGCAAGCGCCAAGACTTTTTGCCGTGCCGAAAAAACGCCAATTGCCGAACGATACTGGGTTCCACGGTCATTCCCTTGCCGCATGCCTTGGGTCGGGTCATGCGACTCCCAAAACAGCCGCAGCAATTCGCCATAATTTATACTGGCCGGGTCGAAAACCAACAACACTGCTTCGGTGTGGCCAGTTAGCCCGGTGCAAACTTCATTGTAGGTTGGATTGGGCGTGAAACCACCAGCGTAACCTACAGCGGTCAGGTAGACTCCATTCTGTTGCCAAAAACGCCGCTCCGCGCCCCAGAAACAACCCATGGCGAACAAGGTGGTTTCCATACCCTCAGGAAAAGGCGGGGCCATGGGATGTCTGTTGACGTAATGTTTTTCCGGGACAGGCATTTTTTCCTCACGGCCCGGCAGCGATTTAGCCTTGTCAGGCAGTGCGCCGCCGGGTTTCATTAAACCGACTCCCGTCAATAGATTTTCCAGCATGGTTTAGCCTCTCTCAATGGCTTTGTGTCCGATGTCGCGACGGTAATAAACTCCGTCCCAATGGATTTTGTCGGCTATCTCATAGGCCTTGCGCTGGGCTTCGGCGACCGTCCCACCCAGTGCGCAGGCACAAAGGACTCGCCCACCTGAGGTGACTATCTGTCCATCGTGATAGCGGGTTCCTGCGTGGAAAACCTTGCCATTCGCCGTCTCATTTTCGGGTAGCCCGGAAATGGCATCGCCTTTGCGGTATTGCCCTGGATACCCGTCGGCGGCCATCACCACGCCGAGTGCGGGCTGGGGGTTCCATTCCGCCTGCGCTTGGTCCAAAGTGCCGTCAATCGCCGCCAAGCAAAGCCCCACCAGATCGCTGTTCAAACGCATGATGATTGGCTGTGTCTCCGGGTCGCCAAATCGGCAGTTATATTCTAAAACTTTAGGGACATTATCCTTGCCTATCATCAGGCCGGCGTATAAGAAACCCGTGTAGGGTATCCCATCCTTTGCCATGCCGTTTAGTGTCGGCATGATGACTTCGCGCATGACCTGTGCATGGATTTCCGCTGTCACCACTGGCGCGGGTGAATACGCGCCCATGCCACCCGTGTTGGGCCCAGTATCACCCTCGTCGCGGGCCTTGTGGTCTTGGGAGGTGGCCAAAGCCAAGGCATGGATGCCGTCGGCCATGACGATGAAGCTGGCCTCCTCTCCTTCGAGGAATTCTTCAATTACCACACGCGCCCCCGCTTCGCCGAAGGCGTTGCCGATCAGCATGTCTTTTACGGCAGCCAGAGCCTCCGCTTGGGTTTGGGCAATGACTACCCCTTTTCCCGCCGCCAAACCGTCGGCTTTGACGACAATGGGTACACCCATTTTGGCAATGTAATCCGCAGCCGGTGCCACTTCGTTGAAAGTCGCATAAGTGGCCGTGGGTATGCCATGACGGGACAGGAAGTCCTTACAAAAAGTTTTGGAGCCCTCTAATTGTGCTGCGGCCCGACTAGGGCCAAAACACCTCAATCCCGCAGCGCGAAATTCATCGACGATCCCATCCACCAAAGGGGCTTCCGGGCCTACGATGGTGAGTGCAACACCATGTTCCAACGCAAAATAGCGCAAAGCCACCACATCATCTGCTTCGATAGGCACGTTTTCGATGCCAGGTTCAAGATCGGTGCCGGCGTTACCGGGAGCGACGAAAACCTTGCGTACCAATGGCGATTGCGCCACTTTCCAGGCGATGGCATGTTCGCGGCCGCCGCCGCCGACGATGAGTACATTCATCCGTTAGACACCTTATTGTCATGAGTAAAAAAGGAACGGTGCAATGCACCGATAAAAAAACCTGACGCAAGGCGATTGTCCTGCCAAGCGGTATAGCCTAAAGTATGCCTAAAATGACCAACAAGAAAAACCACTGATTACATGAACAACGAAAATTTTTGCGAGCGCAGGCTTCAGACCCACAAGCTGGCGCGGGAATTGTTTATAAAACGGGAACATGTCCGGGACTTGCGCGAGCAACTTGTCAGCCTTCAACCCTACAGGCCGGAACAACGCTTGGAGCCTTTGGTCCGACAGTTTTGCCAGGAGTTGATTGATTATATCTCGCTGGAGCATTTTGGGATTTTCCATCATTTGGTCAATGGACATGAGAATCGCTCGGGAATCCTTGCGCTAGCGGAGGAAATATTCCCGCAAATGATTGAAACCACGGACACTGTGCTGGATTTTAATGACAAGATTGTGGCAACTCCTTCTGAGTCCTTGGACTTGGCATTGCCTGATGAATTGTTGATTCTGGGTGATGCATTGGCGCTAAGAGACGAATTGGAAGACCGCCTGATCGAAGGGATGACAGCATGATACCCTTAAGGTGCTGAGATGAAATATTGCTGCCAATGCGGATCACAGGTGCGAATTGGGGTTCCCGAAGGCGATGACCGTTCGCGCCATATTTGCGATGCCTGCGGAGTGGTCCATTACCACAACCCGAAAGTCATCGTTGGCTGCATTCCTGTTTGGGGGGACAAGGTTTTATTATGCCGTCGAGCCATTGAACCACGTTTAGGTTTTTGGACCTTGCCGGCGGGATTCATGGAAATGGGCGAGAACTTGCAAGCTGCGGCGAGCCGCGAAGCGATGGAAGAGGCCAACGTGGAAGTGGAAATCGGCTCGCTCTACAACTTGTTCAGCCTGCCGCACATCTCCCAAGTTTACGTATTTTTCCGCGCCAACATGGTCAACGAGAGCTTTTTTCCCGGTTACGAAAGCTTGGAAACCCGTTTGTTTCAGCAACAAGACATCCCTTGGGACAAACTGGCCTTTGAAACCGTCCGCCGCTCCCTTGCTTATTTCTTCGCCGACCGGGAAACCGGCCAGTTTGTCATGCGGATGGAGGATGTCGAGCCGGGTGGGTTGTAGGCCGGAAACGCCCGCTTGCGAGGACGTTTCCGATCAAGTTGAACCTGTTACCCCTAACCAAACTGCCCTATTCCGTACACTATTGAAGACTATGAACGAACGCTACAAGATTTCCTAACCGATCCGGCTGACAAGAACAATCTTCCATAACAAGCAGATTCAATCTATGCGCGGAAATTTGATTCTAGTCATCGTGCTTGTTCTCACGCAAATCAGCGGTTGCACTCCGAGTCGTCATGAAATGGGGCTGGCCGTTGTTAGGCAAATGGGGGATGTCCCTTGTTTTTCGATAGAAAACACTGAGAAGACGCGAGTTGGCAAGCCAAATCTGGTGGCAATTGAGGTTGTCGGAGAGCATGGTGAAAAGGTTTGGGCTATTGAGTTTAAAAAGCTTCCCCCCCTCACCCCCGACCAATGCATACCTTATGGACAAACTATCGCAGTTTATCCTCCGTTAGTACCAGCAGGGCCACTAATACCGGGCCAAGTGTATGGTGTCTCGATCATCGCGCCTTTGCAAGACCAATATGAAGCTCATAGTTACAGCGCGGAATTTTGTCTGCTAAAGCATTCCGGTTCTGGGGTGCGTGTGCATCAAATCCAGATGGATATGGAGGCTTCCCGGTGGATGCGCGAGGTTTGCAAAGTTGAAATAACCAACTGATGTTACTCAAACGTGTAGGCCGTAGCCCGGATGTAGCCGCTTGGCGAGCGAAAATCCGGGTGAACGTGGTCATAACTCGTGACTTTATGCTTTTACGTTGCGTCGTTGCGCCGTTGCGTGAGACTTTCTTTTTCCTTCCTTGGCGTGCTGCTTGGCTGTGCTATGGGAAGCTGGAGCTTCAAAAACACCATTCCCAAGCGGGAGTACTCGCCGTTATACACAAGTGTTGGAGGCCCGTCATTCCGGTCAGGGATGCCGGAATCCAGCGTCCAAGGATGGCAAACTGTGGATTACAACAGATGCCATTTTATCCACGGATGGTAAACTAAGGCTAGGCAAGTCTCCTGAATCAAGCAATTGCACAACCTGCTGATTACCATCCATGGCCTGGATTTCGGCATCCCTGCCGAAATGACGGCTTTTCCGGCTTTCCCTAACTTGTGTATGGCGGCGAGAGCGGGAGCTTGGGAACGAGCAACAAGGGTTCCATTGTCGTTCCGGCAGGGATTGCCGGAATCCAGTCTACAGGGATGTAAAACCTTCCATTACGGCAATGTCAGCTATTATTCTGCGATGTACTCACTTACCAAGATTGTAAGCGTTCACCCCCCCTGCTTTTTCCTCGGAATGCGGCCATCTTGGCCGCCGTTTCAGCGGGCGAGACGCCCACGCTCCCAGGGGGTGAACGCTTACCCAAGATTAAGCTTTAACCCCGGCATTGCCCTCCATAGCCTCTGGATTCCGGCATTCCCTGCCGGAATGACGGGTCTCCAACACTTGTGTATTACGTAGGGCGGATCTGCATGGCGGATTGCGCAGAAACTCAATATTATTTTTTAGCTCCGCCAATAGTCGTATCCATCCAATACGGACCCGTGCCAATGATTTGTTGATTGATTGCGTAGGTGCAAAATGGCTGTTGCTCAAGCAACGCCTCAGCCGTAATCAAACCTACATAAATGCCAAAATAATTCATCAGCTTAGGCCCGTATAGCGCTTTGTCAGCGGCTGCAAGGGCTTGGTAATCGGCATCGTTCAGGGAATCGAACGCGGCTTTAAACTTGTCATTATCCAAACTCAGCCCGTCGCACTGTTCGGCGGCAGCGGCGGCAAAGGCGAGGTCGGCCAATAACTTCTGTTTCTTCGGGCCGACGAAACCGATCAGCTTTTCGCTGACCGCATCCCAGGCGGGAGTCAGCTTGTCCCAGACCTGAGAACTCGGCTTGTTTTTTACCGCTGCCCATGAAGAAGAGGATGCCAATAAGGCAAGTAGCCCAATGGTCATGACGAATTTATCTAAACGCATAGTTGCTCCTGTTGTTTGGCTGGTTCAGCGCCGGTAAAAACCATTTCTGCGCCCTCCAGTGTAGTATCCGCCTCGGTAAGGACGGTAAACTGGCGGCCTGTTGACGACAACGACATCCCTGCGATAGTAGTCGTTGCGATTACTGGCCGCCACGCCCAACGCTGCCGCCCCCAAAGCAAGACCGGCCACCCCTGCGGTTGCGCCGGCATCGACTTCTTGCTGTCCGGTGTAGGGATTTTGACGGGTACATCCTCCCGTGACAATTCCCAAGGCCAACACTGCCAATGACAGTAAAATCATTTTCACTATTGTCATAAATCAACTTTCCTCTTGCTCTAATTGTCTTCTCGCTTCAGCCAACGCGGCCGTTTTTTCTTCGCTGACTTTCGGGAATTCCAGTTTGAGCGAATTGATGCTGGTAACTAGAATATCCGCAATCACCGTCCTCGAAACCCATTTGTGGTCGGCGGGGATCACATACCAAGGTGCCCATTTCGTGCTGGTCGCACTCAGTGCCTCTTCGAATGCCTTGGTGTAATCATCCCAAAACGCCCTTTCGGCCAGATCCGCCTCGGAAAATTTCCAGTGCTTGTCGGGGTTGTCCAGCCGTTCTAAAAAGCGCTTTTTCTGCTCGTCCTTGGAAATGTTCAGGAAAAACTTGAGAACCAGTGTGCCATTGCGGACAAGGTGATGTTCAAGGGCGTTGATGTCATCGTAACGCTTTTCCCAGAAGCCGTCGCCATGCTTACCGGGGGGAAGTTTTTGCTTCTCCAACAGTTCCGGGTGAACTTTGACCACCAACACATCTTCATAATAAGACCGGTTGAAAATACCGATGCGGCCCCGCTCGGGCAGACAGCGCATATAGCGCCAAAGAAAGTTATGATCCAAGTCTTGGTCCGATGGCTTTTTAAAGCTGTACACCTCGCACCCTTGGGGATTCAAGCCCGACATCACATGCTTGATTATGCCATCCTTTCCGGCTGCATCCATGGCTTGCAGTATAACCAGCACCGAATAGATGTCGTTGGCCCAAAGCAATTCTTGGGCTTTGGCCAATTCCTCACGATTTGCTTCAAGCAATTCGGCTGCCTTTGCCTTGACTACCTCCTTGCCGGCATCCTTCAACTCAGGCGTCGCCGCCCAACCCGTGTCAAAGTCTTTCAAATTAACTTTTTTGCCTGGTGTTACGCGAATCCGGTCTATCACTTTTTTCTTGATCATTGTGAAGTGTCCTTATAATCGAGAACTAAAACAAGAGTTGGAATTGTGCGCCCGTTGGGGCATTTCTTCAACCCAGCAACCCATTCAAAGCCGAAATCAACTCCTTGCTGGGGCGGTCCCAAAATATTCCGCAGTTTGGCGCATCTTTATGGCCCATGCCGCGCAGGAAGAGGTAGAACACGCCGCCAAAATGGACATCATAAGTGTAATCCGGCAAACGCAGATTCAAGTAGCGATGCAGTGCCAGAGTATAAATCAAATATTGCAGGTAATAATGCTCGCGGGCCATGGCATGGAGCAAATGAGACGCGGCATAGTCCTGCGGCATCGGCCCCAGCCAATTGGATTTGTAGTCGATAATATAATATCGGCCACCCGCTTCAAAGATAAGGTCGATGAAACCTTTCATAAAACCGTTGGCCATTTCAAACGCCAAGCATTCGGCGGCACTTATAAATTCCTTTGGCAATCCCAATGACTTTTCGCCAAGCAATCTTTTTAGCCCCTGTACTGACAAATTATTCAGCGGATAGGTAAATTCCAATTCGGCCAATCGGTTTTCGGATCCGACATCCACCAGTTTCAAACCGTTGCCATTCAAGTCGGTGGCGAGGATGTTTTGAACACTGTCAGCCACAATATCTGTCCAGTTTGCATCAATGGCATGGGCCTTGAGTTTGCGGCGGACCAGCCCTTCCAAAGCGATTCGGTCGGTTGAGGTGAATTCCCATTCTTCAAACACGGAATGCAAACAACGGCCTGCGTCCGCACCACGGGGAAACGCAAAGAACGTGTGGTCTTGAGGCTGGTCGCGAGGATCATGGTCCGCCGAGTCGAAATCTTGTCCCTCGTTATGCCTGCCACGCGTCAAGGCAGAGAAGCTAGTCATGCGCCAAGCCGGACGCAAATAGGGTCGCGAAAAATTGCAAACTTGTAAATCAGGGGTGTCCGTTGCGATGGGTGAATAACCGGTGTCATCAATCTGCAAATCCACCACGGAAACAGTGCCTAGGGCTTGTTCCGCGAAATCCTGCAAAGTCTTTTCGATGACGGTTTGATCCAGTGCCTTGCAAAGTCCTGCCATAGCCTCCAACGGATCATCGACCATTGCGGACGGACCATGCAGTAGCCAAGCCAGCGCGGAGGATTCCATGCCGGAAACCTGCCCCCAAACGACATGGCAGCGATGCTTGGCGCGGGTTAGGGCAACATACAATAAGCGCAACTTTTCCGCCAGTTTTTCAAGGCTTGCTTTGTGGCGATGGGCTTCATAATCGGGTCCACCCAAGGTGAGCACAGGTTGGAAATTGCGTCCTTGATCGTGAAATAGGGCGGCGGATTCTTCTTTCTTCCACAGGTTTCCATCCCAAAGGAACGGACAAAAGACAATCGGATATTCCAGCCCCTTGCTGGTATGGATGGTCACAATCTTGACCCGTTCGGCATCGCTTTCCAAACGTAGCAGGGCTTCATCAGCGGCTTCGGTGTCGCGGATGGAACGTGAGAACCAGCCAAGCAGCCCGTCCGGCCCCGGTTTATTGCGGCTTTCGACTTGAAGCAACTCGGCTAGGTGCAACAGGTTGGTCAGTCGCCGTTCGCCATCGGGATAGCCTAACAACCGTTCGACCACCCCGTTTTCTTCCAGCCAGCGGCGGAACATAGGCATGAATCCACGCGCCAGCCAAATTTCGCGGTAACCGGAAAAATCGAAAATTCGTCTTTCCCAGGCAACCTCGTCGTTTTGTAATCCGAACAGGGTCGTGGCATCCAGTCCTGAGAGTTCCGTGGCAAGGGCCGAACGGATGCGGCTTTCCCGTTGAGGTTCGGCTATGCCTGACAATATCCGTTCCAATTCCAACGCTTCGTTGGAAGTGAACACATTGTCCTGTCCTTGGCGTACTGCCGGAACGCCGCGTCGGGCCAAGGCTTCTTGGATCAAACTGCCTTGCCGATGGGTAGGGACCAATACCGCAATATCGCCACCGTTGATATTACGGTCTTGTCCCGCGCCCACTATCCGGGCCATGCCAGCCGACGCTAAATTCAACAAGCGGACGATTTCAGTGACCGTGGCTAGTGCGGCAAGATTATTAGCGATTTCTTTACTGAGCGGTTTCCCGTCAGACGGGATGAGCGCGAAACTGAAGGCATTGGAGCCATCCCCTTTCACTATTAAGCTGGGCCTGGCTTTGGTCGCGGCCTGGACAGGGTGGTACTTGATTTCGCCAATTAGGAAAGGATGGGGCGAGCGAAGAAACAAAGCGTTCACCGCTTCAATCAGTTGGGGTGATGAACGATGGTTTACCGCCAAGGTATACTGGTTTGCTGCTTGCCATCGCGCTTGCAAATAGCTGAATACATCGGCCCCGCGAAAGGCATAAATAGCTTGCTTGGGATCGCCGACGTAGAACACTGGCTGCTTGCCCGTAGCGTATACCGCCCGGAAAATCTGGTATTGCACTGGGTCGGTGTCTTGGAATTCATCAATCAGCGCAGCGGGGTAGCGGTCTCGAATGACGGTTGCTAGACGGTTTCCCTGTTGCGAACGCAAGGCTTCGGCCAAGCGGTTAAGAAGATCGTTATAAGACATTACCCCTAGTGTGGACTTGCGCCTAGGCAACTCGGCGTTGCATTCTTCAATCAGGAGGGCTAACTCTCCAATGAGCTTAAGCTGGTAAATATCCGCTAGTTTTTCCGCTGCTTCAACCAAGTCCGGGCAGAGTGTGAAAAAAAGGTGCTGCGGGACAGGTTTGCCTTTCGCCGTGCCTTTTTCCAACTCCTGTCGCCTGAGTTTCGCCAGTTTTTCCGGTGTTGGCAAACTGGCATCCAGTTCAGTGAAATACTCGTCGAAATCGTCGAACCACAGAGGTAATGCTTCAGGACGGTAGATATTGTTTTTTAGGGTTTTATCGGTTGCGGCATTGATTAACAAGCCGGTGATTTCTTCGCGGCAATCTAGCCAATTCGCCCGTACTTTATCGAAAGCGTCGAGGAAGGACTGCTCGATAAGCTCATCGTCCTCACACTCAGGGATGGGGGTGACTTCCAAATAAGGCTTGTCCAAGTGAGGGGAAACAGCCTGACGCCAAACGTCTGGGGTTTGCCCCTTATCCGCCAGATAACGTGTCCACAGGGATGACCCATCGGCAGTTTCCCGCCGCCAGAAATCATCGACTATCTCTTGGATGAAACCGGATTCGTCCGGGGCCAGTTCGGTTTCGAAGGCCATGCCTGACTCGAAAGCGCTTTCCGTCAATACGCGCTGGCAAAAACCGTGGATGGTGAAAATGGCCGCTTCGTCGAAATTGCGGATGGCGGTTTGCAAACGCCGCATGACCACCCTTTGTTGGTCATTGACACGGGCACGTTCCACCAAAGTCCGGCAGAATTCATCGACAGGCTTGCCGTCCGCCATCCCAGCCAAGGCTTCCGCCAACCGTCGGCGGATGCGCTCACGCAGTTCTGCCGTGGCCGCTTTGGTGTAGGTGACAACCAAGACTTGCTCGACCCGATATCCCTCTTCCGCAATCAGGCGAACATAAAGCCCGGTGATGGTCCATGTCTTGCCTGTCCCGGCACTGGCTTCTATCAGTGAGATGCTTTCCAGCGGGGCTGAAAAAAGGTCAAGTTCTTGGATAACTGGGGCATTCACAGGTTACAGCGCTTTTAATATCACAAAATTACATTGATTAAGTTTTGAAATAGTTGGCGGCAAAGGGTTGCCGCCCTACAGTCCTTGATACGCAGTAGGTCGGCAACCCTTTGCCGACATGGGGCGCATATATGTAAGTAACGAACAGATATTGAAAACGCTGTATGTCAGCCTACTATCTGATGATGATTTTAGCATTCCTAGAGTGTTTCCGGGCGCAACAAAACGCCTTCGGGCCGGTCCTCGACTTCACTCGCTGCCCGGCGACCAATGATGGGCATCGCGTACTGATTTAGGCAGAATGACTTGGCCCTTGCTGGACAGACGGGTGGTTTCCATGGCGACACTCTAGGTAAGCATAGGTATGACAATACGATACCACGGACAAGCCTGTGCTGGCTTCCAAGCTCCAGTTCTGAGCAATTCTCATTTTAGTAAATGCCCGTATGGCGTCAGCAATTCTCATTTTGGCTAGAACGCTGTCATTCCGGCAGGGATTGCCGGAATCCAGATGCCATGGACGGCAACTCGACGCTCGCAAGTGTTTGATTCAGGCGATATGCCAGTCCGCAGATTCACATCCCTGTGGACTGGATGCATGAGAGACATCCATGTCTCTCACCCTTCGGGCGGCGAAGCCGTGCAAATCGGCTGTCCTGCCGATTTGTCCGGCAATCCCTGCCGGAATGACGGACCACAGCATCGTTATGGTTCAAAATGAGAATTGCTGTTTAACAAGAAGCCTAATTGAAAAACCCCGCCATTTCCTCTACGATGCATACGTTTGACGCTCGACTTTTTCGGCCCGGCTGATTACGCAGACTGCACCAAGGACCAAGGACACACACGATGATTCCGCTTAACCGTGACCGTTCCGCCTTTGGGCGGCATGAAACCTTCCCCCTGCGCTTTGGCTGGCTGACCAAAGGCCACCAAGCCTGGCGCGAAAATCCCGATATTTTTGAGCAAGACGACGCTACCGTGACCTTGGGCGTGGGCAAGAACATGGTTTCCGCAATCAAGTATTGGATGCTTGCCACCCAAATTGTCAACCATGATAAAACAGTCCTCCGTCCCGCCGAACTTGGGGACAAGATTTTCGACGAAGCCGGTTGGGACCCGTACCTTGAAGACGATGCCATTTGTCTTGCTTGGCTTGCTGCGCCCCCAGCCGGAATCAAAACGCCATGAATCCAAACCCGAGTACCGCTCGCAATTGCCCGTGGCGATTTTGGCCTATGCCATCGCGGAAATGTTCGCCCACCGTGGTGAACCCAATCTACCGGTGGAGCATCTAATGCGTAGCGATGGCGTTCTCGCCGCCCCCGGTTCCGTGTTCCGTCTTACGGAAGAATGTTTGATCGCCAAGCTAGAAGAAATGATCGCTTGGCAACCGGGTAGGTTAGAATTGCGGGAAAACGCCGGCATCCATGAACTGTATAGATTGGATGACCTTGCGCCGTTGGAAATTCTGCAACACCACTACGGCGGCAAGCAGTAAAATGGCCGAGACCATGAGTGTCTCTGAACAAGCGAAGCCTCAACAAGCCACATGAAAACCGACACTTTATTTTATCGCCTATTCCAGTCCGAACCCAGTCTGGCACTGGACTTGGCGGGTTTGACCGTGGCATCGGCGGGGCGTTACCTTTTCACTTCGCGTGAAGTCAAGCAAACCGAAAATTACCCGAGAGGAGATTAAAACCATGTTTGGATTCCAAGACACAGACTTGAAGAAAACCCGGTTTTACCAAGACACCTACAATGAAGGCCGACAAGAGGGATTGGCGCAGGGGTTTGAAAAAGGGATCGAACAGGGGATCGAACAGGGTCTTGAAAGAGGGCTTGAAAACGGTGTAAGAAAAGGTCGTGAAGAAGGTGAGGCCACCTTGTTGTTGCGCATCCTAGAGCGCCGCTTTGGGCCACTTTCCATGAACGTGAAACACCGCATCGCCTCTACGGATGCGGAAACATTGTTGATCTATGGTGAACGTGTTTTAGATGCAAAAAGCTTGGATGACATTTTCGCCGATGGGTCTTTCGTTGACATGTGAGGGGAAATTCCACTTATGACCGATGATCGTCTCGATTTTGACATGAAACAAACTCGCTTCTACCAAGATGCCTTTAGAGAAGGACGGATAGAAGGTTATGAACAAGGTCTGGAAAGGGGCATATTAAGGGGAATGCTTCGCGGGATGGAAATAGGCGAGATTAAGGGCAAGGAAGTTTTGGTTTCTCATCTGCTGGAACTTCGTTTTGGTCAATTGAACAAAGACTTACGCCAACGTCTAAAAGAGACGGATGCCAAAACTTTGATGATTTACGCTCAGCGGGTGTTGGATGCAAAAAGTTTAGATAATGTATTCGCGGACTTAGCCAATGAATTTGCATGGTCTCGATTTCAAGGCTATTAATCATTTTTTCCAACTCAATTGTTTTAGTGCTTATCTATGTATGCAGTAAGTCCATTGCGGTATCCAGGTGCAAAATGGCGGCTAGAAAACTTTGTTTCTGCAATCTTGAAGGATAACAATTTAGAAGGTGGTCATTATGCGGAACCCTTCGCTGGAGGTGCGAGCTTGGCATTGTCACTACTTCTAAACGGAACCGTTAGCGAGGTTCATCTCAACGATCTCGACCGGTCTGTCTTCGCATTCTGGAAATCAATTACTGAATATTCTGACGATCTAATTAAACGTATTATTTCAACACCAGTGACAATGGATGTATGGTTTACACAGCGAGAGATACAAAAAAATAAAAAAAATGCCGATATATTGGATCTTGGTTTCTCTACTTTTTTCCTAAATCGAACAAACCGAAGTGGCATCCTGACTGCCGGGGTAATTGGAGGTAAAAATCAGATTGGTCCATGGAAAATAGATGCTCGATATAACAAAAAAAACTTAGTTGATAGAATTGCTAGAATAATGCCCTATCGTTCGAGAATCCACGCCAATAATATTGATGCATTACAATTTATTAGACATACTATTCCTTATCTTCCACAAAAAAGCTTTATTTATCTTGATCCACCGTACTATGTAAAAGGTCAAGATTTATATATGAATGCTTATGAACCAGAGAATCATGCAGAGTTAGCGTCTGCCGTACTTTTTGATCTCAAGCATCCTTGGATGGTATCTTATGATGATATGCCAGAGATTCACCAGCTTTATTGTGGAGTGAAGAAGGAGTGCTATATATTGCGATATAGTGCTAGCCAACAAAGAAAGGGACAGGAAGTGGTTTTTCTGGAGCCTAAGCTTAGGATACAGGCTAATCTTTTACATAACACCTAAATTACGGTTGCGTTTCATCTTATTCGTAAAAACAACCTAAGTAGTGCCTGAACGGAAAGTCATTATCAGCATAAATATTATTGTGTTACGTCACTTTTTGAAATCGAAGATTTTTGATCTTTTATTGGATATTGACTAAAAAAGCAATGATTTCACGCCTGTTTTATGCTGGAAATTAATTTTGTATGCGTTTCTTACCGTTTTATAAAAAATCTTTGATTTTAAAAAGTGACCTAAGTAAATGATATAAGAGGATAAAATGACTTTCCGTTCAGGCACTAGGTACTTACAATTATTAAAGACATATGCCCGTAGATTCTATTGCTGACTTATTCTAATTTTTCAAACATAGGTAGATCTAACTGAACCGGAGCATTAATTAGCCGCAATTTACATCGTAGATCGGCATTATTCCTTTCTAGAGTAACTTCAAGAGTTAGTTCGTGCCGATGACCGTCCTGAGTTTCAAGATAAAAGTATTCACTGCGATGCTTAAAAATATTGGCATGTGTTGGAAGTGTCAACGTAACCTGCCGCTCGGCAGTGCCTTGTGCATTGTGTCGCTTGTCCACATGCATATCCATATTGTATGGTGGCAATTGTGTTTCATGCGATATTGTACGTACTTTGCTTTGAGGAAAAGTCATCAGGGGGTCATCCTTTGCAGATTCGTCTTCCCCAAGGGAAGATGCGAGAACTGTGCGGGTAAGCATTAGACCTTCATTGAATCCACCTCGGCTTTTGGCCTTACTATTTTGAACTTTCTTGACATCTTTTTCCGATATTCCGAGTTGGTTTTTTAGGGCATCCATTACCTCCCTTAAGTCGGCAAGTTCCTCCACCATCTGTTGGGTGGTTTTGGAATCTACTACCTCAAAGGCTTCCTCAACGACTTTTCGTTTAAGCGCAGCTATCAAAGCTTCTCCTTCCAGGCGAAGTAACTCTACATTTTCTCCGCGCGCTTTGATGTTGTCGGGAATCTTGTCTCGAACAAGCTTGTTAAATTCAATTTCATCGTCTTCAGTCGCATATAAGTCAACACATTCCACTTCACACCCTGAACTCGTAAGGAGGTAATATGCATGGGATAATATGCCACCTGACAGTTCAACCACAAAGCTTTTTTCTTTAGCTAATGCAGCCAGCGTCGTTAAAAATAGTTGATTACGTATTAATGTTGATTCTGCTGGGTCAAGCACAACTCGAACTATTGATTTTCCTGAACGACAGTTTTCCTGGAGGGTTTCCCAATCGGCTTCGGTGCGCAGTACAAACTCTATCGATGATGACAGTTTTTTTCTTGGAGCAGCTTTGGGAGAATAAGCTTCATTTTTCCAATCTAAGTGAAACCAAGGCATAACGGCATGAGTCGACCTTGCTTTAGGGATATCAATTAACCACATTACAACAACTGGCTTTTGCTCTTTTGCTGCAATACAGCGAGATTTCCAGGCGATTTCTTTGATCCATCGTTCTTGTTTGATGCTTGGTTGCCAATCTGTTTTCTCATTAGTTTGATGAACAACCCAATTTCCTGAATCGTCTGGTGCAACGAAACGGCGCTTATAGCGCAATTTTTCTTTTATTGATATAGACTCAGGTGGGTTCAAATTAGGTGGAATCGAAGTTGTTATAGTATCTACATCAAAGACATCGTGGGCATAAAAGTATAAACCTTCTGGTATTCCCCAAAGTGATTCTATACGGACTCGACGATTGGCAGGATATGCTTGACACCATGCAGAGGCTGAAGCAGGTACAAAGTGGTGTGCAATTAAACATAATTGACATTTATCAAGGGACAATTTTATTATCGTATCCTTAAATTCATTTAACAACCATCGTTTGGCTGCCTCACCTGAACGTAGTTCGTCGCTTCGAGGTAGCATTTCATATTTATCATCTGGAATGTCCAACCCATCCGTGCGAATTACCAATGGTAATTTTGTTAGACTTTCTAAATCTAATATAAGTTTATCACTACATAGCCCTTCATCGAGTATTTTAGATAATTCAAACCCATACTCTAGTATATAAAAATCAGGAATATTATACCCAATATCTCTATAGAGGTTAGTATTTTTTAATTTTCGGTAAGAAGAATAATGCTTTGAGTTTGCAATATAAAAAACTTCAGTTATATCTTTAAAAGAAGAACTTTTTGGTAAAAGCACTGATTTTATTTGATTGGCAACGTGTATTGATTTATGACACTCGTCTGCCTGTACTAAATAAATTTTTTTACTATCCCAAACCCACTCAAAATGTATGCGATATTTTAGATCATAAGCCCAACGGGCAATTTTCTCAAGCGTTTTATGGAAATTATAACGAGAATTACAGTAGAGTTCTTGAGGTTCGCTTTTTCTTGCATCACGCCAGGTGCGTATAGCAACAGATTGTAATTCAGAAGGATGCCCGGTTGCTGCCTCAACTTCAACAACCCAATCTCGGGGAGCTTCACGGAGGTGTCGTTCGTTTGAAAGATGCCCTTTTGCGGTTGTTGGGATGAACTCTTGAATAATCCAATGTACAAGTCCTTTTTTAATGTTTTTTCTGTTTGCTAAAATTACCTTCAATTCAGCGATTTTTAAATTTATATATGTGGGTTCGCATTCACCTGACTCCAAAGAGCCTCTCTCGTCCATAGATTCCATCACCCCACTGGAACGCACAATGACACGATGACACAAATTTAGTCTACTTTCTTGAAGGGCTGTAAATAAGCATTCTTCTGTAGGAGTTTCATCACCAGCTACAACGAAAAATGGTTTTGACCAAACTTGTGGAATAGATGCCAGTCCGAATGCCTTAAGGCCAATAGTTTCGGCTGTGATTTCGGCAGGGGATAGATTAATTAAATTGGAACCTTCAACAAGTATTACTGAGGAACAAGGGCTAAGGTTTTTTTTTAAAGAAGTATTGCTGTAAGACGTACCATGAGATACCATTAGTTATCCGCACTTTTATTCTGATATTGTGTTGATATTTTAGGTTTTCGACGTTCGGGGGTTCCAAAAATTGTTTCAGCAATCTCCTGCATTTTTGCCAATGCATTATCAGCAAAATAACCAGATATAAAACCTAGTGACAAGTAGGTAGACGCTGTAGGGTTTTTCACAGCCAAACCAAACATGCCAGAGTCAATTAGAGTACCGATGGCAAGTGCTAAACCACCTGATATGAATGGAGAAAAGATACGCCAGAGTCTACGGTCAAGATGCCAATATCCCCTAGCTACAACCTTGTACAGATATTTAATACCGAATAAAGTTCCACCTAACATACCACCTAGAAAAAAATAAACAAATTGATCAAAAGTTGATCTCTTACATAAGGCACAACCGCTAGCGACCCACTCAAATGTTAATCCACGCCATGTAATAATTAATAGTAAAATAATTAAAAAAAACACTATTCCTACATAAAAGGCATCAAAGCAGATATGCTTGATTGCATTTCCATTCCATCGACTCTGCCATTCCCACCTATTACGGTCATCATCATTGAGAGGTTCGTACACTTCCCTAGTAGGTACGGTACTGGTTTGATCAGATTTTTCTTTTTTTTTGGCTGAAGATTCAAGATGTGCATCTTGTTCAGGGCTAGGATGCACCATATCGATATTTGGAGGTGGTGCTTTAGAATGTTGGGCAACATTGTGAGGAGCCATCACTTGGTCTGACAATTTATCATCAATTAATTCAGGTGAATCGCTCAAAAGTTACTAACCTTTTTTTGCATTTTTAGTAAATTATTTCTTAGCTCTTCTGCTGATGCCTCTGCCATTTCAAGCATTGGATAATGTTGATAGTCGAAAAATTCACTCAAACCTAGACGATTTGCAATGACTCGACGGAAAAACTGTGATATTCCACTATCAAGAATTGTAACCAAACCTTTTGACATGTCAGCATTGTAGTTATCAGCCATGAATAAGTACTCTCGACCATTAGATATATCTAAAATTTCAGAAGCAAAACAGGATTGCCAAAGTATATTAGGATCGCAAAGCAATGTCTCAGCAATTAAGGAAAATTCAAGCGGCACAATATGAAGATGAGCATGACCCGTACCGCAACCTGTTGTTGAGTCTTGTGAAAAAGCCCCATGCTCAAACAGCCGAACTTCACCGTATTGTTGGCAAATGGCATCTGTTACAGTTGTTACAAAACGCCAAAACTCCCCTTTTCGATATTGTTGGCTAAGGTTAAGTTGGTGCTCAATCGGACACACAAGACTCCAACCAGGCACTAGCGCACCAACAGATACCAAAGCAGCGTAGTGATCATTGGCAAGCCATGGTACATTAATGCCGTTTTTTTTGGTGTTGTCAGAAAAAAAGCGGCAAAAACGGCAAGGTACATCCGGCGTTGTCGAAAAGAATTTTCGTTTCATGCTTAATAAACCAATTGACCCCGTAGATAAGAAATTGAAATACAATGTGTTAATGACATTTTACAACAATTTATGATTGAACTTATAAGACCTTAATCTTATAAGGTAAATTCTTATCGAAAAACCAAATTAAAAAAGTCTTTTTTTGTGTTGTAACAAAAAAAAATCATTTTGACAATAGATACGTAGCTCTCATCAGCAATTTAGCGTAATTTTATGCTTAGACTTGAGATGTTCGTATTTTTTGCAAAAAAAATCACTCATGCATATGTAAACGTTTTGTCACTCAACTCCATTTTATCACTGAATTTCAAACACAAAGCGAAACCAACCATTTAATATCGTATTGCTGGCCCCCCCTAATGCTCGTAATCCGTGACGGCTTTCCAGTTTCCCCCGGTCATAGCCTAATCATCCCCAAGCGGCATTGCGTTTCTTTTTTTGAACTCACCGACGAAGAAAGAACCAGCCTATTCCAACAATTGACCGAAGCTAAAACGGGTTTGGATGTCGAATACCGACCGGACGGCTATAACATAGGGATTAACGAGGGCGTTGCAGCAGGGCAAACCGTCTTTCATCTGCATATCCACCTGATTCCCCGTTACCATGGCGACACATCCGACCCGCGTGGCGGGGTTCGCTGGATTTTTCCCGAAAAGGCTAGCTATTGGAACGAGCCTGATAGGCATATTGCCAAATAACTTCTCAAGCAGCTTGCTTGTCAGATGCTGAATGTGCGTATCGGTATAGCGTCTTAGGTTCTATATCGACTTGACCGCCCAAGAATTCCAAACATCCCCAATCAGAATTGACATAGGCCGTGTGCAGATCGGCAATGGTGACATGTTGACCGATTAAATCCTTTAGGTCAGCCTCCCAGATTTCTCCGTTTTCAAAACTTAGCAAAAAATTATAGGCATGTATCTGCTCAAATTGGCGCAGTTTCATTTCTCACTCCAATGGCGGTACTTTATCAAGTATATAACGGAAAAGCGATTTAGCAAGAAGGGCCTTGGTCATCGTTCAGCCCAGTTAATGTGGAGTGCGGCGACTTGTCGCCGCTTTCCGAACCATGCGGCGACGAGTCGCCGCACTCCACAGTCTCACCCATCGGGCTGAACGATGACCAAGGCCGCAAGAAGCTTGGATGGAGCTTTCGGCAGTAACAACGTAATTTGTAGTAGTGCGAACGGCGCAAATGGAGTAGGATTAAATCCTATCTTAATTTGGTTTTTATCGGTGGAGGTTCTTATGCGTACAACCCAGCAATTCAGCATCACTTTGCCTAATGAAATGGCAGACGTTGTTAAACGCAAGGTCGAGGTTGGAGAGTACGCCACCGAAAGCGAAGTGATCCGGGACGGGCTGCGCATCTTGATGGCCCGTGATCGTGCCATGGAAAACTGGCTCAGGGAACAGGTAGGGTCGGCCTATGACGCGCTGAAGGCCGATCCGGCGAGAGTCGCAACAGTTGACCAAGTGCGGGCGATGCTTGCAACCGAACATAAGCAATCGACCGCAAAAGCCTATTGATTGGTTTACTTGAACACTCTAGGCACTCTTCTCCCGCCCACCTCCCGCATTTCCCATGCTTCCCTAGCGGGTGAGTCCGAATAACTGACATGGATGGGTCGGTCTTTGCCGTAAAAGTACAGCCTG